>JAABUW010000505.1_pt1 | contig 77200 bp, 6 predicted proteins | sample 5560081 | NCBI WGS metagenome assembly JAABUW01 (sample SAMN10711882, study PRJNA513363) | rock metagenome | isolation source: Antarctica rocks | place: Antarctica: Victoria Land, Knobhead sud | reverse complement strand
TAAATAAATAAATAAATAAATAAATAGATAAATAAATAAATAAATAAATAAATAAATAAATAAATAAATAAATAAATAAATAAATAAATAAATAAATAAATAAATAAATAAATAAATAAATAAATAAATAAATAAATAAATAAATAAACAAATAAATAGATAAATAAATAAATAAATAAATAGATAAATAAATATCCTTCAAGTTTATTATCGTTTTTAATATATAATTTTATTATTTATTTATAATCTATCTTTATCGCTCCCGTAATCTCTCTACGGGAATAATAACTTTATAAATTAATAATTATCTATAAATAATAATATTATTTAAATTTATAAAAATAAAATCTCTAAATCTTTTTATTATTTATATAAATAAATAATAATAATTAAAATTATAATAAAAATAAATAGAGATATTAAAATATATTATATTATAATTATAATTATTATATTAACGACTAGTATAAAAAATATAATAAAATAATCTGTAAATTATTTAAATAATAATAATTATAATTAATATAAATTAATATAAATTCTATAAATTGTCTTAAAATAAACTTCGAAATAAATAATTAAATAATTAGAGTAAATAATTAAGAGAAATAAAATATATTATATTTATATATATTTAATCTTGAAAGCTATAATATTATAGTATATTTAACGATAATATAATTATATATATAGTTAATAAATATTATAATTTTATTATATATTCTTTATTAAACTTTATCGCCCCCGTAATCTCTTTTCGGAGATAGCGACCCTCTAGTAAAAATAGTAATAAGTTATATATAGAGGTAAAAATAAAATATATATAAAAATAATAATAAATTATATTTAGGAATAATAATAAAATATATATATAATATTTATTACTACTTTTATATATACGTATATATATAGTTTATTAATATTTATAAATATAATTTAAATATATATTTATTAGTACTCTTAAATCTAGTTTTTATATATAGTTTATTTTTATTTCTATATTTAGTTTATTATTACTTTTGTATATAATTTATTTTTACCTCTATATATAATTTATTACTATTTATATAAATAATTTATATATATATTTATTTTTATATTTTTATATAATTTATTTCCACTTCTATATATAGTTTATTACTCTATTTATCTAAATTAAATATAGAATTTAGTATTTTTTAACTACTTTTCTAATTATCCTAATCTTTATACTATTTAATAGAGTATATATACGCGTATATATAAATATATATAGGTATAGTAATAATATATATATAATTATATATAGAGGTAGTAATAGAGTATATATATATAAATTAACCCTTATTAAGAAGAGAGGAAGGGAATAATAAAGAATCTCTTCTCTTTTTTAATAATTTTTATTTCTTTTCTTTTATTCTCTTTCTTATTAGAAAAGAAAGAAGTAAAGATTATTTTTTTCTCTTTTTATTTTTATTCCGTAGCGTACTTTCAATTATATAAAAGATTTAAATTTTTTATTATTTTAATTTCCTTTTAGGAGGCCGATTAAAAACTCGATTATTTACGAATATTAATAAATAAATCGACGATAGATATTAATAAAAATTAAAAAAAATTAAATATTATAATAAGATTTCAATTTCGATTAGAATTAAGTAGTTTTAATTTTAAATTTATTATTAATATATAACTAATATCTATAATAAATCCTAGAAATTTAATTAATTAAATAAAAAAGTTATATTTCTTTAAACTCGGAAATAAAGAATATTCTCATAAATAATTTATAATAAATTATATGTAATTTATATACTTCTATTATAAATTTAAATAAATTAGAATGTCGTGTAAATAAAATTTATAGAATATTGTTCTAATTTCTATAAACGATTTATTAATATAAATTTAAAAGATAGTAGATATATTTATTAATTTAAAAAATATCACTATCAATTTTAAATAACTATATTATATATATATATATAATTTTCTATTTATTATTTACTTTAATTTTAATATAATAATAAATATTCTTTAAATTAATTTAATAAAGATTATAATATTATTTAAATAATCTAGTATTTTATTAATTAATAATAAAGAATAATAATTTTTAAATAATAACTTTATCTAAGTCCTAATAATTAATATATAATTATAAATTACTATTCTTTTTAGGGACGAGGAAAATAAGGATTTTTATTAAATTTATAAAATATTTAATTTAACTCTTTATTAAAATATTATTTAAATCTCTTTTTAATTTTATTAATTTAATATTAAATAAATTATAAAGAGGTTTATAAAGTAGATTTTCTTCGATTTTAATAATATAATCTTTATTTTTATACGAAAATAACTAGTTTATTTTTCTATTTTAAAAAATATAAATAAAATTACTAAATTCTTCTAAGAGTATTAATAATATATTAATATTATAATTAACGAATATTATACTTATTACTATATTAGTTTAATATTGAATTATTACTTTATCTTTATATTCCGAGTTAGATAAATCTATTTTTATATATATTAATATATAAACTACTAGTTTAGTCTTTAAGAATTTAATAAAATTTTCTAATTTTTTTAAATTAAATATATTTTTAACGATATCTAGGGCTAGTATATTCAAAATAATATATAATTCCTTTTTATTAATAATATAAAATTTATTATTATATATATTATAATATCTCTATATATTTATTAAATAATAATTTATATAGTAAATATTATAGTAGTAAATTATTTATTTATATATTTATTTCGAATATAAAAGCTACGCGTTTTTTATATATTTAAAATTATACTACTTTATAAAGTTTTTATTAATAATATTTATCTCTCCTCCGGGATTTATATTATTTATAATTATATATTTCATAGATTTGATATTCTTTAAATTAAGAAATATATAATAATTAATATATATATTTTATAAAATAACTCCTTTTTATTATTTCTTTAAAACGGAGATTTCTTTAAGAATTCGTTATTTCTTATAATTTTATAATTATTTATATAATTAATTATACTAGATTTCTTTTTAGAATAATTAAAGAATATAGATTTTTATAATTATAATTATAATATTTTACTTTATTAAAATCTCGTTTAAAATATAATTTATTTATTTATATTTTTAAATTTTAATTAAAAATTTTCTTTTTTATTATTTATATTAAATTTATTTTTAACTTTTCATTAGGCCCCGAATAATAATCTAATTTATTCTTGTTATATTTCTTTTCATTCTTTATTAAATTATATTTAAATCGGGCCGTAATTATTATAAATTCGTTATATATTATAAAAAGAGACGAAAGCCGGTTAATTTCTCGTATAAAATTATTATATAAATATATTAATAGATAAATAATTAACTACTCTTTATTATAAAGGGGTAACTAGGTTTATAATAAAAATAATAAATTTTAATATATTATCTAGTTTAGTTTTTAATTTATATATTAATATTATATATTTATAGTTTATTATTAATTTATTAGATTCTTAATATAATTAAAGAGGAAATTAAAAAATATTCTCTAGTTAAAACCCTCTATTAGGTAATTACTATCGTGATTATTTTAAATATCTTTAATATAGTCTTTTAACCTAGGTATTATATATAAAATCTCTCTATTATTTATTAGAAAGTTATATAACGTAAAATAAAACTTAATTTTTATTTTATAAATTTAATCGCGGTAGTTTTATATAGTTTTTTTTATAGAAGTTCTAGAGATAATTTAGATATAAAATCTTGTATTATATTATTAAATTATATTTATTACGACCGATTATCGAGTTATTTTCGAATAATACTAGGAGCAACTCTCTAGTAGTAATAATAAATAATATAATTAATAATTTTATTTTTGCGCCTTGATTATTTATTTTTCCGTTTAATAATTAAAGGTATCGTATTTTTTAAAGAATTCCTTAACGATACTTTATATTATTTAATTTAATATTAATAATAAAGTCTCTAACCTCGACCGCGGAGTTTATATTATTAATATATTTATTTTATATTTAATTTATCTTTATATCTCTAATAAATTACTATTTAAAAATATTTAGAAAAATTAGAAGTTTTAAATTATAATACCTAGGATATATATAATAATATGAAAATTAATATATAAAATTAATAATATTATTTATTATTTAATAAATAAACTAATTATTATAAAATTCCAAAAACTAGGAATAACTAATTAATTATATATTAATATATTTAATTATAATATTAATAACTTATCGGTTACGTTATTAATTAATAAATTTAAATATAAAAATTATATATTTAATACACAGTCTTTAGCTCGAATCTTATATTATTACTATTAAATTATTAATAATTATAATATAAATAATTATTAATAAAGTTAATTATTTTAGATATTTTAATATAAAGATTACTCTATATTTATTTTAATTATCCAAGTCTAGTTAAATTAGAATTAATATATAATATAAATTAATTAATATTTTGAGAAAATAGTAACTAGTTAAATTCTTTTTTAAATAATATATTTTTTCAAAATATTAGAAAAGTTTAATTTAATTATATATTATAAATAAAGAGTATTTAAAGCGCTAAGATTTTTAGGTAATTATTAATATAAATTATAAAATTTATAATCCCTCGTCTCGCCTCTATTATTCTCTCTTTATTCTAATTATAAATTATTCTTTAATATTAATTTATTTAAGTTTATCTCTATTACTTTTTTAGATTTTATAAATATTAAAAGAGTAGAGTTATTTCGAGAGAATAATATACGATAAAATTTATTTTATCATATATTACTCGAAAAGTTTATTTATAGTTAATAATTAATTTAATTTTAAATAGTAAAGTAGTTACCTAGTAAATCTTTCTAGTAACTATCGAGTATAAAGATTTTCTATATTATTAATAATTTATCGAGATACTATATTAATAAAGGACTACTAGTAAAGTTATTTAATTTATTAAATATAATTTTAAATATATATAATAGAGGTCTAAACTAAATTAAATATATAAATAAATAATAGTTTTAATAGAGATTTATAATAAAGTTATCGAGTATAAAATAAAGTTATAGGGTATAGATAGAGATAGATTCTATTTTATTAATAATAAATCTTTTTATTTATAGACTCCTCTCTATATAGGTTTAATCTAGTCTTAATTCTAAAATCTATATTTAACGAGTTAAAGTTTTTTTAATAATTTTCTCTAATTTCTCGACCCTAAAACCCTATTATTTATTATTAAATAAATTAAATTAATTAACGTCGTATTTCTTTACTATCTTTTATATATAGAATAATTAGGAATTAAAGTTAGTAAATACTAAGTAATCCTTCTATATTTAACGTCTTTTATAATATTTTAGAAACGATATTAATTACTCTATTTAATATATTTTACCGTAGTTTATATAGTATTATATTCGGTATATTAATATTTATTAGGATATTTATTTATCCTATAAATATACTATAGTTTAGAGAAGAAGTAGAATAGTTTTTAATATATTATTATCGCGGTCTAAATTTATTATTAATAAATAACGTCTATACCTCGTTTAAGAAGTTAATTACTATATTAAATAAATACGCGAAAAAGTAAAAATACGCGGTAGTTAGAGCTAGAAATAAAAACGACTATAATAATAAAATCCGAAAATACTAGTTTTATTACGTTATATATAATAAATTTAAAAAAAGAATTAAAGAGAGCGATAAGAAGCGAAAGTATATATCTAGAAAAATAAATTATTAATAATTTAGAGCTACCTTTAAAGAAGAAAATATATAGTATTTTAAAATAAAAATTAATTTATATAATTATATTACTATTTAATCTATAGTATATCCGTTTTAATAGAAGTTTATATTATAAAACCTATTTTAAATTACTAATAAAACTCGACGACGACTATTTATTTATAAAATCGTAGATAAATTATACTATATAAACCCTATAAGATTAGTTAATAAAAGAGATATATATAATATATATACTAAGCTTCGAGACGTGAGGCTAGAGGGAAAGACTCGATTCTAAACTTTATTCGATAAACTAGAATAAAAAGAATAATTATAAATATATTATATATTAAATAGCGACGATATTTTAGAGAGTTTAATATTTTTCTATTATAAATTTAAAACTTTATTAAAGTTTTAAAACTACGTTTTTTTCTTAAATATTATATATAAAATAAATAGATATAATATACTCTTATTAATTATTATTTTAATAACTATATATAATTAGATTTTCTATATCGGTTTCGTATTTCTTCGGAAAGAGATAGAGAAATAATTTATATAAATAATAAATATTTTTAAAAAGATATTAATAAATTAATAAATTTTAAATAAGAATAAATTTATTTATTTTAAAGAATATATAGGACGTGAAAAAGTCTTCTTAATTAATAGCGACGATAAATTAATCGCGGTTATGAAAAATATCTTTCTAAGGGCTATTCATATATAATATTAATAATATATATATAAGAATATTAATAATCGAGTCGATAAAGTTTTTACCGGTAATTTTAAAAAAGTATCGCTATAGCGATTAATATAATATAGAGTCGTCGAGGTTAATAGCGAGATAGAATTTATTTAAACCGATAACGAGTTATAAAAAATAGAGTAAATAGACTAGGAAGAAGAATTATACTCGTATATATACCGAGAATATCTAACAAGTTATAAGAAAACTAAAATAATTATTTATTAAATTAACTATATATTATATTTTAGAAAGAAAGCGACGTTAATAAATAAAAATAAATACTAGAAATTTAAAAAAAGACTAAATACTTTTATTAATAATTAATAAGTTATCGTCGATAAAGTTCGAGACTTTATCGAATAAAAGTATTTAGAAATCTATACTATATATAAAATTAGAAAGATTAATTTATTATTAAAATATAGGATCCTACTATTTAGATATTTAATAAAATATTTTAATCTATTAATAATCGACTTTATATACTAGTAGTATAAAAGAATTAAAAAGAGTAGTCTAATATATATACTACGATATACTAGTATCTTTAGAATAACTATAAAATTATTATATATATACGAGTAATAAAAAACTCTATATACTCTAGAGTCGTTATTAAAACTCGAGTATTACTATAATTAATAGAAGTTTAATTTATTAATATAAAATAATATTTAAATTAAACCTCTAAAGTTAATATAAAAACCGAAGATAATTAAGAAAAAACCTAGAAAAATAAAGCGAGGGATATTAATATATAAGATATTTATAAGATAAAAGTTTTCTCGATTCGAGTTAATTATATATAAAAAAGATCGTAAATAAAATATTTATAAATAAAACTTAATAAAAATAAATAAATAAAATATTTAAAAAACTAAATATTAAGATAAAATAATTCGGGTATAACGATTTATAGAAGAGAATTATAAAAAGTAAAAATAGAAATAAAAGATTAAAAATAACTAGCCTCTAATTAAAGCGATAAGATATTAAAAGTAATATTATAAAGTTATAAAACTAGAGGGAAGAAATTAAAATAGAGGGCGGCGCTAATTTAATAAAATTAATAAAATAATAATAAAAATAACGATAATAATAATACCGAGGGTTAATTAAGCGGATAAACTATTTAAATAATAATATAAAAAATTTAAAAAAATAACTATAAAGTAAATTATAATTATTTTTACTACTATAGAGTAAAGAAATTATATTTATTTAGTAATAATAAAATATAAAAGTATTTAAAGAAAAAATTTAAAACTTTACTTTTAATATATCTTTATAATATATAATTAGTCTATAAAACGTATATATAGTAATTTTATTAATATTCGAGTACTATCTCGCCGTCGTTAAATAGTTACTCTCGGTTTAATAGGAGGACTTTTCTAAAATATTAATATTTTATTTTATTTTATTTTACTTTAATTTACGAGTTAAATTTAAATCTAATCTATATTAAATAAATAATAACGTAGTTATTTATTTTATAACTATATTCTATACTCTTTCTAGGCTTTAGTTTCTATTATTTATAATATAAACATTATTTACTCGGGGTACGGAGAAGGCTTTAAAGGATCGGGCTAGCGACGGCGAGTAAGGTAATAATAAAAGTAACTAGTACGATAGATATATTATCGATAACGGCGATAACGATGGCGTTAAGTATAGGCGACGACGAGGTAGTTATTATTGATATCCATAGGGTCTATGGAATGAGTCTACTGTTAGTAAAATGGGGTCTATCCCTATCCGTCCCCAAGCTACAGATACGATACTCGTAGGGCTAGAGCCCAGGGACCCCAAGGGTAGACCCTAGAGCTTGTTCTCTAAGGCCTAAGCCGTATGACTCTGTTCACATAAGAATAAGAAATCAGCTCTAGGGCCCTGTCTAGGTGGCCGCATGGCTTATGCTTCTACATAGCAGCATTACCTTCTGTTTGTCTTTGTCATTGTCAAATGGGTACCTTACTCTAATCAAGTCTTCTCTGACAATCGCCATCATCCACACATGAATAAGGTAGCAATGCTAGAGCGCGACAGAGTCAACCCACGCTTCACCAGCGCCTTTGAGCGCATTCGCGCCCACTATCCCATCAGTATTAATACAGTCGATGACTGGCTTCACACATCACTGTACGACCCTCTAACACCCAATCAGCACCTAGAAGATTACCTCTGCCACATTAACCGGCCGAGGCACTCCCTTACCGCCATTCCTCCTCCACTCTCGAATCTCCCTCCAAAGACTACGAATAAACGCCGGCCTCTACAAGCTACACACGGCAACTCCCATCCTCCAAGGACACGTTCAAGCCTCAAGAGAAAGATGTCGTCAGACTTCGTCAGTGCCAACCCGGAGCCTTCGAAGCGGATTACCAGGAGCAGTGCGAGACCACTGCCTCTACAAAAAGACGACGGGCTACGGATAGCTAAAGTACAGCGCACGATTAACACCCGAGGGCCTAAGGACGGTCAAAACGTTTGGCAGCGAGATCTATCAGAAGACTCCACTACCCAGCGATCACGCCACTTAGGACAAAGTCGAGGTCAAAGAGCTGGGAACATACATGAGCTTGAAGAGCAGGAGCAGGATCAGGAGGACGATGATGGGAGATTAGAACAAGACATGTCACCTTCAATCAGAAAGGGATCTCTGGCCAACACCGACCGGCAGGTACCTATGGCAAATAGCCATGATCCTATCAACAACATCGGTGGCCGTCCGGCACGTGGCCACTTCCTCCCGTCGCAACAATCTATCAAGAGTGGGTCTACTCCGTCAAAGACCGACTCGTCGGAGACCAGGAGCGTCTCTCCTTCGAAACTCGTTAGGCGTAGCGAGATGAGTCAGCTCGATCCTCCCGTGTATGTCATGTCGCCGAGAGAGTGGCAATGCGAGGCCCTCTCGGAATCCGTGAAGCACTTGTGGCGCACCGTCATCAAAGGCGGCGATTCAGCCTTTATTCCAATGGCGCTCAAGGTGCGTTCGCGGCTGTATTCCCTCGAGAGCATTTATTGCTGACTCCGCATTTCTCAGGGCGCTATTCAAAAGCACACAAACACCCCCAACAAGCGGAACGACCCTGTAGACCCTAGGCATTACATTCCGCAGCACCGTGCTTCCTACTCTACCGAGGCCGAGCATCCTTCTCTCCTCTCAATAGTGAAAAGCATCATGTCTGACGCAGACGATTTACGACACGCGCAACACACTGAGGCCCAATGGGAAGCGAAGGTTGTGGATCCCATCTTGAATGCTGTTCGGCAACTTGCGCGATACGAATCCAACGGAATCAAGAAGCTGAGAGCTGAGAATATGTGAGTCTCATTGACAGACTCGCTATTCTGCACCTCCGTGTCAGTCCCAACCAAGCTGACTAGCTTCATCGTTAGGACGTCTGTGAGCATGGACTCATCTCTCTGCCCTACCTGTCCACACGAGAAGAAATTTGAAGGTCTCAACAAACGTATCGACGGAGCAATGGGCCTTTCACTCACCCCAAAAGAAAAAAGAGCGCTACAAAGTCGCAAGTATCATGGCACAGGCATGCCTAGCATCAATCAGATCACGACGGACCTACGGCTCGTCCCCATGTTCGTCAACATCGAACTCAAGCGGCGTAACCAAGCGCGCGATCCATTGGTGCAGCTGGGTATCTGGGTTGGCGCCGAGTTCCAGAAGCGACGACTTGAAAGTTGGAGCTTGGAGATGCCGGTGCTTGCTATCGAGGTCGCAGGCGACGAGTGGTTGACGTATCTGGTGTGTGCGGAAGAATATGACGGTGGCCAGTTCGGCCTGAACTTCGTGGGGCCCCATACTATGGGCAATACAAATAACATAGCTGATACGTTCAAGATCTTGTATAATCTTTGCCGGTATGCGGATTGGGGACTCGATCAATTTCAAGCTTGGTTCCGCAAGGAAGTACTTGTTGTTAGCTAAGTAGTAATACCAAGTCTTTCCATCTATTCTGATAATTGGCGATACTCGTGATTTTCGCGTAATAGTATCGACCAAAACTTTCGCTTGACGCACCCAGCACCCAAAGCTCGTCCACATATATTTAGTAGACGTCACGCTAGTGCCTACAACTCCACTGATCCTTCCACCTAGATATACACTGCAAAAAGGCACTCTATTTTCGTAAAGTAACAAGGTCATTAATATTACTAACTCGTAAAGAGCTTCGAATTAATATAGCCGGTAGAGGAGGTCTTGAAATAGTAATTTCATTAGTAACTTGGGAAACCCCGATTTTTGCGTATTTTACACCGAAATTGTATAAAATACTAGAAATACGTATCTACTTATATCGAGTATTCTAAATATATTATATAACTAAAATATAATTATATAACTAATCTTAGTATATTTAATACCTAAAATATACTTATATAATTAATTTTAATATAATTAATATTTAACGGGTAAATAATAATAAATAGATAATCTTTAATATTATTCTATAATATTTTAAATATACTATTTATACTTTAAATAATAATAATATTATTATTATAATTATTACCGCTAGTGTCTTTAATATCGTTATTATATTTAGATCTTTATATATATATTAATTAATTAATATATATTTTATTTTATTTACTCGTTATATTATAAAAGAATTATAAATATCCTAAAATCTATTTATTAAAAAACTACTATTATTTATTCTCGTAAATTAATTTATATCTAGGTTTAATCTAGATCTAGTTTAGATATAAATTAAATCTAGGTTAAATTTAAATCGCTATTATCTTTAATTATAAAAATAATTTATTATATATATAATTTATTTTTTATTTATTATCTAGGTTATTAATTTAAATAGTTTATATTAAAATAATATACCTCTTCTTCCTCGTAGTCTCGAGTACTATATTTTATATACGCGTATTATTTATTATATAATCTTAATCTTATTTTTTCTATTATATTATTTTCTTTTCTTTCTTTTTAAATTTTAATCTCTTTTAGAAATCTTTATATATAATAAAAAGTTTAAATATATATAATATAAACTCGATAAAATCTTTATTAATATTGAAATAATTAATTTATTTACTAGATTTAATATTTTTAAATTTTTACGCGATAAAGACTAGTAGTTATTATTTAATATATAGTATTAATATATATATATAATAAATATAATATTATAATACTATATTATTTCGCGATTTATAAGGCTCTCTATATTATATATATTATTACCTCGGTTTTTTACTAATTTATTAAACGAAGCTACTCGAGTATTTATTTAAATAACTATATTAATATTAAAGAAATAATAATAAATTATAAAAAACTCTACCTCCTTTTATACCTCGTTAAATATTATTTAATAAATTAAAGTTTTTATTAATACCTCGTCCGCTAGTTTAGTTCTATTAGAATAGAAGAAATATTTACTTTTATAAAAATCAATAACTCGTTTTTCCGAGATCTATTAATACTCTTTTCTTTTATATTTTTTTTTTTATAATATTTATTTTATTCTTTTATATATTATATTATCGAGGCGCCGGCGAATTTATAGTAATTTTATTAATAATTAAAAAATAGTTAGATATAATAGGGAAACCTTTATAATTAATTAAATTATCGATTCTATTTTTTTATTTATAGACGAAATCGTTTATATTATCTACTAGTATTTCTTTTCTTTTTATTTCTTAATTAATCCTACCCGATAGGGCCTCTATTATTATATTTTATTATATAAATATTTATTCCTCCTACGTCTCCTCTATTTAAATCTATAACTTTATATTATTTCTTATTAATATCAAAAGATATAAAGAAAAGAGTCGAGTTTAATTTACTTTTAATATATTCGTCTTCGAATTTAATCCGTATTTACTTCCTTATTTTATATTCTTTAATAGTATAATAAATTATAATATAAATTATAATTATTATAGTTCCCCTTAAGAGTCTAAATATATATTTAATATTATTATAAATTCCTAGTTAATTTAGGTCCGATTAAAAGAATAGTAAAATTATAATTTTTATTATTAAATCTTTAAGGAAGTAGTAAAATAATTTATATTTATTAATAATTAATATTAAATCTTAATAAAGAAATATTAAAATTTATATTATTATTATAATTATATATCTATTTTTTATTCTTTATTTTAATAATAATTATCTCTTTAATACTTCGTTTTACTATAAAAAAGATATAGTATATTATTATAATTTATCGAACTTTTATTATTATTAAGGCGCGGTAATTACCGATATAATCGAGTAATTAATTTCGATTAATATATCTTTAGTTTAAATATAGTAGATTAATATCTTTTAAGCCTCCGTTAAATTTAGAGTTTTTTTTACTACCCTATCCTTTAACCCGAGAATCTTATTATATTTATTAATAATATTCCGTTAAAGTTTCTAAATTAAAATATTAACTTCGTTTTTTTTATTAAAATTTATTTATAAATTATATCCTAAATCTTTATATCCTATAATAAGGGTTATTAATATTATTTATTTTATATACTAGAGAACGGCCTCGTAGTTTTAAATATATAATATTAATTTAATATAATATCCTACGCCCGTTTATAGTAGTAATAACTCGTTTCTTAATTATAACGCGTTATAATTATAATAGTATTTCGTTAAAGATTTATATAATATATTATTAGAATATTTTATACTTTTTAATCTATATATATAAAAATTAGAGTAGGACGAGGACGAGGATATATAACGGCCGATAAACGATAAAGATTATAGAAAAGTTAGTTATATTACTAATTTCTATATATAACGTGGCCTTATTTAATCCGTTTAACCGAGATATATTATTCGTTTTCCGTCGCTTCGGGGTAGGAACTTTAATATTATTATTATTAACCTCAATATCGACCTCTTTACTTCAATATATATTTTCTTCGTTTTTATTAATAATTAATATTAGTTAATATATACTAGAAGGACTTATAATTAACGTATTTTTAATATATACTATTATTTATATATTAAAATAAGTGAATTATTTATAACCGAGATTTATTTTAAGAGTATTAATATAGTTTATTATTAAAATTAACTTTTAATTTTATCGAAGAAGTTATTATTATAAATTCTTTAACTATTTAAAACTATATTACGATATATAAAAAGTATAATTTAATTTAATTTAATTATTTAATATATTACTAGGTCGTATATATATAGATTTAAATATTATTTAATAATATAGAGTATATTAACTAGTCGAGATATAGAATAAGTTAATTTTAATATATAAGAAAGAGGGTAGAACTATATATATAATAATAATAAATATATATATATTAAATTAACCCTAGTTTAGATTTAAATTAAATCTAGGTTAAATTTAATTTAAATCTAGATTAAAACTAATCCGAATACCGAATTAGAGTTATATAATATTATAAATTATAAGAGTATAAAAGTATTATTAATATAATTAAAAATAATAATTATCTATTAAAACGAGTTTAATAGAGGGTAGACCGAGATAGATCCTATAAAAGATAAATTATAATATCTCTATTTATAAATTAAATATTTTTATTTCTATTAACGAAATATATACCGAAGGAGCGCTAGATAATAAAGATTAATTTAAAAATCTACTCCCTTTTTTATTTAATTCTATAAAAATAGTATTTTAAAAATTTCTATTTAATAAATCTTTTATTTAGTTTAAAACCTCTAATTATCTTTTTATTAATTATTATCGATCGAGTTAATATCTTAATTATAATTTATCTCTATACTATACCTATTACTCTCGTTATTATTATTAACTACTATATAGTTATAGTATTACTATTAAGTAAAAGCCCGGGGTATATATATTATTAAATAATATAATAAATATATTATCGCGGACTGTGATTTTTTATAAATATATAGTTATTATATTTATTTTATAAATTAATTTATTATCTTAATATCTTTTATTATAAAATTAAAATTATAAATAATATTATATTAATCCTAGTCGATAAAATTAATTATATAATAATATTCTTCCTATTTAATAAATACTATATATATACTCTAGATAATATTATATATTTCGAAGAAATAATAATTATATAGTTTTTAAAATCTTTTTATTTTACTAGTTAAAATATATTTTATTTCGAATATTCTATATATATTATCGACTCTCCCGTTATTCTTTAATCGATATAAAGTAATTAACGCGCTAGTATATATTTTATATTTATTTTTATCGTTTAGTCGTTTATAATTATAAATATTAATAATTAATTTAAACCGGCCGATTATTATATAAAGAGCCTCTTATTTAGTCTCGCTTTAATTTTATAAATAAATTATTTCGTTATTAATCTAGATATAATTATTATAAGGTTTACTAATAGAATGAAAATTAGGGATATAGTAGATTGATTTTTTTATAAACTATTTTAAATTCTAACTATTTTTATTATCACGAATTTAATATATTAATAATCGATATATAAAAATATATATATCTCCCGCTTGATTAGGATCCGTTTTTTATCTCCGATAATTTTTAACAAAGCCCGGATTTTTATCCTATTTCTTACGACTCTCTTATATAAATATTATTATAATATCGATAAAATCTTTAATATTAAAATAAAAAACCCTTACTATCGTAGTTATTAAATAATAATAATTAGTATTTAATATTTATATATTATAGTATAGCGGCGTATTCATATTAGGAATAAATATATATTTATTTAAATCTAATTTCTCTCGATATAACTAGGTATTCTATTATTTTATTTTACTATTAAAAATAATAATAGGTTTAAAAAAAAGTATTATTATAACTTCCTATATAGCCCTTATATTATAATATATAATATTATACCGTAGTAATTACGTCTCGAGTTTATTAGTTTTATTTATTCGTAAAAAGGGTTCTTTAAAGAGAAATTTATAAACCGCCTCTTTATAATAAATATCGAAGTTCTAGATACTTTTATATCTTCGAATATATTTAGTATAATATATTATCGCGTATAGTTTTAATATATTAAAATACCGATTAATAGGGTTTTTTAAATCTAGGTTCGAATTATTATTTAATTAATATTTACGAAAAACTACGTTTAATTTATAAATATAATAGAGTATATAATATATATATTATAAAGTATCGCCGTTATAAAACGTATATTAAATAAATATAATAAAGTTAAATATAACCCGTATATAATATAGGGTAGCCGGTATATATTTAATAAATAAAGAAATAATAACGGTTATTAATTATTATAATATTATTTTCTATTTATTATTACTCTATTATTTTACTTTATTAAATTTTTTAAATAATTTTAACTCTATGAAATTTAGTACCTAGCGAAAATAATAATTTAATTTAATTTTTATTATTAATTACTTTAAAGATCTCTTCGGTTTAATTACCCTTTTTTTATTCTTATTTAATAATTATAAAAATTATATAGTCTTTAATTAAATCCCGAATCTAGTTAATTAATTTTATAATAATTTCTTTTAGAAGCTAGTATAATATATTTATAATAAAAATAATATAAATATTAACTAGATAATAATACTAGGCGAAGTTTTTAATATTATAAATAATTACTAAATTTTTAATAAAGTCGGGATCTCTTTTTTATATTTTTATTCTTCGATATATATATTTATAACTCTATAACTTTTATATTTTAATTAACTCCCTTTATTTATTAAGCGGGACTAAATATATTAAATATTAATAATTTTATTTTACCTCTATTATTAAGACTTATTTTAAATAATTAGTTATAAATAATATAATTATTAAATAATATTTTCGGGGTTAATTATCCGCGGATATAATATTAATTCTTTATATTACTAGGTCTTTAATTACTTTAATTATTTTAATATATTATTAGAATAAGTAATAATAATTATATATATATTAGAGTATACGCCCTAGCGCGAGATAATAGATATTTAATTATATATAATTACCGAATTTCTTTTTATTTTTAATACGAGGGATTAAATTTGGAAGAATTAAACTAAATTATTTTTAAATTTTATATATTATATAATCGAGGTTCCCGATAATTATATATATTAACTAAAAGGAAAGGTCGCTATAATATTAAATTATTACTATCTCGTTAAATAATAATATAAAAGAGATAATAATATTTTTAATAGAGATCTATAGTTATATTTCCTACTATTAAATATTAATATATATTTTGTTAACTACTTTATTATTATTATCGTTCGTAATCTTTATAAATATATATACTAGATTATTTTTAAATAGTTTATAACCGAGGAAAAAGCGGATAATTTTAATAATATTATAATAATATAATTTAAAATATGAATTATTAAAATAATTAATCTCGCTAGGTACGCGGAGATTATTAATTATTTAATTATTATTATATATATCCTACTAAATATTGTATTCTACTAGTTATTAATATTATTTTATATTACGGAAAATTACCTCCTTTTTCTAATTTACTTTAATTTCTATAAATTTAAAATATATATTAATACTCGTTTTAATTGTATAGTATTTAGAAAATAAATAAATAATAGTCTAACTAACTTTATTACCGAACGGGTAGTATATATCTTTTACTACTATTAATTATATAATATTTCGTCGACGTTTTTAATATTACGCGCGATTTAGTTTTATATATATTATTATAATAATACCGGCGGCTCGCCCTATAAAATTAATAAAAGATTTTATATAACGAGAATTAGATATAAATAAAAGACTTTTAAAGGAAATAAATAATATAATTATAAAAAAAGATATTATAACCGGTTTTAATATATTTATTAAAATAAATAAAAACCTAAATAAATTATTAATATATTTATATAAACTCTTAAATAATAATATTTTATTACTATTTTTATTAGTCTCTAGATATTTAAGAGGCGGTATATTTATATTATAATAAATACTATAAGATTCTACTAGTTAATTTATATCTAGTTTATTATCGTTAAGCGCGGGTAGTTTTTAAAATTAAAAAATTTCGTATTAAATAAATATAAAGCCCGTCTAATTCTTAATAAAATTAAAGATATTTATTAATTTCCTATATTTAGACTAAGACTCTTTATATATATTTAAATATTATAATAAATTCAAATAATTCTTTATTTAAAAAAAACTATATTAATTATATTATAGTCGTTTTATTACGTATTTCGCGTTATTCGATATTAGAAATAAAAGGTTTAAGAAAAGAATATCTATTAAAAATATAATTTTATAAATTTATAAATATTATTATTATTTTGAACTCGGATATATTTAAATTAAATTATTAAAATTTATTTAAATCTAGTTTAAATTTAATTTAAATAAACTTTAATAATCTAGATTAAATTTAAACTAGATTTAAATAAACCCTAACTTTAAACTATTTAAATAGGAAATTAATATTAAAATTAATATTTTATAAATATTAATATTTCTTACGCTATAAATTTATAATATTAATTTTTATTTAATTAAAATAATTATATTCACGATAATATTCGGGTTATAAACTCGATATATATTATAATAAAATTATTTAATTTAAATAAATAGTACCGAAAGATTCTATTATAATAGATTTATATATAATTTTAATAATTTTAATATAAATAATATTCGTTCTACGGGTATAAAGGGCTAGGGAAATATATATAATTAATATTAAAAATAATAATTAAATAAATTATTAATTTTAACGTAAAATAATAAACGATATAAAATATTAATATTCGAAATATTTATTTTAATATAATTTTCACGGAATTTAACTTATTAAAAACGATATTTATAAATTTAATAATACGATAATATATGAATTTTTTAAAACTCGACTAGATTAAAAGTCTTATTATATAAATATTATATTATCTAATACTAATCTCTTTTAATACTCTCTTATTTTTTTTTTATTAAATAATATATAAATATTACTTTTCAAAATAGAGTCTTAAATATATTAAATAAACACTAAATAATTTAATATTTATATAATTTTATACGAGGAGACGAAATCTTAGGAACTATATTTATAAAAACTAATATTTAAATTTTTAACTCGTAGATTTTAACTAGATTTAAACCTAGATCTAGGTATATTTATTATATAATTTATTATACTTTACTAGAATTAATTATTATAATTATTATATATATTATTATACTCTTCTAACTACGCTACGGAATAGGGAAGGGAAGGAAAGGGAATAACCCTCGCTCCCTTCCCTCGGAAACGGGTAACTACCGCGGTCGATAAATAGTCCGATATTTTCTTTATCCCTACCGATACTTAAACTATTTAATATCCTCCGTATATACTCCTCTACGGTCTTTATTATCTCTAGATATCGTTATATACCTAAATATCTAGTCGAGAAATAAATAGGTTAAACGGGTAAACGTCTTTAAAAAATAATAATAAGTATTTATTTATTTAATTACTTATTTATCCGTCCGTTTCAAGGCCGGACGAGTCTATAAACGACCGTTCTTCGGGTAATAATTCGTTAAATAATTAATTTTAAATTTCTTTTATAAACTCCTCCTAAAAACGCCTAGCTCTATTTAATAAAATCGGTATTAAGAATATATAGAAATCCCGAGGTAACTTTAATTATTAAAGTTCCTTTAGGGATCGGCTATATATAAATAACTCGCTTATATAAATCGAATACCGAAGGACTCGAGCTATTAAAGGGTTATTTAATATAGTATATTTAAAAGCCTAGTCGAAGTCCTTATACTAGGTAGGAGGGAATTAAATAATAAATTATTATATTTTTATAAAGTTAGTTAAATTATTAATATAATTTCTTATATCCGTATTATTCTCTTTCGTTTCTTTATATATAACCGAAAATCTTTTATAGTTATAGTAAAGGATAATTAAAAATTTTCGGTTAATTATTACGACTAACTACGCGAGAAACTAGTCTATAATCGTAATATTAATCTCTTACTCGATAATATTATAGATTTAACGAGCGAGTCGGCGGAAGGGTAGGGTATCCTATTTACGCGGATTAAGACCGAGGGGATTATCCTAAATAAAGAGCTCTCGGACTCGTTTTATTTATAATATTAATATATATACTAGGAAATACTATTTATTATTTCGGGGAGGCCGAGCGAGTATAAAGTAAAACGTAGTATTTAAAAATTACTCGATTATCTCGAAGGAAAGATTATAAAGCCTAGATTATTCTTTATTAAATATTTATATATTATAAAATATCCTCGTAGCCTCGATAACCTTAGGATTAGTTAAACCCTCTTTAATATATTCGAGGAGGATAGTAAATACTTTTTAAATATAATCCTAAATAATTAACTTTATATTTATTATAAATATCTCTTTACTTCTTTTTAAATACGGCGGTACGGTTACTAGGTAGGGTTTAGGCCGATTTCTTTAAATATCCTAAACTATATCTCGAAATATTTATATCTTAATATATTATTTATTAAGTTTCTTTTAGATATTATAGGTTACCTAGAAGACCTACTAAAAACTATTATTCTACGCTAGTATTAAACGGCGAAGGGTAACTCGTTTAAATAAAAGTCGAGATTTTTAAAGAAATATATCGTTAGGTAACTAAACGGTATTATAGTCGCGAATTATATCTCGAAACTTTAAACCGAGTAGAGCCACGACCTCTAGGCTATCCGGATTAACTTAATAATTATTATCGGAAGCGGCGTAATATAAATTCCGCCGTAAATAAATTATTTATAGTTTCTATAATAAAAGTTAAAGGGCACGGCTTCTAATAGGTTTAATTCTACTAAAATTTAATTAAAATATTCGAACTATTACGCTAATAAAGATATTATAGAGGTATTATTCTTTTTTAATTATAATTTTTAGGCTTTTTAAATCTTTAACCGATTAAGAAATTAAAGTCTCTAGGTAAAGTATCTATTTATTTATAAAAACAGTAATAAAATTATTTATTTTACGAGTCGGGAGGATCTAGAAACCTCGGTATAACGATAGAGAGACTATATTAAGAGTAGTAGATAATATCTTTAGCGCTAGTATAAAGTAGTTAGGGGAGTAACCTAAAAATAATTTAAAATTATTATTTATAAACGATAAAACTTTATTAGTTATAAAGAATATAAAGTCCTAGGCCCTCGACTCCTCTATCGATCGAGATTTTATATATTTAATAGGTAGTACCTACTATAGGTTATATATTATAATATCGAGGTTTAGGGCTAAGTAATAGAAGAAATATAAGAAAATATAATATTTTTATTATACCCCGAAGTTCGTTTTTTCTTAATTCGCGGCGTAGAAAGAGATAACTACCCGCTTTTTAAATACTTTATATATTTTAATAAACTAGGATTTAGTATACCTAGCCGACTCGAGAGGGTTTTTTTTATTAATTTCGACGGCTTCGCTACGACGGTTAATTATATACTAATAATCTAATTCTATCTCCGAAAATTTAAAGACTTCTAAATAAAGATTATTAAAGAATCCGTACTTTTATACTAGGGTAGTAAACTGGTCTTTATTTAAATTATAGACTTTATAGTAAACGAGTCCGCCTAAATCGCGTAATAAATTACTCTTTATAATATTCACCGCTATCGAGCCTACGTCTTTAATTAATATAAATAAATACTATATAGATTTCACACGCGTCGCTCTTCTTTATAAAGAATAGAAATAGGTTTATTAATATTCTAAATAAAGTATTTTACGGAGTAAAATAAGACCTTTATTAAAATTTATATTAATAAATATATCCTCCGCGCCTAGGTTTAATTATACCTTTTATACTAATATAATTTCTTTACGGGTATCGTAATAAAAGTCGAGTTAATTAAAAAAAACCGTTCTAGTTTAGGCGGAAGTATTATATTTAATAATTAATTTTAAATTATAGATAGAGATAATTAAGACGGGCTCCCTAAATTATTTATACTCGTTAATATATTATAGTACCTCCGACTAGAACTAGGCGAGTATTAAAGTAGGTATATAAGATAAAATATCGATAAATTAACCGCGGCGAGCCGTATTAATTTTATTCCTTATAGTCGCTTTATAGAGGGCGTCGCTAAAGTTTCGTAGATAATATTATAATATATTAATAGAATAACTAGTTTTTAGAGCCGGACGAATAATAATATTAATTTATATAACTCGCCTAACCTAACCGGGGTAAATACTACTATAAATTTTTATATATAAAAAGAATATATATATACTAAAACTATATCCGCCGTTAGTAATACTATATCCGATTCGTAGTTATATTACTTTATCGGGCGCTTGGTCCGTAAATTTAATTCTAATTAATTATATAATTCGTTATAAAAAAGGAGGATTATAAAAGAATCGAAATAAACTTCGATATATAATTAAAATAATAATACGGGCTAGAAAGTTATCGATATCCTAAATATATTAAATCTTAACTATTATAGTAACTATCTTCTCTTAAAAGTACGATTCCGACTAGGCGAAATTAAAATAAAAAGGTTCTTCTAAACCTACTAAAAGCGATTTCTATAAGATATTAATATAATCGTTATAAAGGTTATCGCGAGGGAGGATAATAAAACAGTAAAGAGAATTAAATAAAATTTAATTAAAATTATTTATAAAAGAAAAGTAATAGTTTTAATAACTAGTTAGGTCGGTAAAAGAATAACGGGTATTCGAAGAAAATTCAGGTTTAGGCTCTATAGTTATATTACCGTTATCGAAGTATCCTATAAAACGAAGATAGTATATTACCGACTATAATAATAGAATAGATTCTAGGCGGTATTAAATATAACTTTAGCCGCGTCTAATACTATATCTTCCTCTACGATAATCGGATCGGTATATATATAGGCTAGAGGGCTCCTATAGAGGGACTTATCGATATTACGTAATATAATAAAAAAGGGCTAGATAGGCGTATTAAACCGGCTAGGACTCGACTCGTTTATATTTAATTAATAGATATTATCTTCTACGTCTATAACGGAGATCGTAGGAGAGGATAAACGAGTAGTAACGATAGAGGATAAATAATCGACTAGTAACGAAGTCGGGGCTAATATTAATATTATAATAATAATAATTATTTAGACGGTTCCGCCGCGGGATAACTACTATATTTAAAGACTTTATAATAAAATAACCCGAGCCTACGGGAAAAAGGGCCCGTTATTATTATTAATTAAAACCTCTTCTAATAGCGCCGTATCTAGAATATAAGAACCGGGGGAATTTAATATAAATTTTATTATAAATAATAGCGAATCGGTTTCGGGTATAATAAATAATAAATCTATAAAATTCGAAAGTCCTAAAACCGGTTTTAGGGATCGAGGTTAAAATCGTAGATTATAAATCTTTAGAGGGGTTCTAGCGGTTATCGGCTATAAATTATAAATACGATTTACTCCTATAATTAAGAAATTAGTTTTCGGGGTAAACGGTATAATTATTATTTATAAATAACGTATTTACTTTAAGAGAAGGATTATTATTTATTTCCGATAATATTATTATCGCGGTTAAAGTATACGCTTTTATCGGGTTAATAGTAAACTCTACTAATAAAATAGCCTCCGCTATATATATAGAGGTTACGGGCGAGTTAACTAGTAGTTTTATAAAATAACTAATTTAAACGACTTTAACCGCGGTTATTAAACTAGAAATAATCTCGTCTAAAAACTACGCGAGATCGAGAGGGGTCGTTATATAAATAGAGGCTAACGAGATTAATAAATATAAAAATAATATAAATAAAATTATCTTTAATATATTAATTATCTCGGATAAATTTATATTCTAAAAGTATAAAGATATCCTTATCGATAATAAAGCGGGTTTCGTAATATTCGGCCTTAATAAAACTAGGGAGTATAAACGTAAATAAATAATTTATAAAAAAAGAGTAGATTAACGATTTCTATTAAAGCCTACTACGAATAAATTTTCCTCGAAAGTCGTATTATCTTTACGAATCGAATTTATACTAGTAGTAAATAGTCTTATAATTTAAATCGGATAAAAGTTAGTACTTAATACCGTAGATAAATAACGAGATTATATAAAAAATATATTTAATACCTCGTCTATAGGAGGTAATACGCGGTTAATATTAAAAAATACCGTTTATATAGTATCGATAACTCTCTCTATATATATATACTACTAATTATATTTCTTAATTTTCGCTACTTCTTTAGAAATTACTTTTCGATTTATTATAATAATTTTACGCCTAAAGTAATATTATTACTATAATAAATCTAGGCCTACCGAGGAAATGATAAAGAAAGAGAAGAGGTAAGGAATTATAAAATATTTATAAAGAGACTTATATTTAAATTAAATTATAATTCTCTTATTATAACGTTAATTAGGTTTATAGGAATATATTATTTATATAATAAAATAAATATTACGTAATATCTTTCTTAATATAATTATAGCGAAATTAAATAATATAGGAAAAAGCTAGGGTACTATATAATAATTTAATTAAGGTATTAGACTAGGATTAACCTAAAATTTCGAATATATCGAATATAAACTATCGATAATTATATTTATATAATAAGGTAGCGAATCGGTCGGAATATAATATATAAAAAGATAACTATAATCGGAGCTCTTCTAATAATAATAGGCGGATTTAGAAATAAATAATTTCGCGGGTAATAATTACGACTTTAATATTTAGGTTAAAAGATTATATATAGTCCTCTACTCTTCTACCGGGACTAACGGCGGTAGTAATAATAATAAAGTTAATATTTACTACGGTATAATTGTATTTAAATTAAAGTATTTATTACGGAGTATTTAGTGTAATTTCTTTAGCTCCGTTTACTATTCCTATTAAATCTACTTCCTATACTAGCGCTATTAACGTTACCGGTCGGTATTCTTAGCCTTTTTTTTAATAGTAGAGACTACTCGACGAGTTATAAAAACTTCTAAGATAGATACGAAATTAAAATAAATAAATTTAAAATATAGTTATAGTACTATAAAGTAAATAATAACGATTATAATAGTAAAAGAATACGTAAACTTTAAGGAGAAAATACGAAATTAATTTAATTTCTAACGCCGTCGAGATAGTAGCTAGTCCCGTAGTTTTAATTAATTAAATTTAGAATAAAACGGTAAGTGTCTTCGAATATTCTATTATACTAAGTAGTTTAATTAATAGGATATAGATTATATTATTAAATACCCGTTCTTAAGATTTAAAGTAGGCGTAATAAAGTAAGTATTTAAAAGTAGTTATAAAAATAACCTTAAAATAATAATAGAAGAGGGTAGTAAGGCGCGTAGGAGGTAGTACGTAATAAAGTATAATAAGGGTAGTAATAAGAATAATAACGAGAGTAGTAACGAGGGTAGTAACGAGGGTAGTAATAAAGATAGTAACGAGAGTAGTAATAAAGGTAATCTCTAATAATAGGAGGAGAAAGATACTAAAACTTATAGTTAATAGAATTTATAATAAACCGGTAAGCGCCCGCCACTAATATCTAGACTTATACTAGTCTCTAGCGGTGACCGTTTACTATTTTATTTTAAATCTAACTAGTTAATAGAGTTTAAATACTAACGGCCCGTAACTTAACTTTACTAAATAAAGATATTAATATTTTTAAATAGTAAACTATTAATAACTTTATTAATACTAAATAGAATTTAATTCTAAAAGTAGATTCGGAGTCGTAGTAGAAGTATATATAAATTACGTATAGAAAATAAAAAGATCGGACGAAGTTTTAATTTTAATTTTTATCCGAGGATTTCTAAATCCTCGCTTTACTCTTTAATAAATATATATCTTTATTATTATTAATCTAAACTAGGTATTTAAAATAATATTAAAAATTTATTAATTAATTTAATATTTTATATATCTATATATACTCTATCTTTAAATCTATTATATTAATTTATATAAATATAAATAATAATTTAGATTTTTAAACTAAATACCTTTATATATTTATAATTATTAACTCGATTTAGATATTTTTTAAAAATTCGAAACTAGTATTAAAATTAAAATATTTTATATTTATAAAGTTTCTTTTTATATAGAGATTTAACTATAATAAAATTATTCGATTTTATTAATAAATCTTAAAAACTCCTATTAAAACTCTAGTTACCGACCGCGCGGATAGGGCTAGTAGTGTCCTACTAATAACCCTAAGTAACGGATAGAGCTAGTAGCGTCCTAACAATAAGTTTAGTAAATTAAGAGTCCGGGTAGCGTCCTATTAATAAATTTAATAACTCGAGGTTATTATTAATAACTTATTAACAAGTTTAGTAACTTTTATTTACCGATACTATACTCCTAGTATAGTTAGTATCTATTATTTATAGATAGTATACTACTAGCCCCGATAGTATATTTAATTTATTAATAATATACTCGAAGTACGCTTAATAAATTAACTATATACTAACTTCTACTAGTATAATATATCTATTATTAAGTTTTAAGTTTAATTATTATTTAATATTTAATATTTACTATTAATATTAACTATAGATTATATTATTATAACTACTTTTTCCTTTATATCTACTAGAGTTATTATCGTTTATATTTATATCTTAACCTCTACCGCCTCTACTAGTACCTAGTTTAAGGTATTTATACGAGATATATTTAACCTTCGCGTATTATTAATAAGATTTCTCCTTTTAATTATCTTACCTCTATTATTATTAATAATATTTATTCTAGCTATAGTAGTATTATTAATAATAAAGATAGTAGCGAAGAAAACGTCGACGACGTCGATAATATAATTAATAGGTTAGACGGCGATAAATAATTTAACTTTATAAATAAAAAGTTTATAGCGGCCTAAATATAACTCGGTATTCTCGTTAATAATAATACTTAAAACTTTTATATCTTTATTTTTAAATTATTTTATAAGTTATCTAGAACGCCCTAGGAGCGGATAATAATTATAGAAGATTATAAGATTTTTCGTTATAAGGTATTTTCGTATAATTTTTATTTAATTCGAATATTTACTATATCCGACTTAGATAATTATTATATCCGATTCGGATAATTATTTCGTCTAACTCGAAAAGTTATTTTATCTAACTCGAATAACGATAGGATATCCTAGAATTTCTATTTATAGGCGCTATAAATATTTAGTTTATTAACGTTATTAATAAAGTAAATAAATATTAAATTAAAGAACTCGTAAAGTGAGTAATATTTTATTTTTATAATATTAAGCCCGTAGATATAACCTTTATTAAAGATATATCGTTATTATATACCGCGATATTTATTCGGTAATCCCTTCTTAAATAAGATTCTAGTCGGTTTTCTTTTTTTTATATTAAAATATTATTAACGTAGACCCCGTTAATAAATACCTTAAAAGTAAATAATTTAATTACGAAAGTTAAGACCTTTAACTTATAATATTTAATAATAAATACCGCGCTAATCTTCTCTTCGATATACTTTATAATAAATTTAGAGTTATTACTATTTATATTATACTTTTATAATTGATATCCTTTAGATTTAACTCCTATTTTAATAATATTAATAATAATTATTATCTTCGTAACTATAATCTAGTAATAAGGAAATAACGTCGATTTATATTTATAAATTTAAACTTTTATTTAGGCGGTAAATATATAATTAGGCGAAGACATTACTTTATATAATTAAATTAAAATTATATTCGCTTTATTTAGAACCGGATTTTTAACTTTTATTAAATTATTAATTTTACTACTCTTCGCTTTTATAATTTCGTCTAGTATATAACCGAATATATCTATTAATCTCTACGTTATAATAATCGGTTATTAAATACTATTTATTATAACCGGGATACCCGTTAGGTTATTAATATTATCCGAGTTATTTAAAAATCTCTAAATCTTTAGAGCCTAATTAAAGAAACTATTAATATTATTATATTAATTAAATAGAACGGGTACGACTTTAAGATTATCGTCGAAGAGAAAAAAATAATATTATCGGTAGATATAACTTCGCTATTTAGAATATCTTCGGGCTTTTATATTTATTAAATAGAACAAATATAACTCTAAGATTATTATCGGAGAGAAAGAAATAACGGTATCGGTAAATATAATTTCGGTAGTTAGAATATCTTTAGATTTACTAGTAATATCTTTCTTTTTAGGAGAGAATATAGTTTTATTATTAACTTCCTCTTTATTTAAGGTCTTGGCTTTAACGGTATAATAGGATAGTTACTCTACGACTTCTTTCTTATATTTTAAATTTTAGGGCTCGCTAATAATTTTACTCTCTTTAATTTTAATCTTCTTTATAATATTATTTTAAGCTCGGTAATAATTTTACCCTCTTTAATTTTAATTTTCTTTATAATATTATTTTAGGCTCGGTAGTAATCTTACCCTCCTCGGTTTTAATTTTCTTTATAATATGATTTTAAACTCGGTAGTAATCTTACCCTCCTCGGTCTTAATTTTCTTTATAATATTATTTTAAATTTAGTTTTAATTTTCTTTATAATATTATCTTTACCCTAGGTATATACCTTTATAATTTTATTTTTTAGAGTCGCTTTAATAAGAATCCCGGTTTAATATTCGATTATTTTTTTATATATAAAATCTTTAAAGCCTTCTAGTATTAAACGGATTTAAATAACGAAGTCTAGATATAAATATATCTTAAATTAATTAACGGATTTTCCTTTTTATATTTAGTCTAGGTTTTAATAATTTCTAGAAACTTTTTATATTTATTAAAAGACCTGATTCTCTTTATAATATTAGGATAAATTCGCCTTAGAAGTTTAATATATATATTTTAAATAATATTACGTACCTCGTTAAAATTAAAGCGTCTAAAGGATATAATATAATTATTCGAATAAAGGACGATTCTTAAAAACTTATTTAGTATAAGTTATATCGATTCGTATAGTCTTTTCCTCCTAGATAATATAGGGCTTAATTTATTATTAATATTAATATTAAATTCGGAATTAAATTTAAAAATAATAATATTCTTCTAGTTTAAGGGACTAGGCGTAATTATAAACTTATTAATTAATATACTATAAGATTAACTAGGTGTTAACGGATTTAGTAATTTAAAAATTAATCGCGAGTCGGTTAAAATCTTACGAAATTAAAAAACCTATTTATTTTTTTCTTTTTAAAAAAGTATTAACTTAAGCGCCTCTCTTAATTTACTTTTTAATTTATTATTTAAATCTTATTATTTCTCGTATAATAATTATTAGAAAGTTTTTATTTAACGGCTTTAGTAACTCCTTTAATCTAGTATCGATATTATCCGCTTTTTATTAAATCTCGTTAATAATATATAGGAGACTAGACGGATGTTAATAAATATCCTTAAATAATAATAAACGGGGCTCGTTTATCTTTTCCGAATATAAATAATTAAATATTTAAAGAGCGCCGATTATAATAAAAGAGTACTAAAGTATTTATTATAAATACCGAGCGTAGTAGTATAAAGCTCGTTTAAATTAAAAAAGGTATCTTCCTTTCTCTTTATTATAACGTAGTTAATTTAGGTATCTAGATTATTTTTAATAAAATAATACGCGAAGTTATAAACTTAATATTCGTTATTAAATATCTAAATTTATTACTAAAGAGACTCGCCCTTTTATATTTAATCGGGTTTTATTAAACCGCCGATTATTCTTCTCTTTACTTTAACCTTCTTTATTAAATTAAAGGCGCTCGAATTAATAAAATCGTTAATTAATATAAAAGTAAAGAGGTTAATATAATCCTTTATTTAAATATATTCTTTTATAAGATTTCGTATAAGATTAATTAAATAGGTTTCCGTTAGAATCTTTAACTTATTTTTAAAAGTACGAGCCGGCCTTTAAGGCCTTTAATTATTATAAATATAAATTAATTATCTTTATTTTATCTAAATTTAGGGAGCTTAATTAAATTTAAAACTATAAATTAATTTCTTTTATTTAAAGACGTATACGGATAAATATAACTTAATAATTATTAGAAGGTACGAGATAATAATTAGTATAATATATAATTTATAAAGAAGTAAAAAAGTAAAGGTTTTAAAAAAAACGAATCCGAGGAAATAAATAAATTAAAATAAATAAATTAAAATAAATAAAATAAAGATTAATAAGAAAAAATTTAGTACTAGAGTATTATATATTTAATAAAATAAGGCTCGTTATTACTATAGAGTAAATAACTTAACTAGATCTCCGAGGCGCCCTATATTCGTTATTAAATAACGAGGATATTATCGTATTATAAATATAGGTAGTAGTATAAATAATCTAGTTATATTATAATTAGATATAGCGAGTAGTATTATAATATAAATAAATAAAGGGAGAAAAATAAAAGGTATATAAACTATTTTTTATTTAAATAATTATATTCCTTTTTAATACTCGTCGCTCGGTTATACGAGGTCCTTTATTAACTCCCGGCGTTATTATATTCTTTTAAGATTATTTTTATTAAAGACTCCTAAAAGATATAATAATTTAATAATAATTTAATTATATATATTAATACTCTTTTAGTATTTAACTTTAGATTTATATTAATAGCCTTAACTTTCTACTATATCTTTCGTATTAACTAGACGGAGGAGACGTATATTATATAATTTATAGTTAAATAAACCCGTAGATATTAAATTTATCGAGATATAAAAGATTAAAAAAGAGATTATTAACGCTATTATAAATAATAGAGAGAATATACGATTATTATTAATATTTTAATTTAAGGTTATTTACCCTAACGGGGGGGTTATAAATATCGAAGAATAAAAGAATATTTAGTTTAGAAGTAAAGTTCTAAACGTTAAGAAATATCTCGAGGATAAGAGTTATTATAAAGAGATTGTTATATTAAGATAAAATAATTATAAATAATTTAAAGATCTAAAAAAATATGAGTATATATAAATTAAGGCCTCCGGTATAATAAATATAAATAAATAAAAGTATTAAAAGAAATAAAGTAAAAATCGATAAAAGAATATTCGGGGTAGAAGTAATATATATTTAATAATATAAAATTTATTATTGTTATAAAGTAAGTAGATTACCCGAATTTTAAGGCGCCTCGATTATAATAATTTCTAAAAGAGGCGACCCCTTTAATATAGTCTCCCTTCCTATTTATAATTTTATAAATAACGAAGATTAAAAGGACCTATTTATTTTCTACTTATTAGAAGATATTATAAACGTATTAATACTAGATATTTAGGAAGTTATTAATTTATTAATATTAACCTCTAACGGTATAAACGCTATAAATAATTACGTCGAAGAGTATAGCGTAGACGGTATATAATAAGATATTAATAGGAATATAATAGAATTCGGCGACTTAGAGTTTAACCCTACCGTAAATAAATAATAATACTATATTCGTTATTAAATAACGAAGTTAGGTTTAAAGTATTCGAATTTCTTCGATTCCTTATTCGTTTTATTCAGTATAAATATATTTCTTAAAGGTAACTTCTAATTTAGAGTTAATAAAATTATAATAATTATAATTAATTAAAAGCGTAGGAGGAGGGTTAGAAACTAATTTAATTTATTAAATAATATTCACTATAACTTTAATAAAGGTATATAATAATATATAAATTTTAATTATATCGTAATTAATCGAGTAAAAAATAATATAATAACGTAAAAGGGTAAAGGTAAAAAAATAAGAGATAAATAAATAATCTTTTATTTATATAATTATCCCCCTTCTTCATCGTTTATTTATTTAAAACTTTATTCGGGGGAAGACCTTTTTATCGGAGTACCTCTGCGGGAGGGAGAAATATAATAAAAGTATTTATTCCTAGTCGTTAAACCGCTTAAAAATTAATAGGTTTTCGTTAAAAAGAGTAATTACCTTCGAGCTATTATCGTATAATATAATTTTAATAATGTTTTCGGATTTAGTTTTTACTTCGGGTTTATATTTACTAGAAAAAATACTTCTAAAGAATATCGAGGCTTTAAATAACAATTCTTTATATATACCGAAACTTTTAACTTCTAGGCCGATATAAATAAATATAATTAAATTATAGTTAGAGTTATAAATAATTATTAATATTATCTCCTACGCTTTAAATAATATATTTATTTTATAATATCCCTTTTACTCTTTAACTCTTTAAATTCGGTCGTTATAATAAACTCCTCCCTTTTAATCCTTTATATAATATTATTTTTATTTTATATATTTATATTTATACTCCGTTATTCGTTATTATCTTTATCTCCCTACGTACTATTCTTTCTTAATAACGAGTTAGTTATATTAATTTATATAGCGATCTCGCTTTTACTTATAGTATTCTTAAATATAAATTTTCTATACTTTCTCTTCTTTATAAAACTTATATCCGTAGTCTTTAAAATACCCGGTCTTAATATATTACTAGCCTAGGAGGTAGTACTCGTATTTATATTATTACCTCGGTTATTTAGGATTTAATATCTTCGATTATAATAAAATAATAATACTCTTAATTCGCTTCTTCGATTTTATCCCCGAATTTAATTCGGGCGATTCGTTATCTAAATCGGATAATAATATAAACGATTTAGTATTTAAATTAAATAATAATATAGGCGATTTAGTATTTAAATCGGATAGTAATATAATTTAACTCGGATTTTATTTTTTAAACTACTTTATTAAGCCTTTATCCTTATATATTTCTTATTATAGCGATTAATAAAAATCCCTTTTCCTTATAATATTAATATTTATAACTCTTTCGTCGCTTTATATTTAATTTATATATACGCCCTTTATTTATAATTTAGGTATAGATTTCCTCGGTTACCCTCTAACTCTTTATAAGAAATTTAGAGTTATAAATAATATTATATTAATTTTAATCGATAAATAAATTAATATAAAAGAAGTCCCTTCTCTTTATTATTATAGGTATAAGATAAATATTTCGCTCGATATTCGGTAGTCCGTAGAACCGCCGATTACTTAATATTCTAGGGTTAAAAATATATAATAAATACGCTCTTTCTATTTTTATTATTTTATAAAACTCTTAAACCTACCTTAAATATCGATAATTAAAGACTTTTATAAAGGTATCTTATAAATAAATAGATTATTATTTCTAGTCCCTCTAACTTAAATTTTTTATTTCTACGATAATTTATACTTTACCTATTAACCTTCCTTCTTATATAATAATAGGATTCGTTTCGAACAACTCTTATTCGCGTATTTATATACTATCTCTACGTTAATTATAATAATATAACTTTATATTTAGTTTATAGACTATTATATTTTTATAAAAATAACTCGGATTAAAAGAGTTCTTCCTTAACGTTTTCTAATATATTATATTCTTAAGGATATAAACTAGGTAGTTATTAACCTAATTATAATCTACCTCCCGTTTATTAATTTCGGTATTCGGTATTATTAAGCCCTATATAAACGCCTTTATTTAATTCGCTTTAATAAACGTAACTAAACCTTCGAGAAAGCCCTTTAGGTTAAATATCTTCGTTATATTTAATACTATATATTAATAACGAGTATCGTATTTATAAATTTACTATAAAGTAATATCCTCGTCTACGTCCGTTTATTAATTTAATTTATCGAGGTTTAAAAGAACCCCGGTCTTTATAACCTTCTCTTCTTTTTACCTTCTCTTTTAGTTAAATAATATAATCTTTATCTCCCGATACTCTAAATTATCCTTTATAATAATCATTTTAATATAACGAGTATTATATTTTATTATTTACTCCTAGTAATCATTATATTTATTTATTCGCTCGTAGTAGTTTTTTAATAATATTAAATATATCCTCTTTATTATTTAAATACTATAAAAGTCCGGTGGACCGTATTATTTAATTATAGGTACTACGTAAATAAGAATATAGAATTTAGGGAAATTAAAATATAGCTCGCCCGTTTTTTTATTAATCGGTTTATACTTTTTAAAGATTTCTTTTAATAGATTAATCCTATTTAATATTATATTTATATACTTAAGCGTTTCTTTATTATACGAACGATATTTTATAAATATAATAAAGTTAATAATCGCTCGTCCTATATATAATATTTCGGGTATCTTTTTTAATAATAGAGGGGTAAATATAAGTATAATTATTTATAAAAATTATTTACTCTCCTCCCCCGTTTATTAATTAATTTTATTAAAGTTTAAGAAACGCTTTAAATTAATATATTTAGATACGACTCGAAATCGATTATTAAATAAAGTTTTTATTTCTTTTTTTATTCTACCCTCTTTAATATATTAAATTTATTAGTTTAAAAAGTAGTTTATTAGCCCCTTTATTATTAAATTATATAATATATTAAATATTTAGATCCCGAAGATATTAACCGCGAAATAATCTTCCGCGAAATTACGGCGGTTATATATTATTATATCCGATAATTATTTAGGTATATCCTTATCGTAGATTCTTTAAACGCGTAATTATTCTATATATTACTCCGGTATCCTTAAAGAATATAGGACCTTAAGGCGTAATCGCTCGTATTTATTCGATAGTATTAAATATACCGGATAATATTTACTACTCTTAATAAAGGTAATTAAAATTTATTCTTTATAATCGCTAGATATAGAAATTAAAATCGAATAATATCGTTAAATTAATCCGTCCGTATATATAATATAAATCCCCTTCCGAGTATACTCTTTAAATATTTTAAAATTACGCCGTTAATATAAATAAATAATAATCGTAATTACGATTAATTTACCCTCTATTATAAATCTTAAAGTATAATAATATACTTCGGCTTTCGCTTTATTATAGATTATTAATATTAAATTTAATAGTATTATCTCTAGCCGAGTCCCTACTCGCTATATACTTCGTTCGAGGTTACCGATAATAATATAAACCGGCTAGGCCTACTAGCCTCCGTATATTCGAGATAAATAAATCTTATCCGATTTTATTATTATTAATATAACGGTCGAGTTATTAAATAGTTTATTTTATATCTCTTATTACTAGCTAGTTATATATATTTTATTAATAATAAAGTCTTTATTAAGATTTCGCTAGCGTATTAATATATAATTAAGGCTCGAATTAAATAGTATATATCCTAGTAATACTTTTATAATAGATATTATATCGAAGTAAAGGATAAAATATATTCTAGGCTCGTTACTAGATTTATCTATATAAATTTATAAAGTTTACCGGACCTAGTCCCTATCGGTATTATTATATTTTATACTAGATAATTTAGCTTTTAATAATAGAATATTATCGAAATTATAGTATTCGTAAAAGGATCTTAATTAATAGTCTTTAAAGAACTTATTTATAAAACTATTAAAGAGTCGCGCGACGTATATTTACTCGGTTATTACGTGGTCTACTTTTAATCCGAAGAGATAATAATTCGTACCCGATTCGGATAATTACTCGGATAGAGACTTTAAATCTAATATTTTTTTTTTATTATTAACCTCCCCGTACCTCGCTCCGGTAGGTATTATTCTACCGATATAATTATTAAAAATAATATTATATTAATACCGCCCGAAGCCGTTATAAAGATCGTTTATTCCGTTATTTAAATTAATACGTCCTAAAGATAATATATCTTATAATTCTCCGCGTTTTAGAATACTTATTCTAAAATATTATTATTTATATAATTATTTAATACGTATCGTTTTTCTAAAAAATATTTATACCTTTGACTTAAAAGCGACTCTTATTATTAATATCGTCTTTATTCTTTTCGTTTATATAAGTTAAAGGCTCTATAAAATTCTTATAAAGACGCGTCTATTTCCTACGCGTTTAATTAAGGTTATTAAATCGGCCTTTATATTATAATAAATACCTAGAAAGACCGTTACTATTAAGATATTATTTTTTATAATATCGATACTATCGATTTATTCGTCTTAATAATAATATAATTTAAATTCTCTTTTCCTAGTAAATTTATCGATAAAGTAAAATATCGATTAACTTAAAGCCCTTATATAATCAAAATCTAAATAATTCTAGTACTACTCGTTAATTATCCGAGATATATACGAACTATATAATATATTAAGTTATTCGTATATTAGGTATACTAGACTTCGAAGGTAAAATTTAATCTTTAGAATATCGAGGAAGCCTCGTAAGATTTTAGAGATAAATTCTTAATATTAAATAAAATAATTAATTAGTATAACCGTAGTAATAAAATATTAATATTATAAAAATATTATCTAGTTTAATATATAAAAGAGTATAAAAAGAAGTCGTATATATTATTCTATCTATTTAAACGAGAAAGAGGCTAGATTAAATTTATATATTAAATACTAGAGTTAGGGAAGAGGATCTTTTTAAGAGTTTATATATATTAATTAATAAATATACGAGAGTTACTTTTTAATATTAAGTTCGTAAAGGCCTTTATATTATCCCTTTACCCCTTTATCGGATCTTTTATAAAACGTATTTACCGTTAAAATAAGATAATTACCCGTTAATATAAGGATTCCTCCGTTTAATAAAGATATAATATACTAATTTATTATATCCCTAGCGATTATATTTAATAATTATAATATTCTTAATTATAGGTAAACTCTACCGCTTCTAATTTAAAGTATAATACGATATTAATTAAGAAATAATTATAGCCTAAACTTATTACTATATTTAATAGTAATTATAAATTGTTAATAGTATTAGAGTATAGACCTATATAAGTATTCCGATAATATAATATTTAGTTAAAAGTAAATAGTCTTTCGTATTATTTATTTTATTTATTTCTCCCGCTATACCTCTCTTTATAGTATACTAAGCGTAACTTTAACCGACTCGGACGTTTTTTATTATCCTACTACTTTTAAGATTCAAGAATTTATAGAAATAAAAGTATTAACTCTTAATAATAATTCTATAATAGTCTAAATATAGTAATAACTTTATTAACTACCCGATCGAATATAGTTCTATTTTAATAAGTATTTATTATATATACTATTAATTCGTATTTAATACGCGAACTTAATATTATTTTAATATCCGTTTCTAGTTATTATTATTTTATTATTTTTTATTCTCTTTACTTTTATTTAAACCTAGGATCTTCTATTTTATTATATTCTAATATTATAATAAATAGGATTTTATAAATATTAGTATTAAGTTTCGACGAGTTTAATATTATTATTTTAGCGCTACTAGTTATAAAATAAATAACGTATTTATTTATTTTATTTATCGAAAATCGATTCGTACCCTTTATTTATTCTTTCGCCCCTTTTATTTATTAATTATATCTTATCGTTTTTATTTATTAACTATACTTTACCCTCTGTATTTTAAATTTTTATTGATAATATTTATTTCTACCTCGTTTTTTAATATAGATAAACTACCTATTATAGTATTATTAATTCTTAACTTTTATATTAATATCGGTTTAAATAATCTCCGATAGAATATTAAGAATATTAAACTCGGTTTACGATATACGCCGAAATTCTTCGTCGTAGTTAGAATAGAGTTAGAGAGGAGAATACGAGACGTAGGAATATTAGGTAGAACCTTCCGTAATAATAAAATTAAAATTACTCGTCGTTAGATTATCGATATTATTATTATTAATTTTAATTTATTTAATTATTCTCTTTTATTTAAAGATAAATGGATACGGTAGTTTTTACGCCTAATTAACGAAAATATTATTAAAGCTATAAACCGTTAATTTAAATAAAAATCCGAGGAGTTATATAAATCTCCGTATTCTAAAATTAAAAAGACCGAAGACGATTGCTTTAAAAGTAAATTTTATATAAGAAATTATACCTCGCCCCCTCGAATATTTAAAGATCCTACGACGATTCTCTTTAAAGTCTTATATAACCGTAATAATTAAATCCGATTTATTCGATTAAATATTATCTTAAAAAATAATATAAAGAATAATAATAGACCGGTATAATTCCGGGTTAATTATATTAAATTAATCGATATCTTAATAATAAAGCGCTTTTAGGACGAGTAAAATAATTTATATTATAATAAACTTTAGTATTCTACTCCTAGCGAATATATAAATATTAATTATAATAAGGACCTATAGGATATACTAGTTAGTACGTAGTAAGGCGGTAGTTTTAAATAATTCCTTTATATTATATATAGGCCTCTCCGTAAATTAAACTATTTTATATAATAATTAAGATACTAGTTATTAGAATTACTAGTATTAATAAAAGGTACCGGGTTTATAATTAGTTAGTATATTTAAAAATATTATAATCCTCTCCCGCGAAGAGAAAAGACTTAATTAAAGAGGTTTTCCGTTTTTATCGAATATTTAAAGAAGCCTCCTATATTACCTCCTATTATTTAATAACTTTATTAAACGAATCCGCCCCCGCCCTCTTTTATTAAGCGAATTAAAATCTTTATCGAGATATTATCCGATAATAATAAAAAGGAAGAAAAGGCGCCGAAAGATTTAATTATTAATTAATTATATTAAATAAGGGACCCGTCCTTATATAATATTAATATAAAGAAAATAATCTCGGCGAGGGTCGCCGAGGTAGATATAATATTTATAAATATAAACGAGCGGGAAACTTTATAAATTCTTTACTCTTTATTTTTTAATTCGCCCGTAATTTATTTACTCCGTAGTTTTATTATAATTAATAAGGAGGACCGACCTTAATAAGATAATAGAATATAAATATTTATAAAGTAGTTATTCTAGCTAAAACCCGGTAATAAATCTATTTATAATATATATATTATACGAGGGTTAAAGCCGTAGAAAATAATAAGTAATAAAATAATACCTTTTAAACTATATATTTATTAATTCTATAATATTATTTAAAGAAAGCGGCGGGCTAGTTATTACGGAGGGGTTATTAATAATAATAATCTAGAATTTAATAAAGTTCGTTTTTAACTCTAGGTCTCTTCTAATAATATTATTAAATTAAATTATATTAATATCCGATTCGACCTAGACGCTTAATATTTTCCTTAATTTTATTACCGAATATTAATTTAATTTATATTACTATTACTCTAGCGTTTAGAAGAAATTTCGGGATCTCGAAGAATTTAAAGAATCCGTTTATTATAGTAAATATCTCTTTATATAAATTATAATTGTAAACCGACGACGATATTTATCTCTTTACGGGTCGATTAGATATCCGTTACCCTTATATATATAAATATAAGGATACTATTATTTATTCTATATAAAATATTACTTTAATCGTTATCCTAACGAAAGTAATAAAGAATAAATTAAGAGAATAAATTAAATAGATCGATATAGACGATAAGAGTCTAAAATTTTAGTATTTTTATACATCTACAAAAGTGCAAGCGACTCTGAGAATCTTAATTTGCTCGGAGCGCTCAGGCCCGCTCGCGAGCGCTAAAATAGCTTAGAGCTAACTAAGAATTCTCAGGCTCGCTCAGGCTCGCTCAGGCTCGCTCAGGATTATTTAGGATTCTCAGGGCCGCTTAAGGCCGCTCAGGGTCGCTCAGGATTATTTATTTACATGGCCATTACTGCTGCCATAGATACGCGCATACATGGCCTATAGATATGCGCATTCATGGCCCATAGATATGCGCATACATGGCCCATAGATATGCGCATACATGGCCTATAGATATGCGCATACATGGCCCATAGATATGCGCATTCATGGCCCATAGATATGCGCATACATGGCCCATAGATATGCGCATACATGGCCCATAGATATGCGCATACATGGCCCATAGATATGCGCATTCATGGCCATTGCTGCTCCCATAGATATGCGCATTCATGGCCCATAGATATGCGCATTCATGGCCATTGCTGCTCCCATAGATATGCGCATACATGGCCATTGCTGCTTCCATAGATATGCGCATACATGGCCCATAGATATGCGCATTCATGGCCCATAGATACGCGCATATATGGCCATTCTTACCCCCATAGATGCGCGCATACCCCCATTTATGGCCTATACATATGCGTATATATGATGTTCCATGATCGCCCTTATCGACGGCAGCGACCCCCCGGAACCACCCCCAACGCCAGTAACTTTTGATTCCCGGATTCAATCGATTCGCGCGAAATCTACGCGGGGGTGACGCCCGGGCTGTGCGACTCCGGATATATGGCGACGTTTTGCCAGGTGCAGTTATATGGTGCGCCAGCGACAGAGCCTTGGCCATGAATGAGGGACTTGGCCATGAATGGAATGGGGCTATGGCCATGAATGGAATAGGGCCATGGCCATGAATGGAATGCGCCATGGCCATGAATGGAATAGGGCCGGCCATAAGTGGGGCCATGCATGGGGGCCATGTTGGTGGCGCATTCTAAATTTAGGTATTCTCACCAGCCAAAAACATTCTCAGGAGCGCTTATAGGGACTAATAGCGCTCGAGAGTCAGGATATAGTATCACCCCGCTCAACCCAGCTCAACCGGCTTATATACACTCATAGCGCTTAGAGCCTACCCTACACTTTTGTAGATAGAGATATATATTCGATTATTTAATATAATTTTAATATTATATAATATTAACGGACTAAAATATTACTATCTTTATAATAATATATTAATAAGAATAATTAAAATCGACGATAAATTATATAAATATATAATAAAGAAATATTATAACGGAGGAATTAACGGATAAAGATATTTAAGAGTTTATAATAATAAATATAATTTAGTTAATTATTACCGCTATAAAAAATCTAACCCGTATAATTATATATTAACAAAACTCGATTTTACTAAAAAGGGACCTACGAGAGAATTCTAGAAAAAAAGTAAATAATAATACGGGGGAAAGAAAATAATAAATTATAATAATTATAATAAACCGGGTTATATTATTAAAAACTATTATTCGAAAAATATAATAAATTTATAGTAAATATATTTAAGAAAGAGATATTAAATAATATAACCGAGTCTTTTAAAGATTTAATATAAAATAATATTAAATTTAATAATTAATTAAAGAAGTAAAAAAATATTAAAGAAGAAATCGCCTAAAGAATTTAAGAACTCGAAGAATTAAATAATAATAACGATAAAACTTTAAAAAAGAATTTAAAAGAAAGATAAAAATAAAAATAAAATAAAATAAATTTTGAAAAATAATTTTAAATAATAAACTACCTCGATAATTTTAAAATTTAATTTATTATATTAAAAAAATAACCCGAAGAAAAAAAGAAAGAGAAAAAATTAATTTTTAAAATTAATTATATTTATAATAAATATTACCCACGATACTAAGAAATATATTAATTAATATATATAAATAAATATTATATATATTATTACGATAATTTAAGAGAGCGAAGATATATTATAAAATTAAAATATAATTATAATTAATAAAATAAATATATTAAAGATAGTTATTTATAATATTTAATTAAAATAAGAGAGAACTAAGTATTTCTAAATTATAACAAAGATTAATAATTATAATTACGAAATTAAATAAATTATAATAAACAGCTAAAGAATTATAATTAAAAAGAATAATATTATTATTTAACCGAAGGATACGAAAGATATTTCGAGTCTAAAGAGTATTACGGATTTTTATCTTCGTCGGGAAAAGACTAGTTCCTTATATTAAAGAGAAATATAAAGAGATTAATATATTAACTCTAGAATAATATTTATATTTAATTTAATATAATATATATATACGAATACCGGTAAAAGTTAACGGAGATAAAGTCGTTATAATAATAAATTTAGGAGCGATTAATAACTTCGTATTTTAAATAATAATTTAAGTAATTAAACTATTAATTTAAAAAAAAAGAAATAATATAAATTTTAATTAACCGACGGGTTAAAATTATTAATAAGAAGAGTAAACGGGGAAATATTCTATTATTAATTATTATTTAATACTACTATAAGGAAATTACCTTCGATATAATAAAAATAATTATTTATTATATTATTCTAGGGATACTTTAATTAAAGAAATATAATTTAATAATTAATTAAAAGAGAGGAGTATTTATATTTCCGTATATTAAAGATATCGCTAGTATAATATTTATACGTCTATAAAGAATATTTATAAATAAAAAGTCGAATTATAACTCGGTCGAAACCTATAATATTTTATTTTCGAAAAAAAATAATTATACGAAAATCCGATTCGATATATAATAGTTAAAGAGGTTAGTAAAGCGAATAAATTAAAGTTTTTAAACGTAAGAACGAACCTCTTAATATCTCTAAAAAGTATTAATAATAAAAGTACTTTTTTTAAAAAAAAGATAACTATAAAAGTATTATTTAAATATTGATTATAGGATTATAAAATCGAACTCGAATTAAATAAATAACCGATATTTAGACCTATTTATAATTTATTAAATAAAGAACTCGGAGTACTTCGCGGGTATATCGATAAAAATCTTAAAAAAGAATTTATTCGAGAATTTAAATTACTAATAAATTCTTTAATTCTTTTTATAATAAAAAGGATTGAAATTTATAATTATATATAAACTACCGAAAATTAAATAATATTATAATAAAGAATCGGTACTCTTTACTAAATATTAATAAATTATAAAATTAGTTTATAATAATGAAAATCTTTATATAACTAGATCTTCGAGGTATATATAATCTAATTCGAATAAAAGAAAGTAAAGAAAGAAAACTATTTTTAAAACTAAATATAATTATTATAAATAATTAAATATACCCTTCGGATTTACTAATATATTAATAACTTATTAAATATTAAATAATAATATTATACGAGTATATTTAAATATAACGATAATTATATATTTTAATAATATTTTAATATACTCTATTAATAAGAAAGAATATATAAAATATATATAAAATATCCTAATCTATTTATTACTAGCTAGACTTCTCTTTAAATTAAAAAAGTACGAGTTTTATAAAGAATTAATCGAATTCCTTAAATTTAAAATTAATACTAGAGGTATTTATATAAGCCCCGAAAAGATTAAGACTATTAATGAAATAATTAATATTATATAATATTAAAACGATATAAAGTTTCTTAGAATTTATAAATTTTAATAAAAGATTTATTAAAAATTACTCTAAAAAGACCTTATTATTAATAAATATTATAAAGAAAGATATTATTTTCTAATAAAAAAAAGAGTTATAACGATTTTTTAAATTATTTGAAAAAGTTTGAAAAAAAACCGCCCGTATTATATTCTTTTCGAAGTAATAAACTAGCTCGAATCGAGATTAATATTTTAAACTTTATAATAAAAATTTATATCCTCTAATAAAAAGATAATAAATAATACTCTATTATATATTATTTACGAAAGATATTATTAATAGAATAGAATTATAATATTTATAATAAAGAATTACTAGTAGTAATATTCGTATTAAAATAATAAAGAGTATATAAAAAAAACTATCTAAACTTTACTATTCTTATAAATTATTAAAATCTTCCTAATTTTATTACTATAAAATAGTTAAATAAAAAATAAATAAAATAATTAGAATTATTAAAATAATATAAATTCAAAATCTTCTATACTTTAAAAAGAGATAACGGTCGCGCCGATATATTAAATAAGCGAGAAGATTATATAGAGGATAAAGACGTAGTAATATAATTAGTCCTTATTTAATAATAAGATAAATCGCTAGTCCTAGTATAGTAACTAGTAGCGATACTATATATCTTTATTCCTAGGATTATTAATAATATCCGGGAAAGATATAAAAATAATATTTTAATTAAAATATTAAAAAGTTAGTAATTATAAACTAAATTATTAAAATATAATAAGAAAATTTATTTTCTTAAAGGATATTTTAAGGAAATTATTTATAATTATTATAATAATTTAATTAAAGATACCCTAGAGTTATTAAAATTATAGAATTTATCTATAAAGAATACGACGCGCTAGGACTATAATCGTACGTCGAAGAATATATTAAAGAATATATTAAATATTAATAAAATAAGTCTATAAGATATATTAAATATAATTAAATCTAATTCGCCCCGGTACTAGGGATACTATAGGACGACGTTATTATAAATTTCGTTATTAAACTACTAAAATTAAAAGACCCTATTATAGTAGAAATCTTTAACTCTATAATAATAATTTATAATAAATTTAGTAAATATACTATAATAATTAAAGAGATTTATAAAGTAGAATAAATCGCCTTTATATTACTAAATTAATAAATTAGAGATTATAATATCTTTAAATTAATTATTTTTAACCGAGATAAATAATTTATTTCTAATTATTAGAAAATATTAATTAATATTACTAAAATTAAATTACGAATATTAATTATATATTATTTATAGAGAAATAATTAAATAGAGTATATAAACTAGAGAATAGAAATATATTTATAATATTACGTTAATAAGAAATAAAATAATTAGGTAAGACTTTTAATTACAATTTAATTAATATTTAATAATAACTAATTTAATATAACGAAACTTATATTATTCTTCGCGAATTATAATAAATATATTAATATATTTCTTAAATCTAAATAAAGACTAAACGCCTAGAAGATTTTAATTTATATAGATAATATAAGAGTATTATACTAGGATATATAAATCTAAATTAATCTAATAAATACTCGAACGAAAGTAATAATAGATATTAGGTTATAGTATTTAGGGTATTTATAATAATATGAAAATAAATATAAAGTCTTAATAGGAAAAATAATCTCTATATTTAGATAATAGAATTAATCTCTAAAGAGTTAGAGCGAGGGCTCCGAGCTTTTTATTTCTAAAAAAACTTTAGAGTACCGGAAACTATAATATAATACTATAATATTAATAGTGTAATTACGTCGTATAATCTCTTTATAAAATTTATATATTACATTTAATAATTATTATAAAACTAGTTTTAATATAGTATAATAATTACCTCCCCTTTTAAGAGTTTCGCTCTCGAAATTAATATATATTAATTTAATACTTTACTATTTTTAAATAAAAAGTATAATATAAGAGAGTCTAAATTAAAAAGAGTATATATATAATATTTATATCTTTTATTTAATTTTATTAATCTCCTAGATTTTTAGTAATAATATATTAATAAAAAACCTCTAAATTTAATAACAAAAAAGGAGGGAACTAAATTATACTTTAAAATTAATAATCCGTCGCGTATACTTCGTATACCGGTGTAATTATATAGTTATAGATTGTATTAAATATTCGATAAAAACTTTAAAACCTAAAGCAAAAAATAAAGAAAAGAATATTATAATTATTATCGAAAACTATAAATCTTTACTATTAATAGGGTTTTAGCGATATCGGCGGTAGAGTAAATTATTCTATCTTATTATTTAGAAAGAATTCTAGTTATAAAAATAAATATATATTAATAACGGTCTTAACGTAGGTATAAAGTCTTTATTTATTTTTTAACTTTTCTTTTTCCGTAATATCCTACTATCTTCTATATATATAAACTCCTATATATTATTATCGATAACTATATTATTTTCAAACTCTTATTAATTTATAATAATCTCGATTATATTTTTAATCTCTTTTCTTCGAGGTCGTAAATCTTATTTATATATTCCGTAGGTAAAACTAGAGTTAACATATTATAATTTAAATAAATCTTTCTTTTCTTTTTTTATATTCTTTCTTTAATTTTATAATTATTAAAATAAATAAAATAACTTATTCTATCTTTAAATAAGGTATTTATTTATATTTAAAAAAATTAGTATTATAATAATTATTTTTATTTTTATTTTAATAGTTTTATATTTTATTTATTAATAATATATATATAACTAGATTACTTTAATACTTAATATATTAATTTAATCTCTATAGTATATAATATTAATAATAATATTTAAATATTTATTATATCTCCGATTATCGCTCTTTATAGAATAACCGCCCGCTCCGCTTTTATCCCGCCCTTATTTATACTTTTATACCTCCGTTACTTTAAGCGGATAAACCTAAATAACTACGTCCTATATAATAAAATATTATATATAAAATATATTTATTACGTAAAGAATAAGTATTTATATAATTCTATATATTATTTCATATTTTTAAACCGAATTATATTAATATATCTAGATTTCTTCTAAGTTTTATATCTTTATAAATTATCTTTTTAACTTTTTAGAATATTAAGGCCTTAATAAATATCTTCGTTAATATATTATTAAATATACGAAAGATATTATAATCCTCCTTCGGGAGATTAAATTTAAAAATAATAATATTAAGAAAAGAAAGAATATATTATAATTAATATCTTAATTTATTATAAACGTCGAGGGTATAAATAATACTCTTTATACTCTAATAAATTAATATAATTTATATATAATTTATATATTAATAGTTTTCTAAAAAGGGATTATTATCTAGAATATAAATATACTTTGAAATAAAACTATATAATATTAACTTAATAATTTATTTAAATTAACGGACGAAGATAAAATTAACGATATAACTAAAAATAAAGTTTATATACGATATATATAAAATATCTCCGAGTACGACTTTTCTCCCGGCTTTACTCCCGTTATTAACTAATTTAATATATTTATTTTCAATAATCTCGATATTAAGGTATTAATCCTATTTTATTCTTTAATAATATATAAATAATTATAATATTTAAACGTAAAACTTTTTTAATTAAAAATATTATTATTTATTTTAATATTATAAAGCCTCGTTTTTAATACGGCGGTATAGAGGGTATAAATCGTTATATATTAAATAAATTAATATCTTCTTATAAAGTTTTTAAAAAAGAAATTAAAGATAAAGTTAATAGTTTTACTTTTAATTTTATTTTTCGCCCTCGTTTTTTAACTCGACTCCCCGGTCGCGCCTCTATTTATAAATAACCTAGTTTTAATATTAAGAAAACTAGTCGTTTTAAATATAAACCTATTTATAAATACCCCGTTAATTATAAAAATACGTCTCGCTCGAAGTTTATTAATTGAAAATAACTAATAATAATTAGAAATTAATAATACCTCCTCTTTTTTTTCTTCGCTTTCTATATTATTTTTATCTTTATATTCTCTTCGAATACTTCTCGTAGTTCTAATATATTATTTAAAATATTTATATTAACCTATCTATTAAAGGTCTTTAATTATCTTGATTATTTTATAAAATAAAATACCTTACTCTTTACTTTCTTCTTTTTTAATATCTTTTCTACTTTTTATTTATTCGTATTATTTATTAATTCAGGTAAAGATATATTAGGAATCGAAATATTACTTTATTATTTATAATATAACTCTAAAAACAATATATAAAAGATATTATATATTCGGTAATTAATTAATAATACTAGGCGGTATATTTATATTCCGACGGTATCTAAAATCTTAAATAATCTAATTATTTTATAAAAGAGTTTTTTATTTAATTATTTTTATATTAAATTTTTAGTTAATAATAATATAAAATTATTTATATTAAATAATTTTAGTTTATACTTTTTATTATAATTACATTTCTACGCCTCGACCGCGATAGTTTAAACTCTTATTAAATACTTTTTTAAAATATTTAATTTTTTAATTCTTTTTTATATCGATAGTATTTCTCCTTTATACGTCTCGCCCTCGAGACGCGGTTTAAGAGATAAATTATAATTATATATAATTATAAATAATATCTATTTTATTATCGTATATTATATATTATAATATATTTATTTTATTATAAGTAAAAATACTACCTAGTTATTTTATTTATTTAAATAAAAGGGGTTTAAATAGTATTTTAGGGTTTAGTTTTAATATTTTATTTAATTATCCGTCTATAAATAAAATACGGTATTTAGGCGCTTTTTAGTTTTTATTAAATAATATATCTTTAATTAAAATATATTTATAAAGATAGAATCTTTATTAGAAATAATCTTATTAAGAATTTTAAACTTTAGGATAATTTTTTTAAATATTAACTCTATTAACCCCGTAGAGTCGATTATTTTTATAATTAAAATATAATACAATATCTTTATATATCTATCTATAACTATAAGAATCGTATTATAAATATATTTATATCGCTTATTTAGAGGTAAATTAATAATAAAATTTATTATAATTTCCTTCTACGGTCTTATAGGATATAATAGAAAATTAATCTCGTTATAAAGGCGGTATCGATATACTTTAACCCGCTAATATATATTATATATATCGATATATTCTTATACGTCGGTCTTAAGAGTATTTTAGAAATATTTTCTAATAAATAACTCCGTTATCTTCTTAATATTAAAGTACCCCGTTAATATATTATTATAATATCGTTTTAATAGCTCTTCGCGGACTAATCTTTCTTTAAATATATAAATCTTATTATTATATTTAAGAATTAATATAAAATTTAAAATTTATACTCTAGCGGAACGTTAATAATTCGTTTATATAATTTTAACGATTTTTATTTACGAGAAAGAGTTATCCTTTTATAAAGCGCGAATTATTTTAATAATTAATAAATTTTTAATATTATAAATCGTTTTATAAAATATTATAATTTAGTAATAATATATAGAATAATTAGTTTATTACTTATAATTCTAATAATAAAATTTAATAATTCCTTTATTATATTATAATCGATTTAAATAAGCGTCTTGTTTAAACTCTTTAGAATTTCTTATTTAAATATTAACTCTTTAGGTCGAGATAAATATATTATCGAAAAATATATTATTTTTAAAGTAAACCTTAACGACCCTAATAACGTAAATTTTATATATATTAAATTTTACGCGACGCCCGCGGATATACTATTTAATACCCGCGAAGTATTATCTATATCTAGATCTTTTATATCTACGAATATATTTCGTATTATAACGAAAATAGAGCCTTAACTAGTACTTTTTGAATTTAATAATTTTTATTATAATATAATTAATATATTATCTAAAAAATTATCCTAGCTCTTATAATTTAAATAACGTAAAGAGTTATCGGCTAGATTACTTTTTCTAAAATAATACGAAATTAAATAATAAAAAAATTAAAATCTTATTACCTAACGCGCCTAGCGATTATTTAATTATTTCATATCTATAAAATCCTTTAAATTATTATAATTAATTAAGACTTCTATTTTATATAAATTACTTTTAAAGTAATATCGTTATTATTTAAATATTATAACGATTATAAGGAGCTTTTTATTATAAATCTTATATCGAATTTTAAAATTTTAAATTTTATAGGACTAGAAAATAATAAGATATCATTTATTATTATTTTATAATTAGATTAAAATCCCAACTACGGTAAAATTAAAAGTATTTATTTTAATTCGAATTTTTAATTCTAAATCAAAATATATAAAAATAAGTATATATATAAATAAATCGCGAAGTAGGTAAAATACCTACTCCGCCTCATTAGGTTATTTAAATAAATTAAATTTTTTATTATCTTAATTACTTTTTAGTAGACCCGTTAATAAATTTATTATTTACGAATAATAATAAATAAATCGACGATAAAAATAAATAAAGTTTAAGAATATTTATATATTATAAAAGGACATTAGTTTTAGTTAGGACTAAACTATATTAATTTTATATTCGTTTATCGATACTCCTTCGGTATTTATAATTAATTTTAGAAATTTAATTAACCGAGTAAAGAACTCGTATTTCTTAAAACTCGCGAATAAATAATATTTTTATAGGCGTTAAAGTATTTATTATATATAATTAATATACTCCTTTTTTAAATTTAAATAAATTAGGATATTATTTAAATAAATAATATAAAATATATTTATTAAACCCGTTAACGATTTATTAATATAAATTTAAAAAGTAGTAAATATATTCGTTAAATTAAAAGACATTATTATATATTTAAAAAGATTATACTATATACGAAATATTCTCTTCTATTTATCGCCTTCTTTAATTCTTATTCGATAACAAATATTTTTTAAATTAAACTTCGTAAATTATATAATATTATTTAAGCGGTCTAGTATTTTATTAATTTAAAATAACGGGTAGCGATTTTTAATAATAATCTTATTAAGATCTCGGTAGTTAATATAGAGTCGTAGTTTATTATTCTTCTATAAAATAAAAAGGATAAAAGTCCCGGCGGGGTTAATAAAATATTTAATTTAACTCTTTATTAAAATATTATTTAAATATCTCCGAAACTTTATTAATTTAAGGTTCGATAGATTATAAAGAGGCCTATATAATAAGTTATTCTTTATATTAATAATATAATTACCGTCTTTATACGACGGTAATCGACTTACTTCTTTATTAGAAAAGATATCGTTAAAATTTATAAATTTATTAAGAAGCGTAGGCGGTATAATAATATAATTATTAAAAAATATTATATTAATAATAATATCGCCTTTTTTATCCTCGTTTTTATTAATAAAATTTTAATTAAAGAGATTAATTTTAATATAAATTAATATATAAATAACTAGTTACGTCTTTAATAATTTCGTAAAATCCTTAAATAATTTTAATATATACGTATTTAGCGCGATACCGAATTATTAGATATATATATTATAATTAGTTTAAATTTTTTCCTTTTTTATAACTAGTATATTTATAATAATAAACGAGTCTTTCTTATTAATAAAATAAAAGATAGTATTATACTCTTTAATTTATCTTTATAAATTAATTAACTAATAAATAATATTATAAATATTATAATAATAAATAAATTACCCGTTTATCTATTTTAAAGTTAATAACGACTCGTTTTTAAAATACTTTAAATTATATTATTATATAAATATTTTATTAATTATATTTATCTTAACTCCTAGATTCTTATCTATTTTAATATAAATAATTTTTATATTAATATTAATTAAATTTATAATAACTTCGTTATTAATATTTATACTCGATTAAGTTTTTATTTCTTTTTATTCCTTTAGGATAAAGACTTCCCCGAGGGTTTATTATTTTTTAATTTTACGGTATAATCGCCGATATAATTAATAGTCTTTATCTTTATTTTTTTCTTTAGATATTTATTCGAGTAATAACCGAATTTATAATAATTAAAATTTTTAAAATTTTTAAGATTCTTCTCGCTCTCGTAAATCGTATATATTTTATTAATATTTTTATAATTATTATTATTAGAATCTTATCTCTTAATATTAAATTTATTTTTATTATCTCCGCTCTTTAACCCCGTTTTATACCTCTTTCGAGATCTTAATTAATTATTTTAATTATTATTTTATATCTTAAAATCCCGATTAAGATTATATTTATAATATATTATAAATACGCTTCGGATTAGCGTGGGGTAGAGTAGAGATCGAGGTATAATCTCTACTTTAATCTAGTATAGAGATCTATTAGCGTAGAGTTTAGAATAAAATAAAATAGAGTAGAGATCTCTTAAGGATCCCTACTATATTAAAGCGGATTTCTAATAATTATTCTAATAACGCTACTATCTTTATAGATATATATATTTATAACTACTACTACCTCTATAGATATACGCGTACTTATAGCTACTACTACTTCTATAAATATATATACTTATAACTACTACTATCTTTATAGATATATATATTTATAGTTACTACTACCCCTATAGATATACGCGTACTTATAGCTACTACTATTTTTATAAATATATATATTTATAGCTACTACTACTTTTATAGATATATATATTTATAACTACTATTACTACTACCCCTATAGATATATATATTTATAACTACTACTACCTCTATAAATATACGTACTTATAGCTACTACTACCTCTATAGATATATATATTTATAACTATTACTACCTCTATAAATATTCGTATTTATAGAATAAACGCTCGGATTTATAATTATTTAAATTAATATTAAAATTAAAACTATTATTAACCTAAAGTTAGATATAACCGAAAATTATATTAAAGATATAGTTTAATTCGTTTATTTTAAAATTAAAGAGACGTTTAAATAATAGTTTAATTTAAAATTTAAAATTAACTGTTTTTAAATATTTATTAATATATTTTAATATTAGTATTTTTCTTTAAACTTATTATTAATCTATAATGGGGGTAGTAGTAGTTATGAGTACGCGCATATCTATAGAGACAGTAGTAGTCATGAGTGCGTATATCTATGGGGCCAGCAGTAGTAGTAGTTATAAGTATGTATATCTATGGGGCCAGCAGTAGTAGTAGCCATGAGTGCGTATATCTATGGGGGCAGTAGTAGCCATGAGTACGTATATCTATGAGGGCAGTAGTAGTAGTACCTTAGTCATGAGTACGCGCATCTATGGGGGCAGTAGTAGCTATAAGTGCGTATATCTATAGAGGCAGTAGCGTTATTAGAATAATTATTAGAAATCCGCTTTAGCGTAATAGAGATCCCTTAGGGATCTCTACTCTACCCTACCCTAACTTAAAGTAGAGATCGAACCGCGATCTCTACTCTACGCTCTACCCTACTCTATTTTATATTAATATTCCCTCTAGGGATCCCTATACTAATCCGAAGTATAATTATAAATAATATAAATTCGGTTCGCTTAATAAAAATATTTTAGGCTCGGTTAATTTCTTTTAAAATATTAAATCTTAAATGGGTTATTAAATAAATTCTTTATTATTCTTTATTATAAAGAAGTAGTTCGGTTTTTAAAGTATTAAAATAAATATTAAAATTTTATATTAATTAATTATTCCTTTAATATATATATTAGTATTTAAAATTCGTATTTCTAACTCGATTTAAAAGGTCCTCGATTATATTAAATAAATAATCCGAAAAAAACTTCTATATTAATATATTTATTAAATAAAATTCTTAATTTACTTTTTTAAATAGGGTATTATATATAAAATCTCTTTTTAGTTTATTCGACAGTTTACGGGCGTTAAACGAAACGTAGTCTCCGTATTATAAATTTATTCTCGATAATTTTATAAATTTTTTATATATAAATCCCGTAATTTCGATAATCGTAAATTATTTTAATTTATATTAAAACCGATTTTATTATAATTTATTATTAGGCCGCTTTTATTTTTTATATTTTATTTTTAAAAATTATTTTCGATTTCCTTATCTTCTTTACCTACGATAGTATATCGTAGGTTTTTAATATTCTTTTAAATCGTAATAATAGAGGCCTTTTTTTCGAGGGCTTTTTATTTATATTTTAATTCTATAAATTATTAATTTATTATTAAATTAATATTCTTTAATAAATCTTTTATATATTTATTTAAAATATTTATCTTTTATATTTCGCCTTTAAGATACTTATTTCTAAAAAGATTTTTTATTCTTTTAACGAATTATTATTTAAAAAGATTAAAAAAGATTATAATTATTAAATTATAATACCTAGAGTATTTATAATAATATAAAAAAAAATCTTTATATTTAAATAATAAAATTAATTTTTAAAGAATTAAAGCGAGGGCTCCGAGTTTTTTATTTCTAAAAAGAACTCCGGAGTATTAGAAATTATAATATAATATTATAATATAAATAGTATAACTACGCCGTGTACTCTCTTTATAGGATTTATATATTATATTTAATAATTATTATAAAGTTAATTTTAATATAAAATAATAATAAATAAATATCGAAAAGAGTATTTTTAATTAAAAAAAGAGGATAAAATATACTTTTTAATAAAAAATATAAAAAGTAAAAGACCGAGTAAAAAACTAAATTATATTAGAATCGGACTATTTTCGATTAAAAAGAGTAACGAATTAGTTAATTATAAACTAAATCTTTTAATTAATATTAAAATATATTTAATATTCTATATTTCTTTATTAAAGTTAATAGACTTTATAATATTTTTATAAAATACTTTTTATTTCTAGATTAAAGAAAAACCGGAGTTAAAAGTAGTAAAAATTTTAGATTATAAAAATTAGAACTACTTTATTGAATAAAAAGAATATAACGAATTAAAAAATATTCAAAAATTAAATATAAACTTTAAAAACTACTTAAATCTTCTATAAAGATTTTATCGGGAATAAAAGATATAATTTATTAATTAAATTCATCTTTAAATTATAATTACTCCGAGGATATATTAAATAAGAAATTATTAAATTTATAATCGATATTATTAATTTCTTTATCTTTATTTAACTCGATAATATTTTTTAATTTACTTTTAACAAGTTATTTTTCTTTTTTTTTAATAACTCGATTTTAATCTAAAAATAAATTTATTTTATTAATATTATTTTAGTTTCTACTAATTTCTCTTTTTATAATTTCTAGAGATAAATTTATTTTATAAATAAAAAGAATACTAAATTATATTCCCGCTTAATACGAATATATTTTATATATTTATCCGAGTAAATTCTAATTTATACTTTTTAAAATACCGCTTCTCGACGTAATATTAATAAATATATATAATTAACTTTAAATTAAAAAGAGATTTATAAAGTTATCGTTAATAATAAAGAGAGGAAAAAGAGGTAGGACTCGATATTTATTATAACTAATAATTTATTTCCGGGATAAAAGTTTCGAGAGGGGAATTTAATATTATAAATATTAATAATAAAATTATTTATTATAATTAAAGAGTAAATAAGGTAAATAACTTATTATTTATTATACTCGAGAAGTAAATAAAGTAAATATATTACTCTTAATACGATTTCCTTTTATTATATAAATAATATATTTTTTAATAAATAAAAACTTCGTTTTTAATTTCCCTTAAAACTTTTAATTATAAATTCTAAATATAGATATGTATTAAATTATTAATTGAGTTTATTAAATTTATCTATATATATTTATTTATTTATACGAAGACTATTATTTATTAATTCTTAATACTCTTCTCTACGAGTATTAATCTAGGTTCTATCGACGTTATATTAAAATATTAAACGGAGAGCCTTAATATAAATCTATTAATAATTAGTATTATTTGTTAAAAGTAATTTACTCGGAATTTTAATTTACTACCCGAAGCCCCGATTTATTAATCCTACTAATCCTCGGGTCGGTATTTAATATAGAGTTTTAATATAAACCCGTAGATAATTTTCTAATAAAACTAATAATATTCAAAATATACTAATATTTACTTTTAAAATTTACCGATATATATTAAACCTTTAAATCTTTAAAGAATTTAATTATATTATCTAGTATCTTCTTTTCAAGTATATTTAATTATTATCGATTTTTTATATTTTTCAGATAATAGTTCCTAGCGATATAACCCGATTTATTATAATTATAATAATTTATTACTTTTTTACTTTTATATTATTATTCATTTCTTTTTTAAAATTCTTTTATAAGTTTCTTTTTAATGAAATCGAGTTTTATTAATATATAATTATATAAATTAAATTTCTCGCGGTAGTAATAATTAACTAAATTATATTCGTTATTATAAATTCCTAAATATTCTTATCCGTTAATTCCTCCGTTATAATATTTCTCTATTATACGTTTATATAATTTATCGTCGATCGCGATTATTTATTTTATAAATATATCGAGGTTTTAAATATCGGTTTTTATCTATATAAACTCGTCTTTAATATTATTTTTTAATCCTCGTCGATATATTATTATAAAAATGATATTATCCTAGTCCGTTAATATTATATAATATTAGAATTATACTAAGTAATCGAATATAGATCTTCGTTATATTAAATATTAAATAATACGAACTATTATATTACTCTTATTAGAAAATCTAAATATATAACGAATTTTAATTTTAAACCGAGAGAAGTTCTTTATCTAAAATTTTATTATTAAATTATCGACGTTATTTAATCTTTTTATATATTATTTTAAATATAATTTAATTTATTTCTACGCGTTCCCTTTTATATAAATAATAGTAAAAGTCGTTTATTTATTAATTAATATAATACTCTCGTTGAGAGCGAAGAATAATTAAAGTTAAATTAATTAAATCGTTAAGTTTCTTATACTCTCTATAATATTAATTTAAATAAGAAACTTTAATATAGTCCCCGTTATTTATAATATCAAGTTTTCTAATATTCTTTTAGATATTTAGAGTTAGGGTCTTTATTAATTTTAAAGTATTTATCCTAAAGATATATAAAATATTAAAGTTCTCCGGTTAATATTTTAATATAATATCGATAAAACATAGATTAATACTTATAGAAAAAATTATTAAGAATTAATAAATAATAATCTTCGTATAAATAATTAGATATAACTAGATAAATTTAATAAACTTAATTAATAATTTAATAAATATCTATATTTATAATTTATAATTAAAAGTTTTAATTAAAGGAAATTAAATACGAAGCTTTTATCTATTAAGAAATATACTATTTATATAATAGAAGGAAATTATATTAAGAGTTATATACTTTATATATTTATTTCTACGAGTATAATAAGTATAGTTTATTTATAATACTTATTATTACGAGTAAAGTAAATATTCTCTATAGTATTATTAGTCCGCGTATATACTATTACGATAGTAAAGTCGTAATATATCGACGTTATATTAAAGTATTGAAAGGAGAGCTTTAATAAACCGATTCTAGATAATATTTTATTTATATTATTATTAATACTAGCGCGTATTTACTCTCGTATTATTTTATAAATTTAGTTCTTTATAAAAATATCTTAAATTAATAAAAGATAATCCTCGTGATATATTATATCGGTAAATTTTAAAAGTAAATATTAATATACTTTAAACTCTATTAACCCTATTAGAAAACCGTCTACGAGTTTATATTAAACCTCTATATTAAATACCGACTAGAGATTTAATAAGATTAATAAATTAAGAGTCCGAGTAGAGTTCTATTAATAAATAGTATGTACTATTAATAGGTTTAGTAACTCGATAAATTGTTAATAATTTAAATATTAAACAAATAGGCCTATTATATACTCTATAGTATATATATTTATATACGTATTAATAGGCGCCATAGTATAGGTTATTATAAAGTAGTAGTATATTATATACGCCTACGCCCCGTTAAAGGCGCTAGTATAATATATATACCTACGCTCCGCTACCTTTATAATATTATTATTTATCGATACGAGGTTCTAGCCTTAGTATCGCGGGGTTCTAATTTTTAATAATTTTATATCGAGTTAATATTCCCCCGTTTTATTAGAATCCTTAGAGATTAGTTTTATTATTAAATCTAGGATTTAAAAACTACTTAATAATAAACCCCGTAATTATTTTATATCTTTTATATTATTATTAAGCCGCTAGCTCTACGTTAATAATTTTAGGTATTATAGTTTTAATCTTTTAAATCTTTCTAAAGAAAAGGCCTATTATTATTATAATATCGGGTTTAACCTCGGGACGTCTAGAAGAATTTAATAATAATAATATCGATTAAGCCCCCTCTAACGACCCCCGCCGTAAAAATAATAATAAATTCGAAAGTATTATTACTCTAGAGGAGACTTTAGATATATAATTTAAAGTTATTAAAGAAGAAAACCGTCGCCTTAAATAATAATAAAAGTTAGGGGTATTATAAATTTAAAATTAAAAGTTATATAATCTTATTATTTCTACGCCCGCTAGCGGAGTATTAATAGAATTTATTATTTATAGTAGAGGTCCCCTAATTATTATACCTACCGGTGAAATAATAATAAGTTTAATTATATTTAGTAGGGATATTCTTATCAGGGCGAAAACGCTACGCCTTAATAAAATACGTTCTTATAAGAGTACGAGCGAAGGTGAATATTTATATTAATTCCGCGACGTTAATATTAAATTTTTAATTAGTTTTAAATATTTTACTACCGATTATTTAAAGATCGTATACTATATAAACTCGTTAGAGGGTGACTCTTTAACGTAATAATATAGGTACTACGATTTATATAATTTAACTAGTATTATATTTAGCTTTTTTAAAAAGTTTCTTTCTAATTTAGTAACGGATTTAATTAACCGCCGTCTCCTCGCCTACGAGAAGTGGGAGGAAGCGAAATAATAGTTTTATTAAAAGGGTAAATTTCTTCTTAACCAAGTTTAAATCTAAGTTTAAAAATAAAATCCTTGATACCGGTAGTATATTTATTCAAAGAGAAGAAATTCTTACTTAAATTATTATATAAGAAAAGAATCTAAAGTATATATAGTTAATAAATAACTCTAATTCTAATTCGGGTTCCTAGTTAAAGAACTCTAATAAAGGAAAATTTATAATAGACCGAATTATTAAACTTAATACCGGCGATAGCGTTAAATAAATATATTTAAAGAAGAAGGGTAATAAATATAAAGTTAATACTATTAATTCTTTATATAATAAGATTATTTATTATTATTATAAAGTAGAAGATTATATTAAGTCTAAATATCCCGATATAAATAAATTAGTTATAAACGTCGGCGCGGTATTAGTAAAAAACGATTAAGTTTAATTTATACCTCGGAAGAAAAATAAGAAAAACGATTAATAGAGGTATACCCTTTTATTCTTTCTAAAAGTTAGATTATTTTTTAGGATAAGATTAAATAGCTTATTACCTTAATTACCTCTAAAGTATAAATTAATTTAATTTTATAATAGTTCGTTATTAAAAATAATTTATAATTTTATAATACTACTTTACCGCTAGCTAAAATAATTAACGAGTAAAGTATATATTATTATAACGCGTATTAATTAGATTATTAAATAATCGATCATTAAAATTAAGGGCGTAAATATAGTATTTTATTCTATATTATAGATTTTAAAAATTTAAACGTTATTCTAGGTATATTTAAATTATATTAATTAAAAATATTAATTAATTTTAAGGCGGACTAATAGCGGTTTAAAATTAATTCTAGTAATTTATAAATTAAGGAACCGGCTAAGTTCACTAGTAGTTTTAAAAATAAACCGAATATATTCGCGGTTATATATATTATAGTAGTATAAAGCGAATAGGAAGAACTTCCTAACCTAAAGATTCCTAAAGAATTTATAAGGTTTTATAATATTTTTTTTAATAAGAAAGTAAATACCCTATTTATTTTTAAATAGAGAGATTACGTTATTAAAATAAAAATAAATAAAAAACCACTTTATAAACCTCTTTATAATTTATTTTAAATTAAATTATCGGAGTTACGACGTTATTTAGAATCTTTACTTTATAAAGGCTAGATCCGTTATTTAATCTTTTTAGTTAGAGTATCTATTCTTTTTATACCTAAAAGAATAATAAGTTATATTTTTATATTAATTATCGGGGTTTAAATATAATAATTATTAAAAATCAATACCCGTTACTCTTAATTACTGAGATATTAGACCGCCTATATAGTTCTAAAATCTTTACGAAGTTAGACTTTAAGGATATTTATTATAGGATCTAGATTAAAGAAGGCGATAAATAGAAAACTATTTTCCGAACTTATTATAATTATTTCGAATATTTAATTATACCTTTTAAGCTCGCTAACGTACCGGCGATATTTTAAATTTATATTAACTATATATTTATAAGTTTAATAAATATAACGTATATAATATATCTAGATAATATCCTAATTTATAGTATTAATCCGGCGGAGTATTAACGGTATATTAAATAAATATTTAAATAATTATATTAGTTCTAGCTATTTATTAACCTTAAGAAGTACTAATTTAATACCGAAATAATCGAGTTTTTAAATTTTATTATATTTATTAATAAAGTAGTTATAAACCCGGAACGTATTAAAATTATTAAGGAATAATCTTAACCGAAAATATATCGAGAGGTATAAATCTTTTTAGGCTTCGTTAACTTCTATAAATAATTTATTTATAGTTATTTTAGTATAACTACGCCGTTTACTAGTTTATCTAAGGGTAGTAAAATAAATAAATAAATAAATCCGTTAAAATAAATAGACGGCGCTATGGAAGCGTTTTAGATTTTCTAAAATATATTCGTAAACGCGCCTTTTCTACACTATTATAATCTAACTAAATAATTACGTATAGAGACGGATACTTCTAACTTTAACCTTAACTCTATATTATTATAATAAGATAAAAATAATTATTAGCGCCCTATAATATTCTAGTTACGGAAATTAAATCCCCTAGAATAAAATTATAAGATTTATAATTAAGAATTACTCGTTATTATAGTAGTAATAAAATAATAATAATATTATTTAGAAAGTAGCCCCTATTATATTAAAATCTAAATTAATTATAATAACTTAAAGAGTTTTATAAAGTAGAAGGAGTTAAATTTTAAATAGATTCATTAAGTATTTAAATCAATTATTTATAACTTTAAGATTTTTTATCGGGCTAGAAAATTAAATCCTATTAATATACTATCGCGGCGCCTTAATTATAAGGGAGTATCACCGTTAAATATTAAATTATTATTAATACTTTAGAATAAACTTACTCTTTAGACTAGCGGTTAATTATTAAAAAGAAATAAAGAAATAAAAGTAATTATAACCTCTACTTTTTAGATTATAAAATTAAGAGTAGTAATTTTAAAGCGGGATACTATAATAGTATTTAAAATTACGTATAATAATCCTAAAAGGCCTATTAAAATATTAATTCGGGAATTATAAATCTATAATAATTAAGTAAACTCTTTTCGAACTAGAGCGAATATATTAAAAGACCGCCGTTATATAAAGAATAAGGTATAGGTTATAGACTCCGAGGGATTATTAAAATATAATAGTTATTTTTATATATTAAAGAATAAAGCTCTAAGGGAAGAGTTTATAAAAAAGTATTATAATAATCCTCTAGTAAATTATTTTAGCGCTACGAAGTCGTATAAATCATTTACCCGAAAAATTTTCTAGGAGGGTAGTTTAAAGTAAGTTATAAACTATATTAAAATTTACGATATATATTAACGGACGAAGGCGCCGCGATATTATTTATATAACGAATTAAATTCGCTTCCTATTACTATTTAGCCTTAAAAAGAGATTTCTATAAACTTTATAACTAATTTACCGCCTAGTAAATATAAAAGTACTATTTATAATATTATTTTTATCGTTATAAATCGATTTATTAAAATAGTTAAATATATATTTATAATTATTAAAATCGATACTATTTAGCTAGCGGAAGTATTCTATTTTAAAATTATTTACCGTTATAGTATATTTAATAGTATTATTAGCGATAGAGGCTCTGTTTTTACGAGCGCCTTTTAATTAATTATATATTTTTATTCGAAAATTAAACGACGCCTAAATACTACTTTTTACCCTTAAACGGATAAATAAATAAAGCGCTAAAATTAAGTACTAAAATATTATTTACGTATATTTATTAATAATAAATAAATAAATTAGGCTGGATTACTACCTATAGTAGAATTTTTAATAAATAATAATTAGAGTATTATCGTCGGAACGACGTCGTTTTTCTATATATATAGTTACTATCCTAAAATCCGTTAGGAGGTCGAGGACGACTTTAGGGGAAAAAAAGTACTAACTATAAATAATAAAATACGATAATTATAAATTTTAAAGAATAAAGCTACGGAGTACTTTTAAAGCGCTACCGAGTACTAAATTAAATAATATAATAAAATATATAAACTATAAAGTTATAAAATTAACGATTTAATTATATTAATAATAAAGAACTTAAAGTAAAAGCGCCTAAATAAGAAATTATCCTATAAGTTTATAGGACTCTTTAGGATTATTAATAAAATAAGAGTATAAATTTACTACCTACTATTATCTTCTATATATAGAATTTATAATACTTTTCATATATCGTTATTTAAATTATATTATCTTCGCGACTACGTTAATATAGCGGAATCTTTTATATAAGCCCTCGAACTTATTAATAATAATAAGTTATAGGAGGTAAAAGAGGTAATTAATAAAATTAAAAATAAAGAAAGTATCTAGTATAAAATTAAATTAATTAATTAAGGCGAAGAATATAATTAATAATTACTAGACGAAGAGTTTACTAGTATTAATAAATTAATTAAAATCTTTAAATAGGCGGCTAATAAATATAAATATATAAATATAACTAAAGAGGTTACCTAGCTGTATAAGATAATAAAACGGAGTAAACGGAGTTAATATTAAAAGTAAATATTACTACTTTTATATTAATATTTATATAACGGATATTCTCCTCTATATTTATAACTTTATTATACGGTTTTAAGGTATAACTAAATTTAATTTATTATTAAACTATTTATATACAATAGCGATAAGATATTATATTTATAAAAATACTTTTATTTTAAATATAATTTATATAAATACCTAGAATATATTATTAAATAATATATCTAGGTAAGTTTAACTAGCGCCGATTTAAGAAAAAAAGAATTTCGCTATTACTACTATATTATATAAAAGATTTAATTATTATCGGAATTATTAAAAGAAGACGTAGTCTCTTTAATATAATTCTTAAAGATATTATTTTCCTCGGGACTCTTTAGATCCTATTTATATTAACGGAAACTCTCGGTCTTTTTTTCGAGAATTTTATTCATCGCTTTTAATTCCTTAATATACTATATCGGTAACTTGGGAAACCCCGATTTTTGCGTATTTTATACCGAAATTGCATAAAATACTAGAAATGCGTATCTACTTATGTCCCGTATTCTAAGTATATTATGCACCGATTAAGTAGCGATATTACACCGATTTAGTAACTTTTTTTTTTAACTTTAACTTTTAAAAGTATCTAGACTAGGGCCCTTATATAGGAATATAAATATTTTACTAAATCTATTTTTAGCCTAGATTCCGAATTTTTAATTAGATTTTTACTAGCGTTACCCTATAGGGTTATAAAGTTACTTTTAGGATTAAGTTTAGCGCTCCCGCGCAGACCTTAACTCTAACTTAAAAATCTTGGCGCCAAGATTTGCCAAGATTTGCCAAGGCTGCAAAATGCGCATTTTGCACCGATTAAGTAGCGATTTTGTAGAATTGTTTTTCCGGACTTACCGATATAGTTCGCCGCCGTTAATTAATTCTATAAATTAATAATTATAGTAGAGGCTTACCTATTAATTATTATTATCTTATTATATATTTTCTATTACTAGGTAATTTTTTTATTTATTAAATTATATTTATATTCTTCTCTAAGAGTTCTATTATTAATATAAATATATTAATATATTAACCTCCTTACCTTCCTTCGGAAAGATTTAGAGATTTATTATTATTAATATATATCGTTTTAAAACTTACGATTATAGTTTACCTTTATATAACGGTCGATTCCGTAGCGATTAATATAATAGAGTATATAAAGAGGGGATATACCTCGAATATAATTATTATTAAATTAGTAGAAATAGACCTAGTAAAGGAGCTATAAAGCGTAATAAACTACTATTATAATTAATATTATATAGTCGCGCTAATAGCGGACTAGTTATATTTACTAGTATATTTATAACTAAACTATATTAATATAAATAAATTAATACTATCGGTAAATAGGAGCTATTTATAGAGTTAGAAGAAAACTATATATAACGAGAGTATTATCTATATATTAGTTATAATACTAGAACGCTATTATAGAGCTAGAGTAATAATATATAAAAAAGACTAAAGGAGTTACGAAAAAAGAAAATAAATAAATAAACGAGTTTATTTTAATAATAAACCGTCGCGTTAAATACTTTATTTTTATAATACGTCGATACGCGCCTCCGCTCCGCTACCTCGCTTTTATTAATAGATATAACCGTTATTATAGTAATTATATTATTATTAATCTCCCGGTATAATATTAAGATTATACTATTTATATATAGTATTTTACTACTAGTATTTTTATAGTATAATAAGAGTATATAATAAAGGTAGTTACTACTATTCCGTTACTAATATTATAAATACTATAAAAATAATCTAATATACTATATTTATTATAAATACTATAATATTACGATCCTTAGGTCGTGATAGGTACTACGTCGGCAAATCGAAAACCGGCTCCAGCGGCTCGGGGCCATTAGGTAAGCTGCCTCGGGCGCCTAAGGTAGGCTCGGGGTGCCCGAGCGGCCCCGAGCGCCCGTCGAGCGCCCGCCCAGCACCCTTCGAGCGTTAAATCGCTCGACGGGCGCTCGACGGGCGCCCGAGGCCGTTATAAAATAAGCGTCGGGCTCCCTACGAGCGTAATTTAAGCCCGGAGCTTTAGGGGCCCTAACCTTAGAAAATCATATAATTTACCACCTAAAATTTTCAAAAATCTTAATGTTCCATGATCGCCCCTATCGACGGTAGCGACCCCCCGGAACGACCCCTAACGCTAGCAAATTTTGATGCCCGGAATCGATCGATTCAGGCGAAATCCTCGCGGGGGTGTGCGCAGGCCATGCGCCAGGGCATGCGCCAGGGGTTTAGGGGTGCGACAGTAACAGTTATAGGGGTACGACAGCGACAGGACCATGGCCATGAATGGAATGCGCCATGGCCATGAATGGAATGGGGCCATGGCCATGAATGGAATAGGGCCATGGCCATGAACAGGGGCCATAGACGGGGGTCAAAGTTAGTGGCGCACCCCTAATTTAGCGCCCATTAGTGGCCGTTTTAGGCTTGCTCGGTATACGCCCGAGTGGCCCTAGGCCCCTTGGCTATATACCTCGGGCGCACCTCGAGTCGGTAGATAGGTGTCGCGTTTAAGGCTCCCGGGGCGCCCGTCGAGCGCCCTAAGCCACGATCGAGCCACTTTTCGTTTTGCCGACGTACGCCTACTATAGTATTAATAAACATACTCACTATACTTATACTAGTTAATATCGCGAGTAAGAATACTTACTATACTTATAGTCGCGAGTATACCGAGTATATTACTTTTAGTATAGTTTCCTTTTACTATATAAACTACGTATTTTTTTAATAAATAGGAGCTTCGTACTAAACTTCCCTTAAAACTTTTAATTATAGATTCTAAATATAAACGTTTATTAAACTATTAATTAAGTTTATTAAATTTATTTAGTTTTATTTTATATTAATACGAAGTTTATTATTCTTTAATTTTTAATACTCTTCTCTACGAGTACTAACCTAGGTCTTATCGACGTTATACTACAATATTAAACGGAGAGCCTTAATACTTTAAATACCCTTAGGATAAATATTTTAAAATTAATAAAGACCTTAGCCCTAAATACCTAAAACGGTACTAGAAAATATAATATTATAGGAAAAAGGGACCGTATTAAGGTTACCCGACTAAATTATTATTATAGAGAGCGCGAGAAGCTTAACGACTAGCTATTATAACTCTAATTATTCTTCGTATTTAACGAGAATACGATACTAGTTATTAAATAGATAATCTTTATAATAACCTATATAAGAGGTAATATATAGAAATAGGTTAAATTATTCCTAAAGCGTTATATAAAAGTAGTAAACGATACCGATAACTTATTAATAAAACTTTAAATAGAGAATTTCTTTAGGTTTAAAACCGAGATTCGCTATATATTTAGACTATCTAACGAAAGTAGTATAATAATTTATATTATTTAATACTTAATATAACGAAGGTCTATATCCGATTACTCGGTATAGTTTTAATATTATATAATATTACGGACTAGGACGATACTACTTTTATAATAATATATCGACGAGGATTAAAAGATAATATAAAAAATAAACTTATACGAGTAAGAGCCGTTATAGAGGACCTTAATATATTTATAAAATAAGTAATTAAAATTAACGATAAACTATACGAACGTATAATAGAGAAACGTTATAACGGAGGAGTTAACGGATAAGGACGTTTAAGAGTTTATAATAATAAATATAATTCGGCTAGCCGTTACCGTTACAAAAAACCTAACCTATATAATTATATATTAATAAAACTCGATTTTATTAAAAAGGGACCTATAAGAGAATTCTAGAAAAAAGGTAAATAGTAATAAAGGGGTAAAAAAATAATAAATTATTATAATTATAATAAACCGGGCTATATTATTAGGAACTATCGTTTAAAAAATATAATAAATCGATAATAATTAAATATACTTAAAAAGGAGATATTAGATAGCGTAGCCGGGTCCCCTAAAGATTTAATATAAAATAATACTATATTTAATAATTTACTCGAGAAATAAAGGGAGATTAAAAAAGAGATTATTTAAAGAATTCGAGAGCTCGAAGAACTAGATAATAATATTAATAAAACTCTAGAGGAAGATTTAGAGGAAGAATAAGAATAAGAATAAAGTATAATAGGTTCTAAAGGATAGCTTTAAGTAGTAGATTACCTCGATAACTCTAGAACCTAATCGATCGTATTAGAAGAAAAACCCGAAGTACTTCGCGGGTACATCGACGAGAATCTTAAAAAAGAATTTATTCGAGAATCTAAATTACTAGTAGGTTATCCAATCCTCTTTATAATAAAGAAGGATAAAAGTCTATAACTTTACGTAAATTACCGGAAGTTAAATAATATCATAGTAAAGAATCGGTACCCTCTACTAAATATTAATAAACTATAGGATCGGTTTATAATAATAAAAATCTTTATATAACTAGATCTTCGAGGCGCGTATAATCTAATTCGAATAAAAGAAAGCGAGGAATAAAAGACTATTTTTAAAACTAGATATAGTTATTACGAATATTTAATAATACCCTTCGGACTCATTAACGTACCAGTAACCTACTAAATACTAATTAATAATATTATATAAATATACCTAGATATAACGGTGATTATATACCTCGATAATATCTTGATTTACTCTACTAATAAGGAAGAATATATTTAATATATATAGGATATCCTAACCTATTTATTACTAACTAGATTTCTCTTTAAACTAGAGAAATATAAATTTTATAAAGAATCGGTTAAATTCTTTAGGTTTATAATTAATATTAAAGATATTTATATAAATTTTAAAAAGATTAAAAGTATTAAGGAATAACTTATATTATATAATATTAAGATAGTATAAAGTTTTTTAAGATTTACGAACTTTAATAAAAAGTTTATTAAAGACTATTCTAAAAAGGCTTTATTATTAACGGATATTATAAAGAAAAATATTACTTTCTAATAAAAAAAAGAATAATAATAATCTTTTAAGGCGCTTAAAGAGGTCTATAAAAAACCGCCGGTATTATATTCCTTTTAAAGTAACGAACTAGCTCGAATCGAAACCGACGCTTTAGATTTAATAATAGGCGTTTATATACTCTAGTAAAGAGACGATAAATAGTACCCTATTATATACTATTCTAGAAAAATATTATTAGCGGAATAGAACTATAATATCTATAATAAAGAATTACTAATAATAGTATCCGTATTAGAATAATAGCGGGTATATATAGAGAGCTATTTAGACTTTACTATCTTTATAAACTATAAGAATCTTCTTAATTTTATAATAATAAAATAGTTAAACCGAAGGTAAATTAGATAGTTAGAGTTATTAGGGTAATATAAATTTAAAATCTTCTATACCCTAGGAAAGAATAACGGTCGCGCCGATATATTTAATAGGCGAGAGGACTATATAAAGGATAAGGATATAATAATATAACTAGTCCTTATTTAATAATAGGATGGATCGCTAGTCCTAGTATAATAACTAGTAACGATATTATATATCTTTATTCCCGGAATTATAAATAGTATCCGGAAGGAATACGAAAGTAATATCTTAACTACTATATTAAAAAGTTAGTAATTATAGGCTAAACTATTAAAATATAATAAAAAAACTTATCTTCCTAAAGAATACCTTAAAAAAATTATTCGCGATTATTATAATAATCCGGTTTAAGGATACCCTAGAGTTATTAAAACTATAAAACTTATCTATAAAGAATACGACGCGCTAGGACTAAGATCGCACGTCGAGAAATATATTAAAAAATATATCGAATATTAATAGAATAAGTGTATAAGGTATATTAAATATAGTTAAATCTAATTCGCCCTAGTACTAGAAATATTATAAAACGATATTATAATAAATTTCGTTATTAAATTACTAAAATTAAAGAACCCTATTACTTTAGAAATCTTTAACTCGATAATAATAATTTATAATAAACTTAATAAATACGTAGTAATAATATTAATTAAGGAAATTTATAAAACTAAATAAATCGCCTTCGTACTACTAGATCGATTTATTAGGGATTATAAAATACCTAAATCAATTACTTTTAACCGAGATAAATAGTTCACCTCTAACTATTAGAAAATACTAGTTAGTACTATCGGAATTAAGTTACGAATATTAACTATATATTACCTATAGACGGATAGGTAGATAAAGCGGATAAATTAAATAATAAAAATATATTTATAATATTACGTAAATAAAAAGTAGAATAATTAGGTAAAACTTCTACTTATAATTTAATTAACGTTTAATAATACATAGTCTAATATAACGAAACTTACGCTATTCTTTATAAACTATAATAAATACGTTAATATATTTCTAGACCCGAAATAGGGACTTAATATATATAAGGCGCTAGTCTATATAATTAATATAAAAGTATTATATAAAAAAATATAAACCTAAATTAAATTAATAAATACTCGAATAAAGTTAACGGTAGATAAATATCGAAAAAAGTATCTTTAATTAAAGGAGGGGGATAAAGTATATCTCTTAATAAAAAATATAATAAATAAAAGACCGAGTAAAAAACTAGACTATATTAAAATCGGATTATTTTCGATTAAGAAGAATAAAAGCCTAGTTAATTATAAATTAAATCTTCTAGCCGACGCTAAAGTATATTTAATATTCTATATCTCTCGACTAGAGCTAGTAGACTCTAAAATACTTTTATAAGATATTTTTTATTTCTAGATTAAAAAAGAAACGGAGTTCGAAGTAGAAAGAATTCTAGATAAAGAAAATTAAAACTACCTCGTTAAATAAAAAGAATATAATAAAATAGAAAATATATAAAAGTCTAATATTAACTTTATAAATTATTAATAACTCCTCCGGGAGTTTTATTAGAATTATAAAAAGAATAAGTAATATCTAATTAGTTAAAACTAGCGGGTATTTAGAATTACTTTAAGGAAATATCGAACGAGAGGTTATTAGAGGATATCTTTATATCCTTAATAACTCGTTACTCGTCTTCTTCTAGTTCTATAATATTCCTTTACTCGGTAATTATTAATCCTTTTTCCTTATCTTTTAGGTACTTAAATTATTATTTAAAATAATTTATTTAAATATATTACTCGGTTAATATAATGCCTAAGGCCGCTGGCGTAGAGCTAGCGGCTTAGTAATGGTATAAAAGACGTAAGGTAGTTACGGGGTTCATTACTAGGTAGTTCTTGAATCCTAGATTTAGTGGTAGAACTAATCTCTAAGGATTCTAACAAAACGGGGGAACGCTGACTCGACATAGGATTGCTAAGAGTTAGAACCCCGCGATGCCAAGGCCAGAACCCCGCATCGATAAGCAATGATATCATAGAGGTGGCGGGGCGTAGGCGCATGCAACACACTAGCGCCTTTGGCGGGGCGCAGGCGTATGTAACACACTACCGCTTTACAGTTAATTAGGCACGAGCTTCGCGAATTTCCTTTTATATTTATAAATACTTATTACGAATTCTCTTTAATATTAATAGAGAAATAGCGAGATCGTAGTCTCGTCCTAAATAAATATATTTTATATATTTCTCCGATAACTCCCCGATAAGGTACGCCTTCGATCCTTTTATATAACTCCGATATAGATATATTACGATATTAATATCTCTTAAATTACTTAATAATTTCTTTCGGCGGGATATTAAATTACGAAGGTTAATTTTATAAAATAATATAATAACGAAGCTAAAAAGCTTTTAGGACTAAAACTTAACGGGAGAGAAAATAATATTATAATTTTTAAATCGTAATAAATACTACGCCTACTACGGTACTAATAAATATATTTACTATATTTATACTAATAAGTATCGCGAGTAAGAATACTTATTATATTTATAATCGCGAGTATACCGAGTATATTACTCTTAGTACGGTTTCCTTTTATTATATAAACTACGTACTTTCTTAATAGATAGGAGTTTCGTATTTAACTTCCTTTAAAACTTTTAATTATAGATTCTAAATATAGACGTTTATTAAATTATTAATTAAGTTTATTAAATTTATCTAGTTTTATTTTATATTAATATAAAGTTTATTATCCTTTAATTTTTAATACTCCTCTCTACGAGTACTAACCTAGGCCCTATCGACGTTATACTACGGTATTGAACGGAGAGCCTTATTATATGAGCGCTATAGGAATAATAGTATATACTATTTCACTCCGTTACTATTATATATAATAATATTATAGGGACGAAAGAAACATTATTTAATTATTTACTATTATTATATATTAGCGCTATAGAGACAACTTTATAAATATATTATTTATTTACTACTAATACTACTATATAATAGAGGTAGTTTAGTAGTATTACTCTTCCGTTATTAATACTATATAATAGTACTATAAGAAATAATTTCGTATCGCTCCGCGACTAGTATTATATATTAGCGCTATAGGACCGATAGTATAAATTAGAAAACTCTTTTCTCTTATTTCCTTTAGGGGTTTTAAAGGTTTTTTAATAAATTTCGATTAATTAACTAAATATTATTCCGTAATTAATATTATAAATATTAAAGGATTAGGTACGTAACTTTATATTTAAATTACTATATAATAACGTCGTCGTATTAAATAACTCTTTTCCCTTATTTCTCTTAGGGGGTTTAAAGGTTTTTTAATAAATATCTCTTAATTAAAATATTTAAATACTTAGAGACTAGGGCCTAAAAAGAGAAGTAATTATAAAATAATTATATATTATATATATTTACGCCCCGTTAAAGGCGTTAGTATAATATATACGCCTACGCTCCGCTACCTCTATAATATTATTATTTATCGATACGGGGTTTTTATAATATTAAAGGTATATATTAATAAATTAAAAGAGCGGCGCGGGGTATTCGGGCCAATACTAGAATACCCCTATTATAGTATTTAAACTAGAATATATTATAATATTATAATTTCCCCCCCCCCTAGAGCCACGTCCCCGTAGCGAAAGTAGGTAGATAGTTATAGTATTAAAAATAACCAAGCTCTAAGGGTACGACCCCGAGTATACGCGGTTATTTTAGGAGTTAAAACCCGAGTTCTAGGGCCCCCGAAGGGCGCCACCGGTGCGCTATAACGCGCGGTTTATTCTAAGGCCCCCGAAGGGTACCTCTAGAGTATATATATAGGCGCGGTTTAATTCTAAAGCCCCCGAAGAGTACCTTTAGAGTATATATATAGGCGCGGTATTATAGCCTCTAACGGGTACTATTAATAGATTTTAGGGTTAATTAAGTATTTATAAAAAGAAATTCTAGGGCCCTCGAAGGGTACCTCTAGAAAATATATATAAATATAGTTTAGTTCTAGGGCCCCCGAAGGGTACTACTAGAGTATATATAAAATACGACTTTTCTAGGGGCTTATATAGGTACTACTAGCGGTTTTTAAAGTTTTTAAACGGGCGTTACTAGAGCTCTAAAAGAGTAACCCCGAGTATATATATATAAGTATAATTTACGTACGAATACGATTTATTTAAAGACTATATAATAGGTACTCTATAAATTTAATTAATTCGGTTATAGGGTTAATTAAATACCCTTAATCTAGAAAATCCCTCGAAATTTAATTATTCTAGCGCCGTAGCGCTAAGAGCCGAAAATAATTTAAATTCTTTAATATTCGAATACTCTACCTTAGTATAGCTAAGACCTTAAAGTAAAGTTTATATAACTTTTTTTTACGGCCTACTTTTAGGTAACTAGTCTAGAAGCGTAGCCCGAATATTATTATAATATTAAAGGTATATACTAATAGGTTATAAAAACGGCGTAGAGTATTCGGGCTAACGCTAGAATACCCCTATTATAATATTTAAACTAGAACGTACTATAGCGTTATAGTTCTAATCTTAGTATCGCGGGGTTCTAACTTTTAATAATTTTATATTAAATTAGTATTCCCCCGTTTTATTAGAATTTTTAGAGATTAGTTCTATTATTAAATCTAGGATTTAAAAACTATTTAATAATAAACCCCGTAACTACTTTATATTTTTTATATTATTACTAAGCCGCTAGCTCTACGCTATACTACCTCTATAAATATACACGTACTTATAGTTACTACTACTTTTATAGATATATATACTCATGATTACTATTACCTCTATAGATATATATATATTTATAACTACTACTACCCCTATTATAGATTAATAATAAGATATATTATAAATTATACTATAGAGAGACGATTATTATAATGATTATTATAATTAATATTTATTATTATTCTTTACTCTTTATCTTTTAATCGATTTTGAATCGAAATATTCTTAAGAATAAAATAATAAGTTTAAGGGAAAATATTAATATTAAAATATATTAATAAATATTTAAAAAGAGTTAATTTTAAATTTTAAATTAAATTATTATTTAAACGTCCCCTTAATTTTAAAATAAACGAATTAAATTACGTTTTTAATATAACTTTCGATTATATTTAACTTTAAGTTAATAATAGTTTTAATTTTAATATTAACCTAAATAATTATAAATCCGAGTATTTATTTCATGAGTACGTGTATCTATAAGGGTAGTAGTAACTACGAGTATATATATCTATAGAGATAGTAGTAGCTATAAATATATATATCTATAGAGGTAGTAGTAGTTATAAATATATTTATCTATAAGGGTAGTAATAGTAATAGTTATAAATATACGTATTTATAGAAATAGTAGTAGCTATAAATATATATATCTATAGAGGTAGTAGTAGTAGTAGTTATAAATATACGTATCTATAAAGATAGTAGTGTTATTAGAATAATTATTAGAAATCCGCCTTAACGTAGTAGAGATCTTTAAGGGATTTTTACTCTACTCTACTTTATTTTAAACTCTACGTTAATAGATCCCTATATTAAGCTAGGGTAGGTATTATACCTCGATTTTTACTTTAATTTATATTAATTCGAAGCGTACCCCGTAATAACTTCTAAAACATTAGACGAAAGCCCCCTATAATATATTTAATTATAGTATATACTAAGGTATACACTATAGTATATAATATACTATAGTATTTATATATATATACTCTCTAGATATACCCGGGTAACGCTTTTATATATTATAATATAACTTTATTTACCTTAACCTAACCTAACTTATTTTAAATTTAATTTAAATTTAAACTAGTTTCCCAATTTCTATTTTAATATAGTCGGGATAGGAAATAAATAAATACTCCGTATACTAGTTTTTATTTAGATAGTAGTTAACTTTACTTTAGTTTTCGTTCTTTATTATTTATCTTAATCTACTTTTATATTATAACTAGATTATAATTTAATAAACCTAGCCGTTAGTTTAATAAATCTTTAAATATTAATCCCGTTCTTTAATATTATAAAAGATTAATTACCTAGTTAGTACTCTTTAATATTAGGATAATTATTATAAAGAATTAACCCCTTAACCCCGAAGACCGTATATAATAGTTCCTCGCCGAAATTTAAAATAACTTTATTAGTTTCCTTAATACCTTCGACTACCTATATATTTAAGTCGAGAGTAATTCTTTATTAAATATTTTATTTTTATTTACGCCTCCTCTTTCTCCTATATTAAATATATAATCTTTAATTTATACTATTATTTAGGTAATAACCTAGGTCGTATTTATTATAATTTAAATTATACTTTAATCTCTACCCTACGTATTCGATAAAAATATCTTTAGTAATATTATTATTATAGGTTTATACTTTTTTTTTTTTTAAATATTTAATAATTTACCCCCTCGCGATCTCGAATATCTCCTAGATCTAAAAAGTTTCTAGATATCTCGGAATATAAAGGGGACTAGGATAAATTAGATATTTAAAAATAAATATTAATATAGTAGATATATATAAATTATAATTATTACTCTACCGATAATAATAAAATCGCTTATATAAAGTTTAAGTTAATTATCGGTAAAAAGATTTTTAATTTAATAAACCGTTACTAAAAAGAGAGTCTTTATATTTTAATTAATTTTATTAATTAACGAAAGAAGCTACGGGAAGTATATAGTAACCCGTTTAAATAAAAAGATACTCGGAATTATATCTAGGAATTTAAATAAGACTTTATATCTTTTAATAAATATTTTAACCTCGTCTCTTTGAAAAAGGAATATTTTTAAATAAAGAACGAATCCTTAATTAATATTATAAAATATAATATTAATTATATTATTTAATAGGCCTTTATCTTTTAGAGGAAAATTAATAATTAACGATTATATATCTTTAATAAATACGTCCGTATATATTTCGAAATCGACTAAGAATTTTAATAAATTAAGTATTATCTATCTCGTTAAAGTACCGTTCTTATTAAATTAGAATAAACCTCGAGGAGGCCTATTATATCTTTACTAGCTTTTACTTTTATAATTTATTTTAGTATAATAAATACTTTTATTCTTATTACTAGATTAATTCTTATTATTTTATTTAAGGAGTTAATAAACCTTAATTCGGCCTAAGTTATTATTAAAGATAAATTAATAAAAACCCCGGTTATTAAAATTATCTACGAGAAATAGAGGCTTTACTTCTATTATAAGTTATTTAGATATAATATAAGAGTCTACCCTATTAAGCTAGCTAGCCTCCGATCTAGTATTATAATTATTATTAACGATAACGAGAGCGTTATAAGAGGAGTTATTTTAAACGCGGGAAAAGAATAGTCCCGGTATAAAATCGCGTATTAGAATTATAGGTACCTAGAACCTTATATATATTTTTTTATTTATCGGTTATATCATTTAATTTACCTTCGTTATTAATTAAGCTTTCGTTATAATTTATTATATAATTTTTTAAGACCGACCCTATTTTTCGTAATAAATATATAACTATTTCTTATTAACTACGGAATAGTTAATCCCGAATTTAAATTAAAGTTTTAATTAATACTAGTATATCCAGTTATCTTTTTATTAATTATAATTTTATATATATTTATCGTCTACCCCTTCGCTTTCTTCGTTATTTTTATATTATCCGACTCTTTAATAACGTATTTACTATTATAAAATATATTATTTATATCGTAGAAGCGATTTTAAATATTTATAACTATTAGGAACGAATTATTTTTTTTATTATTAAATTTAGTTAGTACCTTATCGTAATCGGCCTATTATAACTCTATTATTATAAAATTACTATTAATTTTTTAGATAATTCCTTAATCTTCGTTTTATATTTTTATTTAAGAAATTATACCCCTAGTTTTATAAAAGTCTTCGTAGAAAATGAATTTTTTCTAATACCCTAAAAAAGTTTCTAGATTTAAAAATCCTAGTTTTTAGTTTTATTCGATACCCGCGTAGGGTAAACCCCGATTTAAAAGGAATTATTAATATATAAAGAGTTATTATTATTTATAGACGATAACGCTATTACTAAATAATTAATTCCGATTCGAGAGAAGTTATTTTAGTTCTAAATTTATTAATAATATACTTAATCTTAAATTTATAAAAAATAAATCTCGATTTAAAAAGAGTTAATTTAGTTTTAAATTTATTAAAAATAAACCTAATCCCTAGCCTAACCTAGTATTCGTATAAAGTAATTTAGGATTTAAAAGAAATTACTTTAATTCTAGGTTTATTAATAGTAAATTTAGATTTAAAAGGAGTTTTCCCCGCCCTAGTCTTAATTACTTATTCCTATAAAAACTAGTTATAATAACGAATATAACTATATCGTTACTACCGTTAAATAAGGAAAGATATTTAAGATTAAATATCGTAGCCTAGCCTCGCTTTATTCTAAATCTTAATATTAAGAATAACGAACTTAATACCCAGCTATTTTTAATATATACGAGATAAGATCTCGATTATTTACCCGGCTCGTTATACTTAATAAATAAACTACGTTTAATTTATTATTTATAGAAATCGATTAATTTTTAGGTATTCTAGAAGAAATCTCGACTTTAAATATTTAGTTTTATTAAGAATCTAGATATTATAAACTTAAACCCCGCCTTAATTAAAATTCTAAATTAAATATTTCCGATTAAACCTAGAACCGAGTTATATTTAAAATAAATAAAAAGCTCTACCTCGCCACCGTTATTATTTAAAAAGAGTTTTAAGTTTATTAAAATAATAAGAATATTAATTTAACTACGATTTTACCTACGCGGTATTATAAATTTTGAAATATTTTTTTAAGAAAAGACGCTAATATCTTACCCCTATATCGGTTATATAATTATATTATTAAGTTTAAAGAAGGGTTATAACCTCCGTTATTTAATTTATATAATATAAATTATAATAAGATCCTAGAACTCCGCCGTTATTTAGATAAGAATTTTAATAAAGATTTTATTCGAGTTAATTAATTTTATACCGCGTCTTTTATTTTATTTATAAAGAAATTTAACGGAGGCCTATATTTCTATATTAATTACCGAGGGTTTAATATTATTATTATAAAAAATAAATACCCTTTACCTTTAATTTTAGAAACTTTAAATTAATTAAATTATATTAAGATATTTCTTAAATTAGATATTATATTTATTTTTAATCGCCTCCGCGTTAAGGAGGGTAATAAAGAATTTAAAATATTCTATACCCGATTCGGTTTATTCGAATATTTTATTATATTATTCAAATTATATAATAACCCTACCTCGTTCTAGTACTATATTAACGATACTTTTTATAAATTTCTTAATAAGATTTATATTTACGCTTCGGATTGGCGTGGGGTGGGGTAGGGATCGAGGTATAATCTCTACCCTAACCTAGCGTAAGGATCTATTAGCGTGGGGCCTAAGGTAGGGTAGGGTAGGGTAGGGTTTTACTAAGGGATCCCTACTGCGCCAAGACGGATTTCTAGTAATCATTATAATAACCCTATACGCGCACTCATGGCTACTGCTGCCCCCATAGATATACGCGCACTTATGGCTGCTGCTGCCCCCATAGATATGCGCACTCATGGCTACTACTACCCCCATAGATATGCGCACTCATGGCTGCTGTTGCCCCCATAGATATGCGCACTCATGGCTGCTGCTGCCCCCATAGATATGCGCACTCATGGCGCGCACTCATGGCTACTACTGCCCCCATAGATATGCGCACTCATGGCGCGCACTCATGGCTACTACTGCCCCCATAGATATGCGCACTCATGGCGCGAA
>JAABUW010000504.1_pt1 | contig 77328 bp, 89 predicted proteins | sample 5560081 | NCBI WGS metagenome assembly JAABUW01 (sample SAMN10711882, study PRJNA513363) | rock metagenome | isolation source: Antarctica rocks | place: Antarctica: Victoria Land, Knobhead sud | reverse complement strand
TAGTTCGAAGCATCGATCTTCAGAATAGCTTGTCGTTTGAGATTGAAGTGACGAAGTACTGAGGTCGAGCTGACTTGTTTCTTTAGATTGTCAAAGGCTTGAACACAGATCTCGTTTCAAACAAAAGGCGTGTTCTTTCTTGTCAGCTGAATGAACGGTTTGACTAGCTTCGAGAAGTTCTTAATGAAACGGCGGTAGAAGTTAACAAATCTCACGAAGCTCTGAATTTCTTTTAGGTTGGTCGAAGTGATTCAGCTGACTATGACTGTCACTTTGCTGAAATTCATACGAAGGTCTAGTTCTGATACGATGACTTCTAGAAAGACAGTCTCTTCTACATCGAATTCGCACTTTCGAATATTCACCTGCAGTTCAGCTTCGCGTAGTCGACTCAATACTAGTTTGACGTGATCTCTATGTTTCTTTCTCGTTTTGCTATAGATGAGAATGTCATCTAGATAGGCTTGGCAAAAGTCGTTCAGGAAGTTTCATAGAACATCATTCATATATTGCTGAAAGAAGGTCGATTCGTTAGTCAGTTTGAATGATAGCACCTTGTATTTATATGCTTCTAAAGCAGTGATAAAAGTGATGTAATTCTCGCTATCGAGATGCATTTGAAGTTTGTTGAACGCTGATATGATGTTCAATCTAGTCAGATGCTTGCAACTCACTATTTTATCAATGATCTCGTCTATCAGCGATAGAGAATATCTATTTCTTTTGAAAATGGCATTTAGCTTTCGATAGTTCACGCAGAATCGAAGATCTTCATTTGCTTTGAGGGCGAATAGAACGAAAGAGAAATAGAGAGTCTGGCTAGAAGTGATGAATCTCTTCGACAGATTCTCGTTTAAGTACTTCTTTACTTTCAGAAGTTTGGCAGGGAACATTCAATAGGCTCGGCAGCAAGAGAGCGTTGAATCACTGATGAGCTCGATTTTATGGTCGTAGAAGCGATGAGAAGGTAGCTTATTCGATTGAGCTCGATCAAAAACATCTAGAAACTCATGATATTTCGGTGGCAGCTTTGCTTTAATATCTTTCAAATTCTGAGTCGTTTTCTCGGTTGAAGAGACGTTTAGAGCGTTCAAATCGTTCTGAGTATTGTACGCGATTTTCCTATTGATGTTCGTCATGAATAGAGCAAAGACTTCGATCTTGTTCTTCTTTGAACGATTCAACAGCGTTTTGAACGAAGCTGCGTCTATGCTTCGAATCAAGAATGACTCTTTTCGAACGAGTCGTTTGAGCATCATAGAGATCTTAGTCTGAGTGATTGAAGAAGGCGAAGTTGACTGCGATTAACTTGAGTGCTTTGAATTGAGGGGAATCGGAAAAATCGAAATAGAAGTATTCAATTGATTCGGAAAAACAATGACGTCGTTTCGCATATTCAATAATATTTCGTTTTTGTTCATTCAGAGCTTACTCAATATGACTTCATGATGATCAATATCAGCTATCAGCATTGATACAGTCAATTTCTTATGACTTTCGATGATGAGATTGAGTAGAATTTTATGAGTGATGATCTTCTTAGATATCTTTTCATCATAATCTCTTATTAGCTTCTCTTTTGTCAGTGATATAGGTTGAATTTCCAGTTTCTCGCATACTTTATCGACTAGGTTAGAATGTATGATTGTGTAGACGGCTGAATCACTGTCTATTAGAGAACGAAGGCTGAAAGATCGATTCTGAGAGATGAGGTGAGCATCAATTAGAAACGGCTTTTCAAAGTAATTTTCTTTCGATAGAATTTCGTCTAGTTTGCACAAAGATATAATCTCTATTTCTTCGATGACTTTTGAAGAGGTGACTAGTTTTTTGAATCGGAATTCGAATCGGAATCGAAGCGATCATATTCATTGTTCACTGCATTGATTCTAGTAGGTCGATCGAAGCACTCTTTAGAGCTATGGCCTGATTTATGACATATGAAACAGCTTTCGACTAGAATGTCTGCTTCTTTGACGTTAGTTAAAACCGCGTCGCGCGACTTTAGCTGATCAGACTTCGAGTGATCGACTGGCTGAGTGACAACAGTCGCTCTATGAAAGATAGTCTTAGAAAGATCATCGACGCGTTTGATCTTGTTCTTGATCTCTCGAATGACTCGCTGATCATTATTCAAACGAATCAGGTAGAAACGAATTTCTTTTAGGGAACCAGGTTGAACTAGTTGACCTACTCAAACGAATCGAAGACGAGAGTGTATTTTATCTTTCAGATCAGCGATCAGTTGCTTCTCGTGATAGCCTAGATAGAAAGATAGACGTTGAAACTGAGTATAGAATTTACTGAATTTCTTGAATTCTTGAACCAAGTTGTAGTATTTTCTACGAAAGTTGGCTTTCTTATTCGAGTCATCGAACAACTGAGCTAGCTCTTTCAAAAGGTCGTCGACGATCTTATAGAGATTGACACAGTCACGTTCGCGTCTAGCTTGGGTGATCTCAGCTGCGTCATCGAATAATCTAGAATGTATATAGCTCAATTTGACTCGTTCATTAGAAAAGAGGTCGACGTTGATCTCTAGTTTATTCTGAATTTTTCCGTATCAGTTCTTTCAAGTAGAGTTCTTTTCATCAGTGAACAGCGAAGAATCAGGTATTTTTTGAGACCTAGAACGCTCAGAGTAGGTGAAATCAGAAGAAGTGTTTTCTTTAGCTTGAAGCCTAGTTTTCAACTCTTTGATTTCGTCTTCTTGTTGTTTATCTAACTCGTAGAGTCGATCTGTTTCTTCATCAAGAACTAGACTTCGAGCCTTTCAGGTTTCGTAGAACACGGAAAGTATTACCGTTTCAGCGAATGATTCGTCATCTTCATGAATGAATGATGCAGCACTTGGTGATTCCGTTCGTGATTTCGATGAATCAGCATCAGAGGTTTGAGAGAAACGATTTCGAAATTCTTCGAAACGCTCTTCAGTGAGCGAACGGCTAGGCATGATGAGGTTTGTTTTGAAAGGGGGTCGAACGAATGACGATGCTCGGCGATTGAAGAAGGAAGGCGTATAGAATGATGTTTAATCTTCAACAAAGAAGATGAGATTTGTTTGTTGATTGGTTTGGTTGATTCTCTAGCAAACAACGAAGGTTCTTTATCGTTGAATCTATCGATCGGTTTGATTCTTGAGCAATTCACGAAGATTCTTTATCGTGATTCTCGTAATCGAGTGAACTTTGCGTACTTAATGAGCGGTAAGTAGTCTAGCAATTCAAACAGTCTCGTCGTTGATTCTATTCAACCTTCTAGTGTTGTTCTATCTTTCGATTATCGTCGATCATCAGGTAAACGAATTTCTTTAGACTCGTTCTGCCTAGACGAGTATGTTGAATGAGTAATGAGATCAGTATCGTGTGGTTAACGAATTCTTAATATAATGTCAGAATCGTGCCTAGATGAGTCAATCAGCGAAAGTCAGGGTTGAATAGTGCTTGATCTTTAGAGGTAGCTATAACTGAATATTAAGAATACAGAAGAAGGTGAGTACAAGAGCTTCTATTTAAGTAATATTCAGAGACTGCGCTAAGCTCGAAGAAAATGTGTTTGTGACACGAGTAGAATGTGATGTAGAAAGAAAGATGATGTTGAACAAAGAGATGTTGATGAAAGAAAATAGAGGCTGAGCCAGATCTGGGCTAGAGGCACTGGCTAGTTCTATTCAGCCTTGGTACGCTCGTAACAGATGACTGCAAATCATATGAAAAACGCAAGACACATTAGAAGCGTGAAATAAATATCTGAAGCACAATGATCATAAAAACAAGATCATTCGACAAACGAAATGCACACACTTCAGAACACAAATGCATGAGCTGAGCGAAGCACTCAAATCGATATGATGCTTTGCAAAATGAGCTAGAATCAAAAGTCAGCTATCTAAAAAGCTTTCTCAGTTTTCATCATTGAAGCGAAGTGACATCGATCATATGACAACGACGTTCAAGAAAAAAATCGAGATACTGCGAAAAAAGTTCTTTCTTTCATCTTCTCAAGCGAATGTCAGCGACATTGCAAAATCATTCATATCTCTGACAGTCTCATTCAATTCACGCATCACAGAAGATGAAGTGAAGCAGACAATCAAATGAGTAAAAGCAGACAAAGCATCGAGCGCTTCAGATATTTCAAACAGAGTGCTTCAAGTGAATCTTGCAAAACTAATCTCAGTACTGACGAGTTTATTCAACGCATGCGTAACACACAAGTATCATTTGAAGCAGTTCAAAAAGACTCAGACAATAGTACTACGCAAATCAAAGAAAAGCGACTATATTGATTCAAAGACGTATCAACTCATTGCTTTGCTTGATATCATGAGCAAAGTGCTGAAGTCAATCATGATCAAAAGACTGAGTGACATAGTCAAGACTCATCACATGCTATCAAATGCTCAAATGAAAGCGAGACGCAAGTGATTTGTGATCTTGACGTTAGATTTACTAATAGATCAAGTTCACACAGTGTAAGACTGTAAAATCAAATATGTGATCTTCATGCTAAGCTTAAACGTCGTCGAAGCGTTCAATCAAGTCTCACACGTCAGACTTCTGCACACGCTGAAAATGAAAAGAATGTTAAGCTACATAATTGAATGAACACGCAGCTTTCTAAAGAATCAAGAGACGTCGCTAATATTTGATGAATAAACGAGCGACATACATGAGGTAAACACAAACATATCGCAGAGATCTCTCATTTCATCGATTCTCTTTCTATTCTTCAACGCAAGTTTAATCAAAAAATGCGAAGCACTGAAAATTAAAATCGAAGTGCTTGACTTCATAAACAATATTAACATTCTAGTCTACAACAGATTCACTGAAGAAATCTGCAGAACACTGAGCAAAGCACACGACGTTTGCACGAAATGAGCTTGCACTCATGACACAACGTTTGCATCAGAAAAGTACAAGCTCACGCATTTCACTAGAAAATCAAAGAGATTCAACATGATGACTAGCATACAAATAGAAAGCTCAGTTATTAAATCAAAATCAGACGTACGAGTTTTAAAGATGCAACTGAACATGAAACTGCAATGAGACGCGCATCTTCAACAAATAGAGACGAATCACGTCACAAGAATGCTGACACTTAGTCATCTTGAAGTCTTCACATGAGAAGCTATCTTCACAAAAGCGAGACAAGTATACTCAGCAGTAGTGAGATCAGAAATCGCATTTGAAACGTCAGTCTGACATCAGCGTGACAAGAAAGATGAACTGTTGAACAAAGAATGCAAACTAGAAACACTTCAGAATCAGACTCTGTGTCACGTAGCAAAAGCATTCAAAAGAGTAAACATCAAAACTCTAGAGGCAGAAACATACATGAGTTCACTACATGTTCATCTGAACATGCTACAGAACAAGATCACGTTACATAGTTGAGTCAATGATTGAACACAAGAGATCAGACAAGCATGCAAACTAATATGCGCTCATTTGACGAAAGTTGATCGCGTCATTTCTCGCTCACTCGTCATCAAGAAAATAGTACTTCTGAATGTTTTCATTCAAGAAGATGCAAAGATACAGTTGAGACGCAGATGATACACTCTCTTCTTCACAATGATTTCAACAAGCAATAGCATCACAATAACGCAGTATCACAAAGATCAATGAAATCAACGATGAGAAAAGTACAAAGAACACGTTGCAAATATCAACGCAATCTCAGCACAAAGATTGCATCTGAGCAATAAGATGATAAAGATGCGTGATGATTTTCAGAAAGCAGAAAGCATTCTTGCAATGTACATCAGAATCAAACGCATAGATCTGAATGCTTATTTGCACTCTAGAAACGTTTCAGACATGAATAGCTTGCGATGCAACTGCGAATGAAGTCATCAGACAACGAAGCATGTACTCATGCACTGCTCAAACTGATTGCATCTGCGATCAAGAATGCTACAAGATGCTGACTTCTCAAACTATCAAATAATCATCATCATCATGAAGAGTCTCAGAGCAGTAGCGAAGATGATGATGAAAACGAAGCTCTTGAAGCAATTTAAAGTGACTAGAACACTCGTTCTTTAACGTGTGATCAACGTGAACAAATTTGATACATAGTCTCAAAACTCACTGTTTTGACTGCGTGAAGTAATTGTGTAGACTGCGAGTGATTTTCTACCTCAGAGAGTTTTGTTCACTTGATACAGATAGCATAAAGTCTCTCATGAGTCGATCTAATCGATGTCACAAGAATGTATGAATTTATTATTATTATTATTATTATCATTTCTGAGATCAAGAAATCTACAACAAGTGAAAGCTATACTACTACTGCAAGTTGCAACATTTGAGCAAAATTGCTAAAGAATGCTCAAATAAGAAGCTTTTCACTCTGCATATCATAAACATTTATGACAGTAACATCATCAGTATAAATGAAGAAGTCTTGCTGTCTGCGAGAAAAGTTTAGTCTTTGAGCTAAGTCATGCTCAGAAATCTGTATACATATCATCTTGTTTACTAGTCTCAATCTTTTTATTCTCACTTCAATTATATAGAAAGTTTTCTGCTACATTTGTCTTGAAACTCTTTGAATTCAATTTAACATTCAAGAATAGTCACATGATAGTATTTTGTATTTTACGTTAAGTTCAATTTAAAGTTCTTGCTTTCGCTCTAATTGATAGTGAAGTCTTTGCTTATGTTTTTATGAATAAATTCTTCACGCAACAACATCATCTTTTCTTGCATCAATTAACTCACTCTCACAGACTTCAAGAATTTAATGATCAAGTCGTTTTAATCAATGACATTATTCATGTCATTGAAATCACAATGATTTTTAATGAATACATTGAAAGACTATTCTTTTATGTCATTGAATTAAGTCAATATCTCATCATCATGACTTTATCATGACTTTATCATCACGTCATTGATGTCAATTTTGAACATAATATTCTTATTTTATCTTTCTTTTTTTGTCTTAATTATTGTTATTAATTCTTCATTAAGATCTATAATTTTAATCAACAAGAAGAAAATTTCTCGCTTGAAGTTAACAAAGTAGCTTTTCTTCAGTCTTGCTCTCAATTCACTTGAAAGAAGTAACTCAGTTTTCAGTTCGCTCATAAGAAGCAACTCAGTTCACGAATCACTCACAAGAAGCAATTCAGTTCACGAATCACTCACAAGAAGTAATTCAATTTACAGATCATTCACAAGAAGCAATTCAGCATTCAGTTCGCTTGCAAGAAGCAATTTAGTTTCTCATTCACTTGAAAGAAGTAACTCAGTTTCTCATCTGCTCAGAAGAAGTAATATAATCTTTCGTTTGTTTACGAAAAGTAAACTAATACTCAGCTTGTTCACAAGAAACAAATCTCGTTTAATCTTGTCTCTCATCTGAAACAAAAAGCTTCTAGTTATATTCTTCAAGTCATTCAAAAGAAATACTCATTAAAAATCAAGTGTTGAAATTCTTTTCTCTTTAGAACTTCTGTTATTTCATGAACAGATTAATTCAATCAATCTTTTATACAACTTGACATAATTGAGTTAAGAGCTTGAAGTTTTGATCATGCTATTCATGTCAAAAACATTGAAGTGTTTAGCATCATTCTAAAGAAAATCAATGTCTTCTTAAATCTTGAGTCAATCTCGTCTTCTAGTTTAAACTCTGATGAGTCAAAATTGCGTCACATGACTTTGACTATCTGTTCAAAGAACAGCTCAACTCTTGCTCAGTTCTCATTTCATCTTCAAGACAGTATGTATGATAAGAATCATCATTTGAATCATCATTAAATGAAAAAGAAATTTCATTTGACTGCATTCATAACACAAGAAGATCTTGAAGTTTATCAACAAAGTAAGAACGTTGATTCAGTCACAATTTTATTATTCAAAAATTTTAAGTTTCTAGATGTTTTCTTCAAAAAGAACGTTAATATCTTGTTTTTGCATTAAGCTCATGATCATGTCATACATCTTAAAAAAGATGCTCAATCTTAAATCTTCACTTTGTACAACATGAGCTGTGATAAAATTCTAGAACTTCAACGTTATCTGAATAAGAATCTGAGCAAAGATTTCATTTAAATCAATCACTTTCAGATGATCATTTTTGTTCTCTTCATCAAGAAATTCAAAGAAGAACTTTGCTTCTGCGTAAACTATCAAGATCTGAACGCTATCACAGTTAAGAATTGATATTCTTTGTCTCTGATCTCAGAAACGCTGAATCATTTAAGTTAAGCTAAAATCTTTATTAAGCTGAATATCATCTTTGCGTTCAATTAACTTTGAATCAAAGAAGAAGATGAAGCTTTCATCATCTTTTGCACTCAATTTGAATTATTCAAGTATCTAGTCATGCTCTTTGATTTATGTAATGAGTCTGTCTCGTTTCAGAAGTACATCAACAATACTCTTCATGAACATTTAAATAAGTTCTGTACAGCTTATCTGAATAATATCTTAATTTATTTTGACAATGAACTCGAGCACAAGATTCATGTCAAGCTCATTTTGCAAAAGCTGTAAGAAGCAAATCTTCAGATGAATATAATCAAATGCAAGTTTCACATCACTTAATTTTCATATCTAGAATTAATAATCATCATCAAAAAGATCAAGATGAACTCTTTTAAGATAAATATTATTATCAACTGACTCATCTTAATCAACGTTAAAAATGTTCAAAGTTTTCTAAATTTCACGAACTTTTATAAAAGATTCATTTATGACTATAGTAGAATAACTACTTCGCTCACTCATCTCATCAGAAAAGATGTACTCTTTGTCTGATCTCAGAAATGTCAGAATGCATTCAACACTCTTAAGAAAGTCTTCACTTTCAAGATTATTCTTCGTCACTATAATTCAGATCACAAGATTGTGATAGAAATTGATGCTTCAAACTATGTATTCAAAGATATTCTTTCTCAGTATGATGAGAATGAGATTCTTCATTCAATCGTTTACTTTTCAAAGAAGCATAACTCAGTCGAGTGTAACTATGAGATCTACGACAAAAAACTCATGATCATTGTTTGCGCTTTCGAGAAATGATGATCAGAGCTTGAAAACTTTATCTATTTTGTTGAAATGATTATGAATCACAAAAATCTTAAGTATTTCATGTTAACTAAGCAGTTGAGTCATCATTAAGCTCGTTGAAGCGAATTTCTGTCTAGATTTAACTATCACATCATTTATTATTTCAACAAGATTGATGATAAGTCAAATGCTTTGACACGTCACTCAGAAGATTTTTCTAAGAAGAGAAATACATTCAATTCTTAACATTAATATCAACATCAGACAATTCTGAAAACTCATGTTTTAAACTTCAATATTGTTGAAAATCTCACTCTTAACATCTTTGACATCAAAGTCATGAAGCTTTAGTCATAAATCATTGTTCTAGACTCAATTCAGTTACATTTGTTCTTAATTATTTCAGCATTTTCGCAAATTCTAGCTTTCATGAATCTAGAAATTGAAGAATTCAATGTTGAAGATGTTAAGTCTCAGCTAGATCAAGACACTCTGAATCTTAATAAAGATTCTGCTGACACTCTCATTTAAACATTGTGAAAGCAAGTTGAAATCAATGACAAATTTGCAGCTCAGATAATCGAAGTGCTTTGCAATAAAGCATGACATCACAACAAGATTTCTTTAGTTAAGTGTAAAGAACATGAGAATCATTTGTACTTTCAAGAAAGAAAGTATGTGCTCAACTCAGATAAACTATGTCTTCACATCATTCAGCTCACTCACGATAATGTTGTCAATGATTATTCAGAAAAAGCAAAAAGTTATGAACTAATTAATTGAGTCTACTGATGATCAAATATTTATAAGTATGTTCAACACTTCATATGAAATTATCATGTATGTACACGTTTTAAGCTCTTTAAACAATGAACTCAAGAATGATTATGTTTTCTTTCAGTTCTCAAACGTCGTTGATGTGATGTTTTCATGAACTATGTAAATTTTTTATCGCTCAATATCTTCATAAATATCACATATAAATATGTTCTAGTTTTCGTTGATCATCTTATCAAAATGAGACATTTAGTTCTTATCACTTCTATGAAAGTTGAAGAAGTTATCAACTGCTTCTATGCTTATGTTTGAAAACATCATGATTTACTCAAGTTCTTCATATTTGATCAAGACATACAATTCATTTTCAATGTCTGAAAGCATTTGTGTAGAATGTTGAAGATAAACATTAAGTTATTCATGATGTATCACTTTAAGATCAATGATCAAATCGAGAGAATCAATGCTGTCATAAAGTATTATCTTTGAGTCTTCGTCAACTACATGCAGAATAACTGAGCTAAGTGACTTTCTGAAGTTGAATTCATCATCAATAATGCATCTTCATTAATCACTTTAACATCACTCTTCTTGATTAATTTAAGTCAGAACTCACGTTTAAACTTTGAACTTTTTGAGTCTTTGCTCAAGAATCTTATGTTTCAAGCTTGAGACAATTTAATCAATGTTAAAGAGTTCATCAAGAAAATGAAGAAACTAACTAAACATTTAAGTGATGAGATGCTTATAGCTCAGATCATCTACAAGTTCAAAGTCAATCACTTTCATCATTCTTGTTTTAAATACTTCGTTGAAAATGAAGTCTGACTGAATGCTTGCAATCTCAGCATCATTCATCTTTAAATCTGTTGTCAAGTTAGAATTGAGTTGCTTGAACTTGATTTCTAAAAATAGTATACTTACTCATATGTACAGAGTTTTCATGCAAACTGAATTTGAACTCAATTTCTAAAAATAGAATAATTACTTGTATGCATGAGATTTTCACGCAAACTGAGTTTTCACGCACTCTAATCTAGAAAGGTTAGCAACAAATAATATCAAGTTTGACGTGCTAAAATGACATCAATATAAATAGTTTTAGTTAGCGTGCATGAAAATCTTGTTTGCGCTAAAACCTCATGCATACAAGTAGTTAATCAATTGACTTTACATTTAAGGAAAAAAAAACTAAAGTTCTTGACAAAAGCGATAAGAATTAACTTGAATTATGCGTGAAAGCAATAGTATCACTAACAGTGTGACAGTGCAAAAATTGTATTTACTATCTATTTGTTTTGCGACAGCGTTGCATTCTGATTGCATAGTAACATGATTATTTACTTCATCATGTAATTTGAACAAGCTTCAAATGTAAACTTTTCGCTTGTGAGACGAAAAATTAATCTCATATTCTTCGCTTGAATGATTACACACTTTGCGTGAATTGCGCAAAGATTGATGTCTGTTAAGTAATCAGTATTTGAATCATAAAATTAATCGTAAAATTAATTGCAAAATTAATTGCAAAATTGATCATGAAACTAATTTTCGTACATTGCAATTAGTCATGCTTTCGTTGTCTTCTGCAATGTCTTTATAGCTTTTGATTGAAAGCGAAGATCAACTTCAATCAATTCATGACATATTTTGCGAATCACATGCTGAAACAGCAGCTTTGAAATAAGTAAGTTGATTGTTCTTTGATATCAATGAATTTCACGAAGTGTCACAGTTTCTTTGTGATATTTTCGCATTTTCTTGAGCTTGATAAGATCACTTTTTATAATGACATTGATAACATAAGCTGACTCAATGAATTGAACATTCTAACATATGATCAGCGTCTTTGAAATTACTTTTGCAATTCTTTTTGCAATCTAGTAAGTCTTAAAACTTACTCTGATGAGCTTCATCTTTCTGTCATCAATTCTTGACTTCATTATTCACTATTTTCAAGACATTTTTTTGACAAATTGCTTGTTATGAGATTTTTTACTGAGTGATAATGAGAATGATGATAATGAGAATGATGATGATGAGCTTAACAATGATGATTCTGAGCTGCTTGACAATCGCGATCTATTGTTTGACTCATGATTGAGATTTGATCTTGTAAGCTTGAATTTAAAATTCGCTGTGATATTATTTCTACTTTGCAATTAGTTTTATGATCAATTCAAAAGTGACTGACAACGAGATTCATCTGTACGTGATGTCAACTACAAATCTTTTGATTCTATTCTGTGTTTGAATAAAAGTCAAAAGAGTCAAGAGATCTCAATTCGACGCAGTTTGAACGATGTTAGAACGTTGCATGATCAGAAAAGTCATCATGCAGAGTTTTCACTCACACGACAACACTCTTTCTAACAGTCACAATCGATCTACGAAGAAGATTAATGACATGTCAATGTCAGTAAGAGATGAAAAGATACTACTAGTGAAAAAGACAACTCAGGTGAAGAGTCTGCAAGTTGTGACTACAAGTGATTGAAGAATTTGCGACTCATTGACTGCGTCAATATCGAAACGTCTTCATCACATCAACAGTGTCATCAAGTAATTGATGAAAAGATATCAGATAGAATAGTCATTTCAAGTATTGAAAGACGTGACTACAGTGCTTGAAGAAGTAGTGACTTGTCGATCACGCTGATATATTGAAAAGACTTGAGCTCATCTTCTTTACTTGACGTCAAGTCATTCATCTATTCACGTGGAAAATTGAGAGCTCAAGAGAACAATCAGAACGCATTCTCTTTCATTGATCAGAGTCAAACATCGAACGATTGCAATTGCACATCTATACTAACAATTCATTCAACATCTACGTGACACAAGTCAAATCAAGAGAAGAAAAGAGTTACTCAGTACAATCACACTCTATCTTTTCATCGTGTGTATCTCTCTTTCATCACATATTTCTCTGCTCAATGAATGATAATTATTGAGTAAGAGAACACAGCTCTACATACGTTACAATCACGAGCATCATGAGTGCAAAGAAAACGTCTTTCATCTTTGAATCAAGAATCGAATCGAAACATCGTTGTATAAAATATCATCAATGAAGAGCAGAGCAAAGACGATGCATCATAATCAAACAGCACAGACACTTTCATCAAGAATTTACTTGAGCATCACATGCTGAATAAAAGCTATAAATTCATTACTTGATAACACAGTGTCAATCTCATTGTTTCAACTGCGTGAAGCAGTCGTATAGACGACAAGTGATTTTCTTTCTCAGAGAGTTTTGTTCACTCGATATAAATAGCATAAAGTCTCTCATGAGTCGAGTTTAAATCGATGTCACAAGAGTGTATGAATTACAATTACAATTACAATTCAAAAGTAATAAGAAATAAAATATGTACATAAATTCATGCAAGTTGAAGAATTCATTTGAATTCAAAATCGATTTCAAAATCTCGTCAGTTACAAAATTAAAGATGCTAAGTAATGTTTTGTTGTTAATGTTAAACTTATTATTTCTGTATTGCAATCAGTTTTGCAATCTTTTATAAACTTGTAAAACTGATACATAACTTACTGAGCTATTGTGATCATGATTGCAGTATGTTGTTGTTGTTTGAAGATAAAAGAAGAAAAAAGTTGATGATTACATAACTTAATTAATGTTGAAATGATAATGATTTAAATCTTAAAACCTTAAATCAAGATATTGAAGTTTAAATTTCATATTTCATCATTGCAATTGATTTTCACTATTTCACCTCATTATTTAAATCACTACATCATTGCTCTTACAAGTTAACTACTGTTCTGCATTTGCAATGATGTTTATTCACAAGCGCAAGACTATTGAAGATTATTTTAATAATTTACATTCAAAAAAGACTAGAACTTATGTGTAAAAAATAACAAATGATGAGAAGAAAATTGAAGATGCAAAAAACAGAGATAGAAATATTTATTTCTATTGAATTAAGCAATTCAAAAAATCAAATGCCTATCTACAAGCATTGAATGATGATTAAAAGTTCTTGTTGACTGCGCATGTGAATAGCAAATGAAATCAACGATATTTTTTGCAATATTTTTTACAATCAAATATTAATAAATTTGTAGAATTGCAAAAGAAAATACAGTGAATCATGTAAGAATACATCTCGATGTTGCAAGTCTCAATCAAGATTCTTTAATACTAAGCGCTTGTTTTAATATGAGTATGAAGAATTCTCAATAAAAGAAGCTTTCTGATATCAATGATGTTCAGACGAAAGAATAATATCAGGTGAATGACTTGCTTCTGAGCGAAAAGCTCAAGATGATGATGAACAAGAAGATGATGAATGATTCAAATGTCATCAAAGAAGCATTGACAGTAAAGATTCTTTGACAGTTTCAGAATTTCTGAAAAAACGTAGCATGTCATCTTATTGTGTAAGTTTTTGACAGTTCTTTTTGTAATTTTGTTTACAACATGATTATTATTTCTTTTACTATTTGAATTTTGCTCTTGATTTGCTCTTGATTTTGCTCTTGATGTTGCAATCAATTTTGCAATCAATTTTGCAATCAATTTTGCAATCAATTTCGTGACATGTATTTCAATATTTATACTAACATTATGACATATAAAAAAGCAGAGAGCGATCAGTATCATCAAGCCTTCTTCAGAAATTGTCATATTTTTCAAGATTGCAAATTGATATTAAAGCACTTTCAAGAATCATTCATCACGTCTGAGAAAACTCTATGACGTGTAGTATGATTGAGAAGAAAGATGATTAAGAACAAGTCATGCAAGTGAATTGTGCTATCAGATCAGACTGAGAATTGATTGACAAATTTTGACTATGACAAGTATGAATGAACATTAAATATTTCACACAAATTGACATGTGAAATCTGAAAGGTAATATTCAAAATCAAGAAGTCAAGTGATTTTTTTGATTTTTTTAATACTCATATCTTAGAAATCGAGCGTTTCTAAATCAATAATCTAGCTAGTTTTATAATCACAAGCTGATAGAATCATTTATTGCATGCAGTATCACATTATACTTTCATGTAATAATTAAATAACAGAAGTGAACAGAAGAATTAAACATTCTTTTCGCATAATTTTGTGCAACAATTATTTCGTACTTTAGTTCATCTTTGTATAATTATTTCCTTGTATTTGTAATAAGCTTCTTAGTCAATCATGATGTTTGAAATCTATTAAAATATGCTAGTTTTTAGAATAATTAACAGTTAATTTAAAAGATAAGAATCAATCAGTCACAAGTTAATAATGATGCATGATTTGCATTGATTTTCAAACTTTAAGCTTAACGATGCTTGAAAAATCAAACTTGTTTTCAATTCTTTTTGCAACTCTCTTTGTAATTTTTTTTGCAATTCTTTTTGCAATTTTTTTTGCAGTCTCTTTCTTATTTAACTTACTTATCATGTGATTCTCTTGAATGAGAACATTGAAATTGCAAGCAAGTATGAACAGTTTATTCAGTTTTATAAATATATCTTCAGAGAATCTTAATGACAGCAAGCATGATAATGCTTAATCTTCTTCTTCTAACGTTACTTCTATCGTGTTCTTTGAACTGCAGTCGTTACACAATGAATGATATGTGCTATACAATCATGAGCAAGAATATCAACATATATTTCAGAATTGATGAAAGCAAACTCAATATGCGATGCAAGTAGAATGAAAAGTATCAGACTATTATCATTCAAAGTGAATCTCACAGTCATGAATAGATGAGATATGAAATAACTTCTATCAGACAGCTTTAGTTGAAAGTGAAAGACTTAAACTCATTTGTCATTTGTGTTTGCATGTTTATGAGCATTCTAACAATAGAAGCATTGATAACAGCATCATGAAACATCATCTGAATAGCAAAGATTGTGATAGACGCACAAACTTAGCAACTAAGATCACGAAAGTTTGAAACATTTGTAACTTTGTTAGAGTTAAAGCTTTGATAAGTTGCTTTTTAGTTGCACATTGTCAAAGAGATTGCAAAACAGATTGCAAAAAAGATTGCAAAAGATTAACAAATCACAGCATTATGTTACGAATGTGTCAAAGGTCAAACTCTAATCAATTCACAGTGAATGCTAGCGAGTAACACTAGCGAGTTCACTGCATATTGATTAGAACTAGTTAACAATCTAGTCGAGATCTGACCTAGATCTGACTCAGGTTTGACCTAGATATGACTCAATTTCTTTTCTCTTTCTCAACATCTTCTTCATCTACATCACATTCTTTCTGTGTCACAACACGTTTTCTTCAAGTCTAGCACAGTCTTTAAACATTACATAAATAGAAGTTCTTGTATCACTCTTTTTCTGTATTCTTAATGTTCAGTTATAGCTATCTTTAAAGAATCAAGCATCATCATTCACGTACTTCATCGATTGAATCATCTAAACATGATCTCAACATTACATTAAGAATTCGTCTATCATACAATATTGATTTCATTACTCATTTAAGTTAACTCAACTGACAACGAGACAAGTATAAAGAAATTTGTGTATCTGATGATTGACAACTTCAAAAGACAGAACAACATCAAGAAATTAATAGAATCAACGAGAATATACAATCATTGAATTGCTAGAGAATCTAAAGCTTATTCAGTACGCATCAGTTCACTCGATTAATAGAATCAACGATAATAAATCTTCGTTGATTGCTTGAGAATCAAAACAAAAACAATCTCTTTAATCAACATCATTCTTTTCTGAAGACTAAACACTTGAACTACGATCTCACTACATACTATTGAGCATCGCTCTTCGTTCAACTGACTAAACATTCATCATGACTCAATCTTCTGCTGTGAATAGTTAATTCAAGAGTTATCAGAGTCTTTATTCTTCTGTCACTTTTGATTCTGTCATCTATTCTGAGCTTTCATCACGCATATCGACCTATTTTTGAATCGACTTTGTACGAAATAAACGTCAGTCTATATTTGATTTCACTGCTCTTAATGAAGCTGATGATGCTGCAACCTTCTGAAATATTAAGAATGCTGAACAGCTAAATCAATGAGTCGAAGAAGATTTGAATTGATTTCTAGAAGTTTTTAATGATCTTTGAACTCAGCGAGATTTAGACGTTGAAGCATTAGAACTATTCAACAAGATTTCTAGTGAAGAAATTTGAAAGAATCAATATGAAGACATCAATCAAGCTAAGAAACAGCTGAATAAAGATTATATAAAGATTTAAGATAAGCTTACTGAAGCACAAAGTCAACTTTGAATGACTAGAGATGACACGTCTTTCTTTTCTACCTCTTTTCGCTCTATCAAGCGTTTTCAAAAGCTTCTCGATTCATCTACGTTTACTGATGAAAGTGAGTCTATCTGAAATGACTGACAGAGAAAGATTTGTGACAAGTTGAAAATCAATGTCAATCACTTTGACAACGATAAAGCGATTCTAGTCTACATTCATTCTTAAATCAACAAAGATGCAGTCAAAGCTACACTAGCTTGACATCAATGAGATTCATTAAATCTTTATACGATGATCGAGAATCTGTTAGATGAACTTGCTGAGCTGTACGATGATTCAAACAAGAAGACTAACTTTCAAAGACAATACTTAAACCTCACTTAAGAATCTAGCAAATTCAATGATGTTTATTCTGTGTTTTAACGTTTGTTTTCTTATCTAGACTATCACGAAAGACAACTAATAGTCGACTTACGAGACAAGATTATCTCTCGTCTTTGTATGACTTGAAGTAATCAAATAATTCAATCAAAATCTCTTAACAAGATTCATGTTTATCTGATTTGCCTGAATAATGAGCATCGAGCTATGAGAGAAATCAAAGAAAAAGAATCAATTAACAAGATCAGAACGACTAAACAAGTTATCTTTGCTGAAGAACTTTCAAAGACTATCTTTTATAAATCAGTTGAAGCTACTAGGTCAGTCAATCATCTAAAACCGTGTGACGTGACTTTAACTAACGTTAAAGACACAGATCTACAAACTGATAATTGTTTTCATTATCACAAGTCAGATCATATTTCTAGAAAGTGTTCTGATCAATCTTCAAGAATCAATGCATTAGATGATGAAGATGAATTTGATCATTCTTTCTCTGAGTCAGATTCTGATTCAAAAAACTAGTCATCTCTTTAAAAGTCATTGAAGAGATAGAGATTATATCTTTGTGCAATCTAGATGAAATTCTATTGAAAGAAAACTACTTCAAAAAGTCGTTTCTGATTGATGCAGCTCTTATCTCTCAGAGCAACTCGTTTAGTTTGTGACCTTTGATAGATAGTGATTTCATCGTCTACACGTTGATTCATACTAAACTAGTCAATAAAATATGTCAGAAACTCGAAATACAATTTATATTGCTGACAAAAGAGAAGTTTATATGAGAATATGATGACAAGCTGTTCAAGAAAGTTATTACTCATAAGATTTTACTCAATCTTACAATCGAAAGTCATAAGAAACTGACTATGTCTATGCTGATAGCTGATATCAAGCATCATGAAGTTATATTGAGCAAATTCTGAATGAATAAAAACGAAATATTATTGAACATGTATCATGATGCTATCGTGTTTCCTGATAATTAAATACTTCTATTTCGATTTTTTCAATCTTATCAAATACGAAGCACTCAAGTTGATCGCGATCAACTTCAATCTCTTCAGCAGCTCACAGCAGTGTTTTTAAGATACTCAAGCACTCAGTTTCAATCGTTCAGAAAGAATCATTCTCGATTCAAAACATAAACGTCGCTTTTTTTCAAATACTGATAAAATGATCAAAGAAGAATCATACAGAGTTTTTCGCTATGTTCATTGAAAACATTGATAGAGAAATTGCTTACAATACTCAATGCAAACTAAACGTCATAAACATCTTCTCAGTCAATGAAATGACTCAGAATCTAGAAGATATTAAAGTCAAGCTATCATTGAAATATCAGAATTTCTAAATATCTTTGATCGAGCTTAAGCAGACAAGTTATCGTCTCATTGTTCATATAATCATAAGATAAAGTTTACTAGTGATGCAACATCACTTCGCTGTTGAGCATATTGAATGTCTCTTTACAAGCTTCAGAAAGTAAAGAAATATCTGAACGAGAATCTTTTCAAAGAATTTATAACTTCTAGCAAAGTGTTAGAGATCAGCATAGAGTGAGTCATATGAGTGTCATTTAACTAATAAATAAATGCTAAGAAAGAAAAGTATCTACAGAAAAGAACTCAATTCTTATATATGTATTTCTCAGCTTTGTGCTAGACTTGATTGAGTTGACGTCTTACACATATGATGCAGAGTTTCAATGACATCACTTCTAGCTTAAATGCTCACTAGGCTCGATTAGAATAAATCTCAGGCGAAGACTAGTCGTAGAATAGACGAAGACTAGAATCGTAACATTACTCTTTTCTCTCAACTATTCATGTTCGCATGAATGTTGTTTCTAATGCGATTTTCTTGAATATTTGGTATGAAAGTCATCAATCATCTCTTGAGCATTCATAAACTCGTCGTCGTCAGCGTTATATCAGTTGAAATCATTGTCATAGCTCTTTCATTTGACTCTATATTGAAACCGTCTTCTGTAGCGTTGAAATTTCAATATATTGTTGATTTCTCATTCGTCTTCATCGTTTATCACTATTGATTTCGAAGATTCATTCTTTTAATCAGACAGAGAGTCATTGACGGCAGAACGAAGAAGGTTTGAATGAAACACGTCGTGTATATGCATAGTGTCTGATAGCTTCAATTTATAGAATGAGTCAACAGAGTCAATGATTTGAAATGAATCAAGCATTTTGTCATTCAGCTTTTTGAAAGATCTCGCTGTAACGATGTTTCATTCGTTCAGAAACATCTTTGATTTGATCTCATAATTGACTTTCTCTCTATGCTTGTTAGCTTGATTCACCATTTGCTCTCGTGTTTTGATCAAAGCTTCGCGAGCGAAGATCAATGTTTTATTCATGTGATTGAATATATTCTTGGCTTAATTAATCTGCAAGCGTTCGCGAGTGCTTTCATACTCGATGATGTCAGAGTCAAAGCTCATACGAGAATGAAAGTTCTTGTTCATGAAGAAGAGAGTCAAGAAGATGACTGAGAACAAGATGTTATTGTTGACAAACTCAATCATGAATAGTCACTTGAATCAGTCGTTCTGCATGTACGAACAGAAGAAACGCAGATAGCGCTTAATGTTCTGATTGACTCGTTTGCTTTGATCGTCGATCTGAGAATGATAGACGATGAACAATCGAAGAGAAATGCTCAGTCGTTTGCAAAGAAACTTTCATAGAATAGAGGTGAATTGCGTATCTCTGTCAGATACAATGAAGCTGAGTAGATCATGAGTTTGATATACTCACTGAATCAACATTTTCGCTGTTCTTTCAACTGTGATTTCTTCATCATCAGTGATGCAAGAAATATAATGCCTTTCTATTGATAATCTGCAGATGATCGTCAGAATAGCGTTGTACTCGCTTGAATCAAATAGATTGATAATGAAGTTCATTGCTATGTCTTGTCATCGCTGTTCAGATATCGATAGAGATTGAAGCAAGTCATTTGATTTATTTCTAGATGACTTTGATCGTTGATAAACATAGCAGTTTTGAATATATTAATCTACTGTCTTTTGCATGAATGATCAATAGTAGTTTCGTTTGATGATTTTCATCATTCTAAGAATATCGAGATGATCTATTGAGAATTGATCATGTATCTCACGAATCAGATTCATTTGCAGAAGTTTATTAAACGAAACTCATAGCTGACTGTCTTTGTATAAGATTTCATTCTGAACTCGACAATTCTTCAGCTTGATGTCTTTGCATTGTGCTTCGTCTCTGATCTTTGCTTCACGAAGTAAAGTACAATTCTCATCGATTTCATTTGCGTCAAGAACTTGTTTATAGATTGACTCGCTGACGTTCTTCTTTAAATCAGCAATCTTCATTCAATTCAACGTCAGAATAGTGATTCATTGATAGCGAACGCGTTCATCATCGAAATCTCTGAATACGAAGTCAGCTCGACGAGTTAATGCATTGATCTTAATGTTCTGTTTGTCAGATCGATACATTATCTTGAAGTTGAAATCAGCTAGCTTTTGTACTCAGCGCATCTGACGTCTGCTCAGCTCTTTGTCTTTCATCAATGAAATGAGTGCTTAATGATCGATGAACATCTTGATAAAAATGTCAGTCAACTTCAGTTCAAGTCATCAATGCTCAAATGCTTGAATGATAATCAGTAGTTTCTTATCATATATTTCGTAGTTGCACTCAGCAGAAGACATGTTCTTGCTATAGAAAGCAATTAAATGTAGTACTTCTTCGTCATCATATTGAGAAAGAACTTCGTCGTTTACATAGTTGAATGAGTCAGTTTTCAGAATAGTTTCACAAGTCTGATCAAAGTGACGAAGTATAAAAGTCTCAGTCATACGTCTCTTCATGTGATTGAATGCAGTCTGACAAGTCTCATTTCATTCAAATATGATCTTCTTTTGAGTGAGTTGAATCATTGAATGAACAATCTTCGAAAAGTTCTTAATGAAGTGTCGATAGAAATTGCAGAAGTCAATGAAAAACTGCATCTGAGTGAGATTATTGAGTGTAGATCAATCAACAACTGCTTGTATCTTTCGTGAATTCATTTTAAGTCTCTCGATTGATATCAAAAGTTCTAAAAAGATGGTTTTCTGAACATAAAACTTGCATTTATTGATGTCTATCTGTAAATCAGCTTCTTGTAGTCTATTCAAGATCAATCATACATGTTGCTTGTGTTTCTTCAAGATCTTGCTGTAGATGATAATGTCATCTAGATAGATCTGACAAAACTGATGAAGATATTCAAACAGCACGTCGTTCATATAGTGTTGATAGAACGTTGATTCGTTGATTAATTCAAAGAACATTACATAATATTTGTAGAAGTTGAAGAAGATGATAAAGATAGTTAAATCTTCGCTATCTGAGTGCATTCGCAGTTTATTGAACGCGACAATGATGTTCAATCAAGTCAGATACTTGCTTTCTTGTATACAAGCGAGAGTCTTGTTTATCAATGACAAAGAGTAGTGATTTCGTTTGATCAAAGCATTGAGCTTTCTGTAATCAATGCAGAAACGCAGACTATTGTCTTTCTTTTCAACGAACAAGATGAGCGAGACGTATGATGCAAAGCTGAAGAAAATGAATTCTTTGTTTAGATGATCGATCAGATACTTCTTTATCTTCTGAAGCTTGTGACTGAACATCTGGTATAGTCTGCTTCGAAAGAGTATTTCTTCATCGATCAACTCAATTTTGTGATTGTAGAAACGATGCAATGATAGCTGATCTGTCATTGCTCGATCGAAGATATCTAGATAGTCGTGATATTTAAAGAGAAGCTTGATCTTAACTTGCTTGAGAACTTCAGCGTGAGAAAGCTCATGCAGATTCACTTCTTCAGACTTGTTTTCAGCTGTAGTTATGAGTCGATCGATTTTCAAGTCGATAACAGCAAAGATCTTGACGTCTGAACGTTTGACTAACATTCTATATGTCGCTGTCTCTATCATTGCTATGTTCATTGAATCTGACGTTGATTTAGGAATTTTGACGCTAGTTAAAGCCGCGTCGCGCGATTTTAACTGTTCGATTGAGCTCTTCTTTTGACTGAAAGAGAGTGATTTCTGACTGAATTGAGATGTAACGAAAGTGAAAGATCTCTTTAGTATATGAGTAGAAGTCAAGCTCTTCTGTTTCGTGATTATTCTATGACTTGAGAATAGAACAATCGATTTCTGACTAGTAGGGTTGAAATTCAAAAATCGAAGAAAATTGATTCGCATATCAATTACTAGATTGATTTTGTTCATTCATGTTTTTTCAAGAATCATTTAATGTTGATCTAATTGAATGATCAACATAGAAGCTGTGTCAATCGTATGACTTTGAACAGTCAGGTTCAAATAGATGACATAAGTAATGAGTTTCTTAGCATAATGATCGTCGAATTCTCGAATTGACTTCGCTTTGATCAAAGTCAGAGACTCGATTTGCAACTGATCACAAACAATCTGCGCGATCACTTCATCAATGAACGAATAGTCAGCAGCTTTGATGCCAATCAATGACTTCAATGAGTAACTAATTTCATTGCTAGATAATACACATTCAGTAGTCAAAGATTCAGAAGCAAAAGAATTATCTGACATGCTCATCGTTGAAGAAATTAACACGTCTTTCATCGCGTCTTTGATGAAAGTCTCTAGTTTTTTGCCTCGCTATTCTCGAAGAAGAAAGTCATTTTCTCATTCTCTTTATTCTTCGAAATGACGATTTCATGTAGACGAAGAATGAAGACACAAGATGCTGAAGTATCAATCTTGTTCTGAGAACAGTTCTTGAATAAGTGATCTGAGATCTTGCAGATATAGCAAACGATAGACGATCTGACTGACTCAGATGTAGAAAAGATAGTCGACTTGATATATTCAATTATCGAAGTCATCACTGCTGACAGAGAAGTAGCGCGCTTTTCAGGTGTGACGATGACTTTGACGATGACTGTGCAACGTTCGCTTCAAAGCTGATAATTAACTCGCTGTCTATTACTCACACTCTGAAGAAAGCTCTTAAGACGATGTAAAATGGTAAAATCTATCGAGCAAATCAATAGAGCATTCTGCAAGTGATTGTTGATCTTATTCTGAAGATCGTTCATCAGAGTGCAATCATCGTATTCAAGATAGCTGAATAGCTTCATAAAGTTGAAGTAGAAGACGTTAAAGAGCTTGTCTGCTTGTCTCAGAGCGTTGTACTTGCAACGACACTTTCGATTCTTATTCTGATTTTCGTAGATTTCTTCTAGATGCTCAAGTAACTCGTAGATCAAGATGTAAGAATGCGAAGCATCATGATAACATCAAGCGAAGATATGCTCAGCAGCATCATCTTCTAGTCTAAATATCACATAGGCAATGCAGATAGTCTCATCGACGAAGTGATCAACATTTGTCTGAAGCTTGTTGTTTATCTTGATTCTTCAGCTATCTCATGTTGATTCACCTTCGTCGATGAATACAGATGAGTTCAAAAACTTGAAAGACTTGTGATGATCATTATTAAATAGAGTGAATGACTCATGTTGAGTATGATTCTCGATAGATTGACGAGATAAAGATTTCGTAGAAACTCGAGATTCAGTAGACTGATGAGATTGAGACTGATCAGCTGAATGTGATACTTCTTTAAGTTTATTCTTGAGATTCAACATCTTCTCTTGATAGCGTTTGTTTGTCTCTTCTAGAGTGTCTATAATCATCTGTTTGATCTCTAGTTGATTTAATCTCTTGTCATGTTTGACTTGAACAACGATTCACTGCTCATTGAGTTTCAAAGTCATGTTTCGTTGAGATTTAAGCTCGTTCAACATCTTGATGATCTCGTTTGACTGATTGTAAGCTCATTGACGAAGCTGTTCTTCTGTCTTAATGTTTCATGAAGTATCAGCGTTCTTGACATCGACTGAAGCATCGAAAGAAATAAGAAAAACTCATTTACTAGCAGTGCTTCTAAGCAGACGAGCTGTTTGTGACTCGACTGATTCGAAGTCGCGCATCATTGTGAGAAAGGTAAGATAGGTTTGATTGAGTGATTGGTTTGATAAATTTGAGTAAATTTAAATGTGTGTTTTGATGAAAGTAATTCAAAGAATCTCTTGCGAATTTTCTGAATAGAAGTAGGTTATTTCGTATCGTTTACACGTTGATAGCAGAGTTGATTAGCATTTATCTACTGTTAGAGATCAGCATAAAGTGAGTCATATGAGTGTCATTTAACTAATAGATAAATGCTAAGAAAGAAAAGTATCTACAGAAAAGAACTCAATTCTTATATGTGTGTTTCTCAGCTCTGTGCTAGGCTTGATTGAGTTGACGTCTTACACATATGATGCAGAGTCTCAATGACATCACTTCTAGCTCAAATGCTCACTAGACTCGATTAGAATGAATCTCAGACGAAGACTAGTCGTAGAATAGACGAAGGCTAGAATCGTAACACAAAGCTTCTTATTTCTCATCTGTTCTGTTCGCTTTAAAAGCAAATGAAGATCTACAATTCTGCGTTAACTATCAAAAGCTTAATGCTATTATTAAAAGAAATCGCTATTCTCTATCTTTGATAAATAAGATGATTGACAAAATAGTTAATTGCAAGCATCTGACTCAATTGAATATCATTTCGACGTTCAACAAACTACGAATGCATCTCGATAGTGAGAATTACACTATCTTTATTATCACTTTAGAAGCATACAAATCAAAGATGTTACTCTTTGAACTTATCAATGATTCTGTCTCGTTTCAGCAGTATATGAATGACATTTTATGAGACTTTCTAAACGACTTCTGTCAAGTCTATCTAGATGACATTCTGATCTACAGCAAAACTTAATAAAAACATAAACAACATGTCAAAATGATATTGAATCGTCTATGAGAAGCTGATTTACAGATGAATATTTGAAAGTGTGAATTCAATGTAGAGAAAACAGTCTTCTTGAGAGTCATAGTATCAGAACAAGATCTTTGTATGAACTCTACTAAGATGAAAGTTATAGTCAACTGAACTACGTTGATCAATCTAAAAGAAATACAAGACTTCATGAGATTTGTTAACTTTTATTAACGTTTCATTAAGAACTTTTTAAAGCTAGTTAAATCTTTCACTCAGCTGACTAGAAAGAACACGTCTTTTGTATGAAACGAAGTCTGTGTTCAAGCTTTCAATAATTTAAAGAAACAAGTCAGCTCAATCTCAGTACTACAACATTTCGATTTCAAACGACAGACTATTCTAAAGATTGATGCATCTGACTACGTCAAAGGTGAAATACTATCTCAGTATGATGATGAGAATGTTCTTCACTCAATAGTCTTTTACAGCAAAAGCATGGTTTTCGCTGAATGCAATTATCACATCTATGACAAGAAATTGCTAATTATTATTCAATGTTTCAAACACTGAAGACTTGAGCTTAAATGCACTGAATTACTCATTCAGATATTCATCAATCATCAAGCTTTGAAGATTTTCATGAAAAACAAACAGTTAACTTTACGTCAAGTCAACTATCTAAACATTCTATCAGAGTTCAACTTTCAGATCATATTTTGATCAGGTAAAACAAACACTAAAGTCAATGCTCTGATCAGAATGTCAATAGCAGATATTTCTGAATCAGCACAGCGCACTGAAGATCACTATCAAACTATTCTGATCTTTGATAGAATAAATATTCTAGCTATTGAATCAGAAGTTGATCTTTATCAACAAGTACATGTTATCAATCAAACGAATGAGCTTTGCAATGAGTTTAGACAAGCTATGAGCGAAAACAAGCTCAAACTACATAGCACTAAACTAAAAGACTGCAAGATTGTTGACAACGTTCTGTTTAAAAAAGACTTACTGTAAGTCTCTGAGAATATGCATACAGAATTGCTGCAGAAAATTCATGATCAATCATTTATCTCTCATCTTGACAATAGAAAAACATCTGCAGTTTGAGAAGTGAACTGAATTATTGAGTTTAGCTAAAGAAACATTTGTCGCTTAAAGCGAGATAAAGTCGAGATTTTAGCTGAGCTCATCTGAATGTGATCAGATTTTATGAATAAAATCTGCGATCATTTCATATGTTGTTGAACTGAATCTGCGTTTGTTCATATGTTATTGAACTGAATCGCGCTTTCGTTGCTTTCATCACTTTCATCGCTTTCATTGCTTTCGTTTCTTTCGTTGCATTCAGCCTACTACTCATTTACCTACTTGCTCATTTACTTACTCATTTACTCGCTCATCTACTCACCTACCTACTCTTCACTCTACTCGCCTAGCTACTGTTGAAATCATGTCTAGAATCTAATCACACTGCAGCGAGATAGTGCGTAGCTGAATAGAATGTTTGATCAATAAAGGTAGCTATAACTAGAATATTAAGAATACAGAAGAAATCAAAGAGAGTTTCGAGCTGTATCTATAGTAGGGCAAAACAAAGAAGGCAAAGCAGGTTTGCTTGAGTATTGAAAGCGCTAGAATAGAGTATCGAGACTGAGGTTTAACATGAGTCAAAACCTCTAGAGCTTATTGACTAGAAAACTCTATTCAATCTCGACACACTCGTAACATTATCTTCTTCTCTTTAAAAGTCATGTCTCTATGACTTGTAGTGTAGTTCATAGCACTGACGTAGAGTCTTGATGTCTGTCTTTCTATCAATATTTCTATTGATTCAAATCAACTCGTCAAATGTCTATTGTAGCAGACTCACTATGTGAGATAAAGTGATCATTGAAGCAGACTCACTAGTCGACTTGCTCATTGAAGAGATTGACTATCGACTTGCTCTTGAAGCAGACTCACTAGTTGCATGTGAACGTGAGGTAGATCGATTCACTGATAGGTAGAACGATGTGAGTAGGTAGATCATTGCATTGACAGCGTCTTTGTAGCAGACTCACTAGATTGATCTTGATTCAAATCAAGTTGAATCGAATTTGATGACACAGATTGTTTTAACTCAACTGATTCATGAGCTTGAGAGAAAAAGAGATTGAACAGATTGTTTTCACTCGTCTGCTTCATGAGAATGAGTTGATTCTCAAGCAATTCACGAAGATTCTTTATCGTTGATTCTATTAATTGAATGAACTGTGTCTACTTAATGAGCAATAGATTCTCTAGCAATTCAAACAGTCTTGTTGTTGATTCTATTGATCTTCTGATGTTGTTCTGTCTTTCAATTGCGTCGATCATCAGGTAAATGAATTTCTTTAGACTCGTTCTGCCTAGACGAGTATCTTGAATGAATAATGAAATTGATATCATGTGATAAACGAATTCTTAATATAATGTTGAGATTGTGCCTAGAATCTAACCATACTGCAGCGAGATAGTGCGTAGCTGAATAGAATGTTTGATCAATAGAGATAGCTATAACTAGAATATTAAGAATACAGAAGAAATCAAAGAGAGTTTCGAGCTGTATCTATAGTAGAGCAAAACAAAGAGAGTGAAGCAGGTTTGCTCAAGTATTGAAAGCGCTAGAATAGAGTATCAAGACTGAGGTTTAACATGAGTTAAAACCTCTAGAGCTTATTGACTAGAAAACTCTATTCAATCTCGACACACTTGTAACAGCTACTCGCTCATCTACTCATCACTCTACTCGCTCACCTACTCTTCACTCTACTCATTTATCTACTCACTCACCTACTCTTTACTTTACTCGCCTAGCTACTCGCTCACCTACTCTTCATTCTACTCGTCTATTTACTCACTCATCTACTCTTCACTTTACTCGCCTAGCTACTCGCTCATCTACTCGTCACTCTACTTTTCACTCTACTCGTCTATTTACTCGCTCATCTACTCATCATTCTACTTTCTATCGAACTTTCTATCAAATGCTCTATCAAACGCTTTATCAAATGCGTCGATCAAGCGCACAAAACACGTCAAACAGTGCTTCAAACAATGCTTTCTATATGACTTTCTACCTACGCTGACGCTAGAGAGTTCGAAGTTTTCACCTTTTTTTTCCCTTCGTAGTTTCTACTTTCTAGAACAACAACAATCAAAATATCAACATGTTCAGTTATCAACTCAGCTATCAACTCAGCTATCTACTCATTCATTTAGTAGTCAGTCTATCGCTTTGAAACATGCTTCAAAAGACGCGTTGATCAAGCGCATAACATAAGTTAAATAGTGCTTCAAACAATGCTTTCTACTGAGCTTTTTACTGATCTTTCTACTGACTTTTCGACCGATCTTTCTATTGATCTTTCTACTAGTGAGCTTTCTACTGATCTTTCGATCGAGTCATCTAGTGAGTTTTCTACTGATTTTTCAATCGATCTTTCTACCAACCTTTCTATCGATCTTTCTACCAATCTTTCTACCGACTTTTCTACCAATCTTTCTATCAATCTTTCTATCAACCTTTCTATCAATCTTTCTACTGAGCTATCTATTGAGCTATCGACTGAACTTTCTATTAAACACTCTATCAAACATTCTACATGCTTCAAAATACGCGTTGATCGAGCGCACAACATGAATTAAACAATGCTTTCTACATGACTTTCTACATGACTCTCTATCAAGCACTTTTCATGACTTTCTACCAAGCATTCTTCATGTTTCTCTATCAAGCATTCTCGCTGACCTTTCTACTGATCTTTTAATCAAGTCATCTAGTGAGCTTTCTACTGATTTTTCGACCGATCTTTCTATTGATCTTTTTACTAGTAAGCTTTCTACTGATCTTTCAACTGAGTCATCTACTGATCTTTTTACTACATGACTTTCTACATGACTCTCTACATGACTTTCTTCATGACTCTTTACATGACTTTTCACCAAGCTTCGAATTGCTTCGCAATCAAGAATTAAATTTGTTTTCTATCAAGCTTCAAACACAACTTTATCAATTATTCTACATGACTTTCTACCTCTTTAGTTTACTCATTAACTTTCTCATTAACTTTCTCATTAACTTTCTCATTGACTTTTTCATTGACTTTCTCGACGCATATATTAAATAGCTATTATTTAGATAGTCAAATCAATTATTAATTATTCAACGTTGCAACTACGTATCAATGCTACAAATGTCAAAATAGTCATGTTTATTGAATTAAATAATAAAGACGCATACTGCGCTTATGAGAATGCTAGAAATGCTAAAGATGTTGAAAATATTGATGCTTTTATGAATATGCATCAGCTAAAAGTGACGCAAATCTGAGACATGAGATTAAACGAATATTTGATATATTGATCACTAAAAGTGCTAAAATCTGTCTCTGTCACTCTTTACAAATTGCAGATGAACTATGAATCTAGTTCAGCGCTTCTACTATTGATCAAATCATCAAGCAATGATTAGACAGTACATTTGAAACTGTCATGCCTGTCAGCGAAGTAAGATACTCAAAGATAGCATCAATGAACTTCTTCATTCTCTCTTGATTTCACAGAAACGCTGAAAAGATATAGTTATGAATTTCATCACTGAGCTATCTCTATCAGAAGAATACAACGTCATTTGCATCATCATATGTCATTTCATCAAGAAACGACACTATGTTTTCTGTCATTGAAAAGATGAAGACATCTCAGTCAAAGAAATGATTTGAATCATGCTATGAAACGTTTATCAACTTCATGATCTACTCAATTCTATTGTTTCAAACAGAGACTCTCAATTTATATCAATCATGTGACAAAGTCTTTGCAAGTGACTAAGAATCATCGTTAGTTTATCAACAGTTTATCATTCTGAGATCAATAATTAATTGAAATGAGCTAATCAAGATGTTGAACGCGAATTAAGAATCTACTGTAACTACATGCAGAACGACTGAGCAAAATGACTTTCAATGATGAAATTCAGCGAGAATTTCAATATCTTCTCAATCATCTCAATGATTTCATTCTACTTCAATAAGAACTTTCACTCACGAATAAATTTCAATTCAGATACGACTGACTATGAAATCACTCATGAACGTCTTAAAGCTAGAAAAGCTGATGATATTATCATTTGAATGAAAGAGCTTCTTATCTTTGATCGTCAGCAATTGAAAAAGACGAAGCAGATCATTAAAGCTCAGATCAATAAACATAAATGAGATGTCATTTATGAAGTAGACAACTGAATTTAATTATTCTTCAGAAACATCAAAATCACAAGATCATGCAAAGATTTTAAAGATAAACAGCTAGAACTTTATCAAATCACTGTCAAAGTTGAAATCTTCTATCATCTTCATTTATTGATAAGCATGAAGCAGCTGCATTCAATGTTCAGTTCAAAGCTATTACGTTCTTGTCTCGATGATTTTTTATCAGAACAGCATTCAGAATCATTTAAATCTCTCATTATTGAAGACAATGAGCACTAAAAAATAGATGACATTTTGAACTCTTGACGCTATTGAGATCAAATACAATACAAAGTTAAATGAACAGAACTAAATCAAGATGACGAATGATACTATGTCAATAAAGAAGAATTTAAAAACTTCGAGAAAGTTTTGAATGAATTTCATAAGCTTTATTCAAATAAATCACGCTATCACTAATTTGAATTGACGTTGTATTAATCAGTCAATCAGAGTTTTGCAAATCTAGATCTGTGAAATCATGATTGATCAAACAAGCGAAATGAAACAACATTCATGCAAACATGAATTTTCAAAGAAAGAGATAATGTTACAAATATGTCAAAGATCAAACTCTAATCAATTCACAGTGAACGTTAGCAAGTAACGTTAGCGAGTTCACTGTGTATTAATTAGAACTAGTCAATGATCTAGTTGAGATCTGATCTAGATCTGACTCAGATTTGACTTAAATACATTGACAAAATGTTCAACAGCTAACTTTTTGATCGATGACAGAATCTGAAAAAGTCAACTTGATTCAGCTAATAATCAGCTAACAACTGACTAATCAGCTAAATTTCAGCTAAATTCAACTAACTCAGCTAATTCAGCTAATTCAGCTAAAATATTTATCTACATGCTCATCACTCTACTCGCTCATCTACTTGTTCATCTACTCGCTTATTTACTCGTTCATTTACTCGCTCATTTACTCGCTCACCTACTCATTCATCTACTTGCTCATCTACTCATTCATCTACTCGCTTATTTACTCGCTCACCTACTCGCTCATTTACTCGCTTCATCTACTCGCTTTATCAATCTTTCTATCAAACACTCTATCAAATTTTCTATCAAACGCTCTATCAAATTTCCTACCAAACGCTCTATCTAATGCGTTGATCAAACGCATAAAACACATCAAACAGTGCTTCAAACAATGCTTTCTACATGACTTTCTACCTACTCATCACTCAGCTACCTACTCAGTAATCTTCGCTTTGAGCTCTATAAAGCTGACGCTAGAGAGTTCGAAGTTTTCACCTTCTTTCTTTCTTCGTAGTTTCTACTTTCTAGAACAATAACAATCAAAATATCAACATGTTCAGCTATTAATTCAGCTATCAACTCAGCTACAGCTCAGCTATCAACTCAGCTATTTACTCGTTCATCTACTAGTCAGTCTACTCGCTTCAAAACATGCTTCAAAACATGCTTCAAAATACGCGTTGATTGAACGCATAACATGAGTCAAACAGTGCTTCAAACAATGCTTTCTACTGAGCTTTTCACTGAGTTATTTACTGAGCTATCTATTAAGATATCTACTGAGTTATTGACTGAGCTTTCTACTGATCTTTCGATCAATCTTTCTATCGATCTTTCTACTGAGCTTTCGATCGAGCTTTCTATTGATCTTTCTATCAGTGAGCTTTCTACTGATCTTTCTACTGATCTTTCAATTGAGCTTTTTACTGATCTTTCTACTGATTTTTCAATCGAGCTTTCTAGTGAGCTTTCTACTAAGCTTTTGATCAAGCTTTCTACTGAGCTATCTACTGAGCTATCTGCTATCGACTGAGCTTTCTACTGAGCTTTCTATCAAACACTCTATCAAACACTTTACATGCTTCAAAATACGCGTTGATCGAGCGCATAACACGAATCAAACAGTGCTTTAAACAATGCTTTCTACATGACTTTCTACATGACTTTCTACCAAACTTCAAATTGCTTCGCAATCAAGAATCAAATTTAATTTCTATCAAGCATTAAATATGACTTTATCATACACTTTACATGACTCTCTATCAAACATTTTACATGACTTTCTATTGAACATTCTACATGACTCTTTATTGAACATTCTACATGACTTTCTATTGAACGTTCTACATGACTCTTTATTGAACATTCTACATGACTTTCTATTGAACAGTCTTCATGATTTCTTTCATGACTTTCTTCATGACTCTCTATCTTATTAGTTTACTCATTAACTTTCTCATTGACTTTCTCATTGACTTTTTCAGCGCATATATTAAACTGTGTAAATAGCTATTATTTAGTTAGTCAAATTAATCATTAATTAATCTATTATACGAGCGTAATAATTATTCAATCATTAATTCAATATTTGATTGTTAATAAACAAAATGCGCAAATGTTGAAGAAGTTGACAAAAGAGATAAAATCGATATTAGCTAAGCGCACAGCTAAGTCAGCTAAGTGACAGCTAATAATCAGCTAATAGCTGAGAAGATCAGCTAATTTCAATCATTAGCTGACACATGAGATTAACAGCTATCTCAGGAAAAGTTGGCAAAAATCAGCTAATATCAACTTTTTTCGCCTTATGATTTTGTCAATGTATGACTCAATTTCTTTTTTCTTTTTCAACATTTTCTTTATTTACATCACATTCTTTCTGTGTCACAACATGTTTTCTTCAAGTCTAGCGCAGTTTCTAAACATTATATAAATAGAAGTTCTTGTATCACTTTTCTTCTGTATAGACTGATCATTGAATTGAGTTTCAAGTTGACATTTTGAACTTGAATCAAGATTGAGTCGAGTTGCTCACATTTTCAACTCGATTCAAGTCGAATTGCTCATATTTTCAACTTGATGTGACTTGATTCAACTGAAAATTGAATCAACTCAACTCAACTCATCAAGAACTTGAGCTTGATGTCAAGAGAGTTAAATATAGAAATTTTTTCGGTTTTTGACTTTTGCATTATCTTTTTGCATTATCTTTTAATAGAGAGTCATGAAGAGAAACATGAAGAGCATTTGGTAGAAAGTCATGACGAGAAACATAGAGAGAAACATAGAGAGAAACATAGAGAGAAACATAGAGAGAAACATAGAGAGAAACATAGAGAGAAACATAGAGAAAAACATAGAGAAAAACATGAAGAAGAACATGAAGAGAAACATAAAGAGAGTCATGACGAGAAACATGAAGAAAAACATGAAGAGAAACATAAAGAAAAAACATGAAGATCGTTTGACTTTGATAGAAAGTCATGACGGAAAAACATGGTAGAAAGTCATGAAGAAAATCATGAAGACTGTTTAATCAAGCTATTTACATCTATTTAATATCTTGTTGAATCAAGTTGAGTTTTTGAGTCGAGTTATCAAATCAAGCTTCTTAACTCAACTTAAGTGCTTAAGTTCAACTTCTCAATTTGACTCGACACTTTTTCAAAAAAAATTTAATTCAACTCAACACTTTTCAAGTTGAATACTCGACTTGACGTGATCAGTCTACTTCTGTATTCTTAATGTTCAGTTATAACTATTTCTAAAGAATCAAGCATCATCATTCATGTAATTCATTGATTGAATCATTTAAACATGATCTTAATACATTGCACTTTTCATTAAGAATATACTTCAGAAGTCTTTGCATTACAACTTCAAAAAACTTTCATCGCTTTGAATATTTCTCATATTGTTATTGATAATCTTCAATTTCAATGAGCATTTGAAATGACATGATTAAGCATTACTTTGTCACACAGAATCAAACTTATGATTTCTTTCAAGAATCAAGCGACTGTTGTTCAAGTCAACATACTTAAGAATTTATCAACGAATTTTAAAATCTTCATTAGTTTAGATGAATGAACTAGTTCTAATAAATTATCTTTTCTAGTCATCATGAAATTTTACTACATTAAGTTCTGAAAATATTGAAAAGTCTTGTTGAGCTTTGAACAAATTGAAAACAAGCATATTAATAGCAATCTAAGCAGTATTACTGAATGAATATTGCAAGAACTTGATATTCAAGATTGAATTATGACTGTAATCATAAACAACGTTAGCAATAATGATGTCATGATGATGACATTAAACAAGACTTTGCAAACGTTTTCAGCTACTTCACATTTATCATGTTTAGCATACGTAATTCAGTTAGCTGTTAAACAGTTACTAAAATTGCTGATGTTAAGTTCAGAGAATGAGAATGAGAAGAAATATTGAATACTCAAGATTAGTTTTTAAAGCATGTCTGTACAAAAGAGTTTATTTTGAACATTGTTCAAGATAATTAATAATTTTTATTTATCATGTTACTTTGCTTTGCAATTATTTTTACAATCGATTTTGCAATCGCGATCAGAAATACAGAGTAAACTCTTATTCATGACATTATAATAATCTTTAATTAGATTCAAAAGCTTGCTGTTTATATGAACGCAAGTTCTCAGAGAATAAAGAACTTTCACAAGATTCAACGTAATTTCGAACTTTGTCTTAAGATGATACAAGATGTTAAAACTCGCTGAAATTTCATCTGTCTTATGCTTTTGAGAGCACTTCGTCTTCAAGACTTCATCAAGAGTTATATTTCTACTCACGAAAACGAAAATATAACTCTTCAAAAGCTATCTCTCAATAGTGAAGAATGAAAACATGTTCAATATTTTGTAAAACTACTCAAATCATTCGCGATATTCACTGATTTACTTAAACATAATCATGAACTCAACATCAATTTAATTTACATCGTTTATGATGTTTTGTTCTTTCATATTAAAAATCACATGACAGCTCTGAAGAGAAAGCAGCGTTCTTGAAAGCGTTTGCTTTTGAAAGTCTTAACGCAAGCTTGAATCAAATTATTTGAATATTACATGAATGTCAATCATGATCGAAAGCTAATGTACAATCTCAAAAATATTATAAATTCTCATCAGAAACTAGATCTATACAATTGATTTACATGACAAGACAGCGACTATAAACAAAAATACAAACGAGAGTTTATAAATTATTATGCTAGACACTACGCTTTCAACTCAACTACATTGCAAGATCAACTTCAAGAAAGAGTCTTGCAACAATCATCTTTCATTACAGATATAGTTGTTAAACGAAATTTCAGACATCACAATTCATCATCACTTGTTTCAACTAATGAAGCGAAACAATATCTGAAACAAAGTAAGTTTTTCTTCTCTTTATTTCATTCATTGCACAATTAATGTTGTCTCATAATTTCTTTGCAATCAATTTTGCAATCGATTTTGCAATCAATTTTGCAGTCATATATTTTGAAATATCAAATTCTAATAAACTTTAAACATTGTTCAAGATATTGATTTCATTAAGTTCTGAAGAAATTATTTCAGAGACTTTGTTAATCTAAGCAGAATGACTTAAGATATTTTAGCAATTTCAGCTATCTCAACAGATGTTGAACGAGTTTTCAATTTGAGATGAAACATATTATCTTATTGTCGCAGCTCTCTTGTTGTCAACATCATATTAAATATCATGATGATTAAGCATGCAAATGCTCTGAAGTTGAAATCAGAATTTGAGTTTTATGAGCTTATCAAAGAGAAAAAAGCTTTTGATGCACAGAAACAAGAAAAGAACAAAGATTTAATCTTCATCATCAACATTAATGAAGATTTAAAGTATATCAGCGATGCATCAAATGATGATGTTGATGATAATGAACATGATAAGTAATGTTATATTTTTCATCATCAAACATTTAATTAACAATATCAAAGTTGAAGAATGATAATTCAATTAATGTTGATTTTTTTATAACATCTTTGCAATTTAGATTCTCAAACTTCGAAGAACTTATGTTGCTTACATTATTCAATACAGCAAGATTTATGACAACTTCACTTTTAAATGCTCAATTTTCAGCGTTTGCTCATTTTGATCAAGTTACATCACACTTGACTGAGAGAAACAGATTGAAGAAAAATGATCAATCATTATGAAAGATTGTGAATTAAAGAAATTTGATGAAATTCGTTGCAATCTTTAAATTGAATGAAGAATCTAAGTCATCATCTTTAGCAGCGAAAAAAAAACAGCGCAAGATGACTTCTTCTTTGAAGTCAAGTTCTGTTTCAACATGTAAATCTAACTTTGAAATGACTAATTTCAAGAAGAAATCATTATTTAAGAGTAAAGCTAAATTGAATGCATTGTTTGAGCAAAGAAGACAAGAAGACATCAATAGAAAGCTTATGTAGATAGTTTTGCAATTCATTTTGCAATCTACTGTTTTCATGAAATTGTTTACACATTTTTCAAGCAGTTTAGTTCAAGACAGTAATTGAAATCTGAGTCAATGATAAAAAAGTTAAAGACATTTCTTTACATACATATAAATTTCTTTTCAACATGTAAATAAAGATCATTCATACATACACATGATTGATAACAAGATTCATTTGTACATAATGTTGATTATAAATCTTTTGATTCTATTCTGTTTTAAATAGAAGTCAGAAGAGTCAAGAGATCTCAATTTGACGCAGTTCAAATGATGTTAGAATGTTGCGTGATCAGAAAAATCATCATGCAGAGTTTTCACTCATGCAACAACATTCTTTTCTAACAATCATAATCAATTTACAAAGAGAATTAATGACATGTTGATGTCAGTAAAAGATGAGAAGATACTACTAGTAGAATAGTTGACTCAGATGAAGAGTCTGAGAATCATGATTATAAGTGATCAAAGAATTTGCAACTTGTTGACTGCGTTGATATTGAAACATCTTCATCACATCGACAGTGCTGTTGAGTAATTGATGAAAAGATATCAGATAAAATAAATGAATCAGATGATGAGTCTTGAATTTATGACTACATGTGTTTGAAGAAGTAGTGACTCGTTGATCACGCTGATATACTGAGAAAACTTGAGCTCATCTTCTTTACTTGACATCAAGTCATACATCTATTTACGTGAAAAATCAAGAATGCATAAGAACAATCAGAATGCATCTCTACTATCAATTAGCTAAGTATTGAATGATTGCGATTGCATGTCTACATTAATAATCTATTCAATGTCTACATGACATAAGTTAAATCAAGAGAAGAAAAGAATTATTCAGTATAATCACACTCTATCTTCTCATCGTGCACATCTCTCTTTCATCACACATTTCTCTGCTCAATGAAGAATAATCATTAAGCAAGAAAACATAGTTCTGCATTATAATCATGAGCATTATAAATGCAAAGAAACATCTTTCATCTTTGAATCAAGAATTGAATTGAAACATCGTTGTATAAAATATCATCAATGAAAAGCAGAGCAAAAATGATGTGTTACAATAAACAGCACAGACACTTGTAAGAGTTTACTTGAGCATCACATGCTGAATAGAAGCTATAAATTTATTATTGATAACATAGTGTCAGTTTTATTATTTCAATGACGTGAAGTCATTATGTAGTCAACGAGCGATTTTCTCTTTCAAAGAGTTTTGTTCATTTGATACACATAGCATAGTTTTTCTCATGAGTCAAATCTAAATTGATGTCACAAAAGTGTATGAATTCAAATTAAATAAAATCATACATACACATTTTAAAGTTTCATAATTTCATTCTACTAGTACTTATTTCAAATAAGTAAAATGTTTAGACATGTTATTAAATTCAAGTCAATTCATTAAGTTAATTGAGTTGAGTTGAGAGTTTGACTCAACTTGATTGAGTTAAGTTGACTTTCTTCAACTCAATTCAATTCTGAAACTCAACTTAAGTTGAGTTGAGCAATTTAAACTTGATGATAAATTTACTCATCTCACTGTCAAGTTAGATAATTGTAACATTGATTTCTTTAAGATCAAGCATGTTTTTGAGAACAATTTTCTAATCATTGAGTTAAATCTTTCAATGTTCATGAAGATTCACTCAGTCTTTCATGTCATTCTTTTGAGTCATATCACAAGTAACTTTCTTTCAAGTCAACGTCAGAAATCTTAAGAACTTGTTATCATTAAAAATGATGAAAGATTTTAATATGTAAACAGCATACTAAACTTCAAGCATGATAGATGCTATAATTCATCTTTGCTCAAGTATTACATCAATTGAGAAAATCACTTTTTTACTTAAAAGTCTTTTCATCTTCTGAATAATTATGAATAAGCACTCATTGAATATCATCTTGTCAACTCTGTCGTTGAAGAATCACATGTACTGTCGTGTGTGATTTCTCAATGTCAATATCAAGAACTTTAAATTCAATCTTCATCATCTCAACTCAGCTCAGATTTAACTCAAACATCTTGTTTAAATCTGATTTCAATGCGATTAAATTGATCATCAAGTTAAGTTTTAAGTTGATATTTTAAATTCAAATCAATATTGAGTTGAATTACTTACATTTTCAACTTGACATGACTTGACTCAACTGAAAATTGAGTCAACTTAACTTGACTTATCAAGAATTCAAGCTTGACATCAAGAAAGTTAAATATAGAAATTTTTCCGATTTTTTGCTTTTGCATTATCTTTTTGCATTATCTTTTTGATAAAGAATCATGATAAAAAACATGAAGATTATTTAATAAAAAGTCATAAAGAGAAGTCATGAAGAAAAGTCATGAAGAGAAGTCATGAAGAGAAGTCATGATAGAAAGTCATGATGAAGAAACATGAAAATTGTTTAATAAAAAGTCATGAAGAAAAATTATGAAGAAAAGTCATGAAGAAAAGTCATGATAGAAAGTCATGATGAGAAAATATAAAGATTATTTAATAAAGAGTCATAGATTGATTACATTGAGTTGAGTCATCAAGATCGAGTCGAGTTTTCAACTCATTAAAACTTGATTCAAGTCAGAATTTTGAAATTAAGTATTTGAGTTGAGTCATGATGTTTAAACTGAGTATTTAAGTTAAGTTAAAGTGTTGAAATTGAGTATTGATTTGAATTTTTGACTCGATTCATCAAGATATGAAGATAGATAGATAGATAGTTGTAGATAGCTTGTTCATTCTTCATGATTCTTTATCAAATAATCTTTATGTTTTTCTCTCATAACTTTTCTTCATGACTTTCTATCAAACAATCTTCATGTTTTTTCTTCATGACTTCTCTTCATGACTTTTCTTCATGACTTCTCTTTATGACTTTCTATCAAATGATCTTCATGTTTTTTCTTTATAACTTTCTAGTATCAAATGATTTTCATGTTTCTTGTCATGACTCTTTATCAAAAAGATAATGCAAAAAGATAATGCAAAAGCAAAAAATTGAAAAAATTTCTATATTTAGTTTTCTTGACATCATATTTAATTGCTTGATGAGTTGAGTTGAGTCAGTGAATTCTGACTCAACTCGAGATCAATACTAGATTGAGTCATGATGTTGAGATCAAGTATTTGAGTCGAGTCACGACATTGATATTGAGTACTCAAGCGAGTCAGAAAGTAAATATGAAAACTCGACTTGACAATCAGTCTAAAGAATTATGAAGAATGAACAAGTTATTTACAATTATTTATTTATCTATCTTCATGTCTTAATGAGTTGAATCAAGAATTCAAGTCAATACTCAATTTCAACATTTTAACTTAACTTAAATACTTGATTCAAACATCATAACTTGACTTGAATACTCAATTTTAAAATTCTGACTTGAATTAAGTCTTAATAAGTTGAGAACTCAATTTGATCTCAATAACTCAACTTGATGCAATCAGTTTAATCATGATAAAATTTATGTAATTGTAATTGTAATTGTAGACTGACAACGAGATTCACCTGTACGTGATGTCGACTACAAATCTTTTGATTCTATTCTGTGTTTGAATAGAAGTCAAAAGAGTCAAGAGATCTCAATTCGACGCAGTTCGAATGATGTTAGAACGTTGCGTGATCAGGAAAGTCATCATGCAGAGTTTTCACCCACGCGACAACATTTCTTCTAACAGTCACAATCGATCTACGAAGAAGATTAATGACATGTCGATGTCAGTAAGAGATGAGAAGATACTACTAGTGAAAAAGACAACTCAGGTGAAGAGTCTGCGAGTTGTGACTACAAGTGATCGAAGGATTTGCGACTTGTCGACTGCGTCGATATCGAAACGTCTTCATCACATCGACAGTGTCGTTGAGTAATTGATGGAAAGATATCAGGTAGAATAGTCGTTTCAAGTATTGAGAGACGTGACTACAGTGCTCGAAGAAGTAGTGACTCGTCGATCACGCTGATATACTGAGAAGGCTTGAGCTCACCTTCTTTACTTGACGTCAAGTCATTCATCTATTCACGTGGAAAATCGAGAGCTCAAGAGAACGATCAGAACGCATTCTCTTTCATTGATCAGAGTCAAACATCGAACGATTGCGATCGCACGTCTATACTAACAATTCATTCAACGTCTACGTGACACAAGTCAAATCAAGAGAAGAAAAGAGTTACTCAGTACAATCACACTCTATCTTCTCATCGTGTGCATCTCTCTTTCATCACATATTTCTCTGCTCAATGAATGACAATCATTGAGTAAGAGAACACAGCTCTACGTACGTTACAATCACGAGCATCACGAGTGCAAAGAAAACGTCTTTCGTCTTCGAATCGAAGATCGAATCGAAACATCGTTGTATAGAATATCGTCAATGAAGAGCAGAGCAAAGACGATGCGTCATAATCAAACAGCACAGACACTTTCATCAAGAGTTTACTCGAGCGTCACGCGCTGAATAGAAGCTATAGATTCATTACTTGGTAACACAGTGTCAATCTCATTGTTTCGACTGCGCGAAGCAGTCGTATAGACGACGAGTGATTTTCTTTCTCAGAGAGTTTTGTTCACTCGATATAAATAGCATAGAGTTTCTCATGAGTCGAGTCTAAATCGATGTCACAAGAATGTATGAATTACAATTACAATTTATTGTTCTTTCAATTTCTTTTAATCTTCATCTTTTTCTCATTTTATCTTCATTCTGTATCAAAGTTCTTTTTCACAACTTTGATAAAGAATTGCTTGTACAGATAATTACATTAATATTTACTTGAAAAAATTCTGTTTCAAGTATTAAAATAATGTGCACTCAATTTTCAACAACTTCAAAAACATGAAAGATTGATAAAGTTAATGACAAAGCTAATAATAAAACTGATAACAAAGCTGATAACAAAGCTGATGATGTAAGCAAGATATGTAATGTTTATTTTAAATTTCTTTGATTGAAACTATAATTTAACAATCATAAATTATCACAAAGAAGTTTACTTCTTGATGTTTTTGCAATCATGCAACATCATCTTCTGTTTTAAAACTTATTACATTTGTTGATTCTGATGATGATCTGAACATCTTTGATAAAAAGATGAGCAACAAAATGAGTTTTAATGCTTTCTCAGTGTCAAAGTTTTTATTCAACTCATCTTGAACTTCTAGCAATAAAAGAATGATAAGTTGCATACTCAGCGTTTAAATGTTGTTACTGATTCTTTTCAGCTCTCAATCGTGAAAATTAGTGAAAGAAGTGCTGATGTTTCTGAGATATTGAACAAAGTAATGTGCATTAAATGTGCATATAGATTTCATGATGAAGAGACAGCGCAAAGCTACAACATTAAGTTTCATGAAAAATTGATGTATTGATGCTGCGTCTGATGTGCAAAGAAAGATGTTGAATGCATTGCAATGAGTAAACTTATTTAATGCATTCATTAAATGCTTATGTTTGAATTTTTAGATTTTGAACGTATGCATTTGAACATTAAATGAGTCTTTTCAACTTGAGACAGTATTCAAGACTGCATCAAAAGATGATAATATGATCACTATTGCAATCTTTACGATCAATCAGATAAAACTGAAAAAGAAGCTTATGATTGCAACGCATGTGAAAGATTATTTAAACAACATACATAAGTCTGAGTCATTTGATGTACAGAAGCTGCAGCTGAAAGAAGCAATGACAGCTAATGACATTGCTTGCAATGCACTTGACACGTTTCGCTATTCTGTATGTTTTATTGCATTTCAATATTGTTTGATCACAGTTTTATAATTGACATGATATATTTATAAATGAATCTGCTCATTCTTGATTCACTTGTTTCATGTTTTAATGTAAATCTTAAGATGAGTGAGAAGAAAAAGACTGTGATTACGTCTTCTGCAAGAGATAACTGATGAAGTTGATGTGATTATGCTGAGATTATGCTTTCATGTCAAACGCATTTTGCGTCTCTGCGCTTTTTCTTCTGTCTGTGTTTTTTCTTTTGTTTGAGTGTTAATACTTCTACGTAATTGTTTCATTAAAGAGCGAGAATCATTATAATACAGTAATTCTCTTTCTTTCTAATCATGAGTTTATGCTTGAAAGTGAGTAACTATACTTTTCACTTACATTTCAGTCTCGTTTTGAAAGCTTCTTTAAACTTCGAGACTTCTTTCATATTTTCGCTCGATATTCATTGATTATATTTCATAAGATACTCTTTTCATTGTATTTTATAATATAAGATTTTCTTTCTTTTTCACTTCTGTAAAATCTTTTCTACTTTTCATTCTTGCTCATCATCAATAAGCTTGAAAGCAAAATACTCAAGTATAGAATCATCATTTAATCTATGATTATATGACTTTAAGAGAAATACATGAAAGATAGAATGAATTCTATAAATGATTGAAAGACTCAAATGATATGTCTGCTTGTTTATAAATTCTTGTATACAAAAGAATTCTAGCATCTTATTTGATAGTTTTTTGCTTAACTTCTTCTGCTTTAGATTGTTATGAACCTGCATAGAGCAAATCATATGAATGTATTTTAACTAGAAGTTCAAAGTTAAAGAAAAAAGAAGATGAAACACGTCAAGAGTCTTATACTTACGAAGACGCGCTAGATCACTAGCGTGTCAACATCAGCTCTGTACTAGTTTATGATAGTTTAACATGATTTATGTTAAACTAACTCAGAGTAATGAGACATGTTCATAACATTACTTTCTTTCTTCATTTAGCAATGTTCTCATTGCTGCAGTTCAGTTGATTTTTCTTAAGTTGATTTCTATCTTGACTTGTTCTGTTACGATTCTAGCCTTCATCTATTCTTCGTCTAGTCTTCGCCTGATTTCATTCTAATCGAGCCTAGCGAGAACCTGATCTAGAGATGATGTCATTGAAACTCTGCATCATATGTGTAAGACGTCAACTCAATCGAGTCTAGCACAGAACTGAGAAACACACATATAAGAATCGAGTTCTTTTCTGTAAATACTTTTCTTTCTTAGCATTTATCTATTAGTTAAATGACACTTTTATGACTCGCTTTAGATTGACTCTTAACAGTAGATAAATGCTAATCAACTACTCTGCTATCGACGTGTAGATGATACGAAATAATCTACTTCGTTCATTCAGAAAATTCGCAAGAAATTCTTTGAATTACTTTCATCAAAACACATCTGCAAATTTACTCAAATTTATCAAATCAATCACTCAATCTTACTACAATTAAACCTACTCTTATCTTTCTCACAATGACACACGACTCTGAATCAGTTGAGTCACGAACAGCTAATCTGCTTAGAAGCATTGCTAGTAAATGAGTTTCTCTTATTTCTTTCGATGCTTCAGCGAGATCTCAGAATGTCGCTATCTCATGAAACATCAACACAAGTCAACAACTTCGTCAATGAGCTATCGATCAGTCAGATGAGATCATCAAGATGCTGATCAAGCTAAGAGATCAATGAGACATGACTTTGAAACTCAACGAGCAATGAATCGATGTTCAAGTCAATCACATCAAGAGACTTGATGAGCTAAAGATCAATCAAACAACAATAGACACTCAAGAAAAGACTATCATCGAACTATGAAAGAAAGTCTTGAGTCTAAAAAAGAGACAGCGTTCAGCGAATCAGTCTCAATCTCGACAGTCTACGAAATCTCGAGCTTCTATCAAGAACTATACTCGACGAGAGTCGTCTATTCTATTCGACAACGATCATCACAAGTTTTTCAAGTTTTTGAATTCATCTATATTCACTGAAGAAGATGAATCGACATGAGACAGCTGAAGAATCAAGATAGATGACAAGCTTCAGATTAATGTCGATCACTTCGATAATAAGAATATCTGTATTGTCTATGTGATATCTAGACTAGAAGATGATGCTGCTGAGCACATCTTCGCTCAACGTTAACATGACACTTCGCATTCATACATCTCGATCGACGAGCTATTTGAGCATCTGAAAGAAATATACGATGAACTGAATAGAAATCGAAAGTGTCGTTGCAAGTACAACGCTCTGAGACAAGCAGACAAGTCTTTCAATGTTTTCTACTTCAACTTTATGAAGCTATTCAGCTATCTTGAATACAATGATTGCACTCTGATGAACGATCTTTAGAATAAAATTAATAATCGATTGCAGAATGCTTTATCAGTCTGTTCAGAGAATTTTACTTCGCTCACTCGCTTAAGAATCTTTCTTCAAGATGTGAATAATAAACAGCGAGTCAACTATCAGCTACGCAGTCAGCTTCGCACTGTCATCGTCAAAGTCACTGTTGTACTTGATAAATGCGCTGCTACTTCATTGTCAATGATGACTTCAATAATTGATTATGTTAAGTCTATCATCTTTTCTACTTCTGAGTTTGATCAAGCGAAATCGTCTATCATCTGCTACATCTGCAAGATCTCGAAACATTTGTTCAAGAATTGCTCTCAGAACAAGATCAATACTTTCGCATCTCATGCATTCATCTCTCGTCTACATGAAATCGTCATTTTGAAGAATAAAGAGAATGAGAAAATGTCTTCTTTCGAAGATAGTGAGGCAAAAAACTAGAGACTTTCATCAAAGACGTGATGAAAGAGATGTTAATTTCTTCAACGATGAGCATGTCAGATGATTCTTTTGCTTCTGAATCTTTGACTACTGAATGTGTACTTTCTAGCAATGAAATTAGTTACTTATTGAAGTCATTGATTGACATCGAAGCTGCTGACTATTCGTTCATTGATAAAGTGATCGCGCAGATTGTTTGTGATCAGTTGCAAATTAAGTCTTTGACTTTGATCAAAGCGAAGTCAATTCGAGAATTTGATGATCATTATGCTAAGAAATTCATTACTTATGTCATTTATTTGAATCTGACTGTTCAAGATCATACAATTGACACAGTCTTTATGTTGATCACTCGATTAGATCAACATCAAATAATTCTTGAAAAAACATGAATGAACAAAATCAATCTAATAATTAATATGCAAATCAATTTTCTTCAATTTTCGAATTTCACTTCTAGTCAGAAATCAATTGTTCTACTCTCAAGCAATAAAACAATCACGAAACAGAAGAGCTTGACTTTTACTCATATACTGAAGAGATCTTTCACTTTCGTTACATCTCAATCTCGTCAGAAATCACCTTCTTTCAGTCAGTTCAATGAGAAGTCAGTTAAACTAATTGAACAGTCAAAATCGCGCGACGCGACTTTAACTAACGTCAAAAATTCTAAATTAACGTTCAGTCTGAATTCATTCTCTTTCAGTTCAATGAACATAGCAATGATAGAGACAGCGACATATAGAATGTTAGTCAAACAATCAGATGTCAAGATCTTTGCTGTTATCGTCTTGAAAATCTATTGACTCATAACTACAGTCGAAAACAAGTCTGAAGAAGTGAATCTGCATGAGCTTTCTCACGCTGAAGCTCTCAAGCAAGTCAAGATTAAGCTTCTCTCTGAATATCACGACTATCTAGACATCTTCGATTGAGCAATGATTGATCAGCTATCATCACATTGCTTCTACGATCACAAAATTGAGTTGATTGATGAAGAAATGTTTTCTCGAAGCAGATTATATCAGATGTTCAATCACAAGCTTCAGAAGATAAAGAAGTATTTGAACAATCATTTAAACAAAGAGTTCATTTTCTTCAGCTTCGCATCATACGTCTCGCTCATCTTGTTCATCAAAAAGAAAGACGATAGTCTGCGTTTCTGCATCGATTATAGAAAGCTCAATGCTTTGATCAAACGAGATCACTATTCTTTGTCATTGATAGACGAGACTCTCGCTCATATACAAGAAAGCAAGTATCTGACTTGATTAAACATCATTGTCGCGTTCAACAAACTACGCATGCACTCAGATAGCGAAGATTTGACTATCTTTATTATCTTCTTCGACTCATACAAATATCATGTAATGCTCTTTGAATTAATCAACGAATCGACGTTTTATTAACATTATATGAACGACGTGTTGTTTGAATATCTACATCAGTTTTGTCAGATTTATCTAGATGACATTATCATTTATAGCAAGATCTTGAAGAAACACAAGCAACATGTACGATTGATCTTGAATAGACTACGAGAAGCTGATCTACAGGTAAACATAAACAAATGCGAGTTTTATGTGCAGAAAATCATTTTTCTAGAACTTCTGATGTCAATCGAAGAATTGAAGATGAACTCACGAAAGATGCAAGCAGTTGTTGATTGATTTACATTCAATAATCTCATTCAGATGCAGTTCTTCATTGACTTCTGCAACTTCTATCAACGTTTCATCAAGAACTTTTCGAAGATTGTTTGTTCAATGATTCAACTCACTCAAAAGAAGATCATATTTGAATAAAATGAAGTCTGTCAGATCGTCTTCAACCATATGAAGAGACGTATGATCAAGACTTCTATACTACGTCACTTTGATTAAACTTGTGAGACTATTCTTGAAATTGACTCATTCAACTACGTCAACGATGAAGTTCTCTCTCAATATGATGACGAAGAAGTACTACATTCAATTGTCTTCTATAGCAAGAACATGTCTTCTGCTGAATGCAACTACGAAATATATGATAAAGAACTTCTGATCATTATTTGAGCATTTGAACACTGACGATTCAAACTGAAGCTAACTGACATTTCTATCAAGATGTTCATCAATCATCAAGCGCTCACTTCGTTGATGAAAGATAAAGAGCTGAGCAGACGTCAGATGCGCTGAATTCAGAAGCTCGCTGATTTCAACTTTAGAATAATGTATTGATCTGACAAACAGAACATCAAGATTGATGCATTAACTCGTCAAGCTGACGTCGTGCTCAGAGATTCAGAAGATGAGCGCGTTCGCTATCAATGAATCACTATTCTGACTTTGAATCGAATGAAAATTGCTGATCTAAAGAAGAACATCAGTGAATCAATCTATAAACAGGTTCTTGAGACTAATAAAATCGACAAGAATTGTACGTTACTTCGCGAAGCAATAGCAAGAGACGAGACATAATATGAAGATATCAAATTGAAGAATTGTTGAACTCAGAATGAAATCTTGTATCATGATAGTCAGCTATGAGTTTCGTTCAACGAGCTGCTACAAATGAATCTGATTCGTGAGATGCATGATCAATCATCAGTTGATCATTCTGATATTCTTAGAACTGTGAAAGTCATAAAGCGAAACTACTATTGATCATTCATGCGAAAAACGATAGATCAATATATTCGAAACTGCTATATCTGTCAACGTTCAAAAACATCTAGAAATAAATCAAATGACTTGCTTCAATCTCTATCGATATTTGAACAGCGATGACAAGACATAGCAATGAACTTCATTATCAATCTATTTGATTCAAGCGAGTACAACGCTATTCTGACGATCATCTGCAGATTGTCAAAAGAAAGGCATTATATTTCTTGCATCACTGATGATGAAGATATCACTGTCGAAAAGACAGCTGAAATGCTGATTCAATGAGTATATTGAACTCATGATTTATCAAGCTTCATAGTATCTGATTGAGATTCGCAATTCATCTCTATACTATAAAAGTTTCTTTGCAAACGACTGAGCATTTCGCTTCAATTGTTCATCATCTATCATTTTCAGATCGATGATCAAAGCGAACGAGTCAATCAGAACATCAAGCGATATCTTTGATTCTTCTGTTCATATATGCAGAACGACTGATTTAAGTGACTATTCATGATCGAGTTTGTCAACAATAACGTCTTGTTCTCAGTCATCTTCTTGATCTTCTTCTTCATGAACAAGAACTTTCATTCTTGTATGAGCTTTGACTCTGACATCATCGAGTATGAAAGCACTCGCGAACGTTTGCAAATCAATCAAGTCAAGAATATATCTGAACAAATAAACAAGACATTGATCTTCGCTTGTGAAGCTTTGGTCAAAACACGAGAACAAATAATGAATCAAGCTAACAAGCATAGAAAGAAGATCAATTACAAGATTGAATCAAAGATGTTTCTGAACGAACGAAACATCATTACAGCGAGACTTTTCAAAAAATTGAATGACAAGATGCTCGATTCTTTCCAGATCATTGACTTCGTTGACTCATTCTATAAATTGAAACTACTTGAAACTATGTGTATACATGATGTATTTTATTCAGAGCTTCTTTGTCTCGTCGTTAATGATTCTCTGTCTGATCAGAAGAATGAATTTTCGAAATCAATAGTGGTAAACGATGAAGACGAATGAGAAATCGACAATATATTGAACTCTCGATGATATCAAAGACGACTTCAATATTGAATCAAATGAAAGAACTATGACAACGATCTCAACTGATATAACGCTGACGATGACGAATTTATGAACGCTCAAGAGATGATTGACGACTTTCATATCAAATATTCAAGAAAAACGCACTAAGAAATAACATTCATGCGAACATGAATAGTCAAGAAAATAGAATAATGTTATGATTCTAACCTTCGTCTATTCTTCGTCTAGTCTTCGTCTGATTTTATTCTAATCAAGTCTAGCTAAAACCTGATCTAAAAATGATGTCATTAAAACTCTGCATCATATGTGTAAGACGTCAATTCAATTGAGTCTAGCACAGAACTGAGAAACACACATATAAGAATCGAGTTCTTTTCTGTAGATACTTTTCTTTCTTAGCATTTATTTATTAGTTAAATGACATTTTTATGACTCGCTCTAGATCAATTTCTAACATGTTCAAATAACATTCATGAAAGTCATTGATGACTTTCAAGCAATCTTTGAATTCACTTTCATTGACGTTGTATCAATGTAGATCGACGTTGTATTCTTTTTAATTGACATGATATTGTAGTTGTTTATCTTGTTTGTAGTGTCTGAAGTTCAATATGTTCTTCACTTTTCATTCATCTTCATTTTCAATCACTATAAAATTAAACAACTCATTTTGTTGTTCTTTTAAAGCATCTTTTGAATCTAGTTGCAGCAGATTTGACGCAAACTTCGAATGAATCTTCATAGTCAATGACAGTTTCAGTTGATATGCATGTTTGATCTTGATCAGAATCTTGAAGAATTCTAGCATTTTATCATTTAGTTTCTTTAATGATCTTGAGATCATGATGTTTCTTGAGTTCAGAAACATCATGTCATTTATCTTGTAAATCATTTCTTTTTAATGCTTATTAATTTGTTTCTTCATTGTGACTCTGACTCTTGCTAATGCTTGCTTGATCAATGTTAGTGATCATTTCATGTGTTCAAATATATTCTTCGCTTTGCTTGCTTCGATTCTAGCTTGAGTGATCTCATATTTAGTTGAATTCAAATTAAAGCTCATACGAGAGTAAAAGCTCTTATTCAGAAAGAACGCTGACTGTTCATTTTATGATGAAATAGCATTGTTATTGACGAATTCAGTCATAAATAATCAGATAAATCAATCATCTTGCATATATGAGCAATAGCTTCGTAGATAATGTTTCACATTCTGATTCGCTCTTTCTGTTTGATCATCTGTCTGCAAATGATAGTTTGTGAATAGTTTCATCTTGATGTTGAGTCTCAGACATAGAGACTTTCAGACAATTAATATAAATTGTGAATCACGATTGAACATTATTAATCTTGATAGTTCATGAGTTCTGAAGATTCATATCAACAGTAGCTTGACTGTTTATTCTGCGAAGATTTCTTTATCATCTGATCAACATGATATATAGTGTCGTTTCTTAGACAATCAATCTATGACTGTCAAAATCGCGTTGCTTTCATCACTTTCTGATAGATTGATAATGAAGTTCAAGAATATGTTTTGTCATTGTTGTTCAAGTATAAGCAATGACTTTAGCAGTTTATTGATTCAATCTTTCAATGCTTTTGATCTACGACAAACGTAACAGTTTTGAATGTAACGTTTGATCGTTGTTCTCATTTTCGATCAGCAATATGATCATTTCAACAAGTTTAATGTTCAATTCATGTCAGAATGATCATTAATTGAAAGATCATGTGCTTTTCTTATTAATTGAGTGATCATTGACTGAGAAACTCATAGTCTATCATCTTTTCAGAGTACTTCATCAAGTACTCTGCAGTTGTTCAAATCAATATCTTGACAAGTTCTTCTGTTTTGTTTCATGACTGCTCAAATATCAATACATAGTCAATTTGTTCAATTTTCAACTATAATCTGATTCTGAATAGAAATCACTTCTTCAATTAAATCTTTGTTAGCTTTTAATTCTTGTTTCAACTTTGAGTCAGATCTGAGCAAGCTCTGAATCAGATCTAAGTCAGATTTCTGATCATCTTCTTGATCAGCTTTTATTGACTGCAATTCAAACTTGCTTTCTGACAATAGCATCTGATGCTGATATAGCTTTCAATCATCGTTTATCTCAATTGACTTGATGTTTAACATTCTGATCAGCGCGTCGACTTTCAGATTCTGTTTTTCTGACTGATATATGATCTTGAAGTTATATTCAGATAACTTCTCAGCTCATTTAGTCTGTCGTCAAGTCAGTTTCTTGATGATCATGAAGTACTTTAAATTCAGATGATTGATGAAGATCTTGATTAAAATATCTGTATATTTCAATTCAGAGTGTCAGTGCTTTAAGCAGCGAATAATAATCAGCAGTTCTTTGTCATAGATCTCGTAGTTGCATTCTGCGAAAATCATGTTCTTGCTATAAAAGATCATTGAATGTAAGATGTCTTCATCATCATATTAAGACAATACTTCGTCATTCACATAGTTTAAGAAGTTTGTTTTCAGAATAGCTTCTCTGATTGAGTCAAAATGCTTCAGAATGAGAGCTGTTATCATTTGTTGCTTTAATTCTTCAAAGATTATCTGACAAATCTCTGTTCATTCAAAGAAATGATTTTTTGAATCAGCTTTATCATAAGTTGAACAATCTTTGAGAAGTTCTTTATGAATCATCGATAGAAATTGCAGAAGTCAATGAAGATCTGCATATGAGTTAACGATCATGACACTTTTCAGCTTCGAATCACATTTACTTTTTCAAAGTTCATTCGTAGATCATTGATGAATATCAGTAGTTCAAGAAACGAGATTTCCTGAATCTTGAATTTGCACTTGTCAATGTTTATCTGCAAGTCGACTTCGCGAAGCTTGTCTAGCACTTCTTTCACATGAGTTTTATGTTTCTTCAAGATCTTACTGTAAATAAGAATATCATTCAAATATGTCTGACAGAATTTATGCAGACATTCAAACAATACATCATTGATATAATGCTGAAAGAACGCAGATTTATTGATCAATTTGAAAAGCATTACTTTATACTTGTAAATGTCAAAGAAAGTAATGAATGCGATTAAATTCTTGCTCTCAGTACTCATGCAAAGCTTATTGAACATGATGATAATGTTAAGTCAAATCAGATACTTACTGTCTTAAATTTAAGCGAGTACTTCATTTATCAAGAGTATTGAATAACGATCTCTTTTGATCAAAGCATTCAGTTTTCAATAATTCACGCAAAAGCAAAGACTATCATCTTTCTTTTTGATAAACAGTATTGACGAAGCGAAGAGAGCTTTGCTGAGTGTAATAAACTTCTTCTTTAAGTTTTTTTCTAGATACTTCTTGATCTTCTGCAGCTTGTGACTTGACATGAAATACAATCAACTTCTAGAAGATTGACTCTCATTTTCTAATTCAATCTTATGATTGTATGATTGATGCAAGAGCAACTGCGTTGTCTTCTCTCTGTCAAACACATTCAGAAAGTCGTGATAAATGATTGAAAGCTTCTTCTTCAGTTCATTCAATGACATGATTGATGTCATTTCATTTAGTTTCGCGAAACCTTCAACTGAGCTAGTTTGAAGCGCTTTATTGATTTCACTAATGATCAATGTGAAGATCTTGATCTTCTTATTCTTGACTAGAGTTTGATACACAACGACTTTAATCATAGTAATATTGACGAACTCTTCTTTCTTAGTAAGCTGAATGAGTCAAAGATGATTGAGATCAACTTGAGTGCTTTGCTTTCATCTGAGTACAGATTCAATAAATTGATTCACTAGTTTTTGATTCATGAATCACTTCAAGATGATTTTCAACGTAATTATTAAGTTCAAGTTCTTTTGTTTCATTTTACAGATCTCGCTTGATTCAGATTTGTAAAATGCTGATTGACTGCTTGTCTTCAAAATGACAGATTTCAATGTTTGAATATTTAATGAGAATATTAATCGATTATTTGCAGAATTTATCAAAATTTGATTTCTTTTCAATCAAAGATTTTCAATGATTATCTTGTGCTAATTTAAATGAGTTATTAATAGAAACATCATTTCATTCTTATGTTCTTGAATCATGATCAATGTATACAAAGTGTATGTAATTGACTTTCAATCAGAAATTTCATCATACAATTGAATTGACTTTGATTTTGACAGCGATATTGACTGAATATCAAAGCGTTCACATAGCTCTGACATCAAAGATTTATTAATGAAAGTCATGTTAGTGACTTCAGTATTTATCAAAGCAAAAGATCTGAATATCTTTTTTAAACTACTCAAGATGATGTCAACAGTGAATGACTTGAAATCAAATGAATCATCAGACATGCTGATGAAACAAAATATGAGTATATTGCTTTCAGTCACTACTTTGATGAAAGCAAATCGTTTTTCAAATTTGCAGCAATTTCATGCACTTAAGTCATTTTAAAACAGTTATATGCTCTATGTTCTGACTTCTTGCATTTGAAGCAAAGTTCTTTCTTAAACAACTCTTTCTGAATAGAATCGAGATTCAATCTTCTGAGTTTCTTTCATGAAGAAACTGATGACGTGAGTCAAATAGTCAAAGTGCTAGAGACAGAGTGAGCAGCTTGAATCACTGATGCTTTGACGACTGATTAAGCATTCAATTCAGTTAATTTAACATCGACTTGCATGCAGATGTTAACAAACTCATTCAAATCTGTGATTCATTCATTGAGTGTTGCTTGTTGAAGATCTGAACTGATCTTGTGCTGAAGATCATCTAGTAAAATCTTGTTATTGTATTCTAGTTCTGCACTAAATTTCTGAAATTTCATTCAAAATTCATGAAAGAAGATCTTGTTCTGATACAGCTTCAAGTACTGTCATTGAGTTGAGTGACAATGATTAAGATCGTTGTACATTTTATTAATCATCGATAGTACTTCTTCAACTTCTAGAAATGAGTTCAAGAAGATATTTTGCATGCAAGATGCAATATGTTTAATTGCAACTTCACTGACTCAACTTTTGATGTATGCAATCTTCAACTCTTTAATAGAAAAATGATTCTTGTTTGCTTTCAGCTTGTTTTGCATTCAAGACAGTCAATTGTTTACATTCTGCGTTGAATCTTCGAACAAAAATAAGTCAAGTAACTTGATTGACTTTGAAAATCAATCTTCAGAAATCAAAGTGCTTTGTCAACTTAATGCAGCTTTTAGATGATGTATAATCACGTTCTTGTCTCTATTCTCTTTCTGCAGACGCGTTTGTGTAATCTTCAATGTGATGTTTATCTCGTTGACATCTTCTAACATCTGAATCATGTCATTATAAGTCTCGATTTTGATGTCATGCTGATGAAGCATGTACTTAATAAAGATAATAATGTCATCTGTTTCATTATTGTTCTATTCAAGCATTTCAAGCTCATTTCATCAAGCGTTTCAAGCTCATTTCATCAGACGTTTCAAGTTTATTTCTTCTTGAAATAAAGTGTTTCAAGCTCTCTTCTTAACATAAAGCGTTTCAAGCTCATTTCATCAAGCGTTTCAAGCTCATTTCATCAGACGTTTCAAGTTTATTTCTTCTCGTCAAATGTCATTAAAGCAGACTCACTTCTGATTCAGACTTACTGCATAGTAAAGCTTGTTCTTTTCATGTCATTGTAACAGACTCACTTTGAGTGTCATTCAAGCAAACTCACTATTGAGTGATGAGCTCAGTCAATGAAATCAATTGTTGTCTTCTGATTCATGTCTGCAACGCGTTACAAAGCTTGTTCTGTTCATGTTTATTGCATTCAATAAAGCTTGTTCTGTTCATTTAATGACAAGTTTAGTCAAGAGATCAACTATTGACTTTGTCATTGTAGCAGACTCACTTCAAGTGACGAGCTTGACAACAAGATCAATTGTTATCTGCTCTTGTAACAGACTCACTATTCTTGTCATTCAAGCAGACTCTTTCTATTCAGCTTCAAATATTTAATGATGAATGAGTTTCAGCTCATATTTTCGTGTTTTTAAACATATAGTATATGTTCTATTTTTTTGAAACATATAGTATATGCTATTCTGTCTGCAGTACATATCATCTTTGCTGTTGTCATTAATGTTGTGAATAGAGATAAATCGTAGAAAATACAAGTAAAAGATTCATTGCTGAATCAAGTTCTGATGTCATTGTAGCAAACTCACTTTGAGTTTTTGCCTACTACACACATGTAGCAGAACTTGTTCTGTTCATGCTTATTGCATTCAATAGAGCTTGTTCTGTTCATGCTGTTAAAATTTCTGAGTTCAACTTCTGATTCTAGAAATTTCTGATTTCTATCAAACTTTCTGAGTTCAAGTTCTGATTCTACTGAAATTGCTGGTTTCAGTTCTGATGATGAGTTCAGTAAAGAGATCAACTGTTGTCTTATGTTTCACATTTACTACATGCATGTAGCAAAGCTTCTGCTTTCAATCGTAAAGCTGCAAAAATCGACTCAACTAGAAAGTGAATCACTGTCATGTGATATGTATAAAGCTTTGAACTATGTTATGAGTTTGCATAAAGCGAATCATATAAATGTATTTTAACTAGAAGTTCAAAGCTAAAGAAGAAAGAAGATGAAACACGTTGAGAGTTTTATACTCATGAAGACGCGCTAGATCACTAGCGTGTCAACATCAGCTCTGTACTAGTTTATGATAGTTTAACATGATTTATGTTAGACTAACTTAAAGTAACGAGACATGTTCGCAACACAGATTTTTTGCTGATAGCATGATTAAATCATCAACATTAAAGAACTTAAACTTATGTTTTTGATTATAGTACTTTGTCAATATAAAAAATAATCATAACGCGCGCAAAACAAACTTTTGAAAAGAGCATTATAAACAAGAGAGAAAAGATTGAGTAAATAAATAAACGATGATGAATTGCATGAGCAGCAGTAATGCTGATTCAATGATGATTGCAAGCAGCGTTGACTTGTTGCAGAGAGACAACGATGCAAGATCTAAACACTCACACAATGATGAGACAAAAGTTATCAGTATCATCGATTTACTAACACAGACATTAATGTTAAAGAAAAAGAAAGATAAAGATCACTCATGAAAAGAAGTGATCTTAAAGCTGATTCAACATCTTTGAAATGTCTCAGAAAGAAAGATTGAAAGTCAAGATGCATTTATTGCAAAGAATGTATAGAAGTTGAAGACATTCATTCAACTTCTTAATAAACAACTATAAATGTAAGAAAATACGCGTTTCACATTCAAAACATCATCATGAATCAATGTAGTAAAAGAAGAAGCGACAATGAAAAAGCAGCGATTCAAAGATGATCTGTCATCACTTTGCAAGAAACATGAGATTCTAATGAAAATAATGAAGAGAAAAGAAGTGAAAGAGATACAAAAGAAATCGATCGATCAGATCTTTCAAGAAATCACAAGCATGTCAACGATGCAACGAGATCTAATAGTGTCACTTTGCAAGCTTGAAAGCGAAGACATTGCACTTTATGTGATGAGTTCAAAAGCTCAAGCAGCTCTAGAAAAGTCTTAAACATGAGTGAAGAAAATCGTAAGCTCAGCGTATGTAGTGCATTGAAGCTTTGCAATACTGACACATAATGTATGCATTACACTGAACACAAGCAATCAGAAGATAATCATTAAAAGATTGATGAAAGACAATGCAAGACTTCATGAAGATTTAAAGATGCTGAGAATAGCTTGACTCAAAAAGATAGTTGAAAGTGAAAAGATTCATTCATCGCTCATTATAAAGATCGCGATCAAAACGATGATAAATTGACTGCTAGATGTAGACATGCTGAACTTGTATCAAGAATGTTTATGCAAGCTGTTTGAAAAAAACTGTTGTATTACACAGTGCTATAAATGCTTCGATTTTGATCATGTAGTTAAATTTTGCAAAAATGAAGAGTGTTGCTTCAAATGTGCAGATAAACATCACATTGAAGAGTGCATTGTGTCAATGAATAGAAGATAATGCGTGAACTGCAATGATAGTCACGAATTCTGAAGATGCTCATGTCTCAAGTGAAAACTACAAATAAAATAATCAGAAGAAATCTTTTGAAACAGATTGATTAAATATTCTGAAGCATTGAAAGACAATTGCTCATTCTCTTCTTTCTTTCTGAACTTCTTGAGTTCAATGAATCTCATGAGTTCAACAAATTCATTGAGTTCAATGAACATCTTGACGATGACAAGCAGTTGAGATGTCAATGAGTCAATATGACAAGTGATGAAAGTCAAGAAGAGACAAGTTGATCACTCTTCATGTGTGATTAGTGACTCAGAAGACATGATGTTTGAACAGATATAAAAGCAATAAATCAGAAAATATGAAAGATTCTTGATGACTAAAAGCATACAAAAAGCTGTCTTTGCACAGAGTCAACAACAGTTACAGATATCTCTATGATGAATCAAATCTTTCTGCAAATTCTACAGTATAACATCAGAAAATTATTAAAAATTCAGAAATTATTTCTGATAAACAGAGAAGTTCATAAATTTGACATAATAGTCATTCAGAAACAAGGTTGCAACATTAACATTTTGCAAATGTTTAGCTTAACTCACAACTTCTTTCATTTAGTAAGAAACTCATCATTTCAAGTAAAAACATGCATTTATGTCAACAAGCATCTAAAACTTGATTAATGAATGATGAAAATCATTGAATCAAACATCTGCTTAATCAAGCTACAAACTAGCAACTTAAAAGATGAAATACAGATGTTACGACTCATAAACATCTACAATTCGTGCTCGCTGTCTATCATTTTCACAGAAGAATTATTTACTATTTCTCGTTTGAATGAACTAATCAAAGATGATTGCAAACAGCTAATCATAAAAGATTTCAATCTGCATCACTTACACTGAGAAGATCGAAGATGCTTTACTCATTACATAGCGACTGATGTTCTACTAAACATCATTATGAATGCAAGGCTAAAGCTATTGCTTGAATCAGATACAATTACTAAAGAGATTCACAATCAGCTCACAACAATAAATTTAGCGTTTGACAGCAAGAAAATTCAATTCATGATATACAAATGCAAGATGAGAACTAATCTACATCAGAAATCTGATCATCTTTCAATTGTCACGAAGTTATGTTTACATACATCTTTCATGCAGCTTACAACTTGTCAATTATGAAAGAAAATGAATATAGAAGCATTAAATGCTCATTTAAGAATACATTTTCTCATCGATTATTTTCTCAATGACAAGACAACAATAAATGACAGAGTAGCTGAGATCACTCATGCATTACAAAAGATCATTGAAAAGTCTACTTCTTGAGCAAAGTTGTTAAATTAAGCACAAGACTTTTGAAATCAGATCTGCTTAAAAGTCGTGATGAAATCACGATGACTACAAATTGTATGAAAATCACAGAATACTTTAGAAACATGAAACGACTATCTGAAATACAACGATCACAAAAACAAGATCATTAAAAAAATAAAATATTTACATTTTAAATCACAGATGCATGAGCTGAGTAACAATAATAATAATAATAATAATAATAAATTCATACATTCTTATGACATTGATTAGATCGACTCATGAGAGACTCTATGCTATCTGTATTGAGTGAACAAAACTCTTTGAGGTAGAAAATCACTCGCAGTCTACATGACTGCTTCACGCAGTCAAAACAGTGAGTTTTGAGACTATGTATCAAATTTGTTCACGTTGATTGCACGTTAGAGAACGAATGTTCTAGTCACTTTAAATTGCTTCAAGAGCTTCGTTTTCATCATCATCTTCGCTACTGCTCTGAGATTCTTCGTGATGACGACGATTATTCAATAGTTCAAGAAGTCAGCATCTTGTAACATTCTTGATCGCAGGTGCAATCAGTTCGAACAATGCATGAGTACATGCTTCATCGTCTGATGACTTTATTTGCAGTTGCATCGTGAGTTATTCATGTCTGAAACGTTTCTAGAGTGCAGATAAGCATTCAGATCTATGCGTTCAATTCTGATGTGCATTGCAAGAATGCTTTCTGCTTTCTGAAAATCATCATGCATCTTTATCATCTTATTGCTCAGATGTCATCTTTGTGCTGAGATTGTGTTGACATCTGCGATGCGTTCTCTGTACTTTTCTCATCGTTGATTTCATTGATCTTTGTGATACTGCGTTATTGCGATGCTATCGCTTGTTGAAATCATTGTGAAGAAGAGAGTGCATCGTCTGCATCTTGACTGTATCTTCGCATCTTCTTGAATGAAAACATTCAGAAGTACTATTTTCTTGATGATGAGTAAGCGAGAAATGACGCGATTAACTCTCATCAAACGAACATGTATTAGTTTGCATGCTTGTCTGATCTCTTGCGTTCAATCATTGACTTGACTGTGTAGCGTGATCTTGTTCTGTAGCATGTTCAAATGAACATGTAGCGAACTTATGTATGTTTCTGTCTTTAGAGTTTCAATGTTTACTCTTTTGAATGCTTCTGCTACGTGACACAGAGTCTGATTCTGAAGTGTTTCTAGTCTGCGTTCTTTGCTCGACAGTTCATCTTTCTTGTCGCGCTGATGTCAGACTGATACTTCGAATGCGATTTCTGATCTCACTACTGCTGAGTATACTTGTCTCGCTTTTGTGAAGATAGCTTCTCATGTGAAGACTTCAAGATGACTAAGTGTCAGCATTCTTGTGACGTGATTCGTCTCTATTTGTTAAAGATGCACGTCTCATTGCAGTTTCATGTTCAGTTGCATCTTTAGAACTCGTACATCTGATTTCAATTTGATAACTGAGCTTTTTATTTGTATGCTAGTCATCATGTTGAATCTCTTCAATTTTCTAGTGAAATGCGTAAGCTCATACTTTTCTGATGCGAACGTTGCGTCATGAGTGCAAGCTCATTTCACGCAGACGTCGTGTGCTTTGCTCAGTGTTCTGCAGATTTCTTCAATGAATCTGTCGTAGATTAAAATGTTAATATCATTTACGAAGTTAAGCACTTCAATTTTAATTCTCAATGCTTTGCATTTTTTGATTAAACTTGCGTTGAAAAATAGAAAGAGAATCGATAAAATGAGAAACTTCTGCAATATGTTTGCGTTTATCTCGCGCATGTCACTCGTTTGTTCGTTGAATATTAGCGACGTCTCTCGATTCTTTAGAAAGCTGTGTGTTCATTCGATTATGTAGCTTAACGTTCTTTTCATTTTCAGCGTGTGCAGAAGTCTGACGTGTGAGACTTGATTGAACGCTTCGACGACGTCTAAGCTTAGCATGAAGATCACATATTTGATTTCACAGTCTCACACTGTGTGAACTTGATCTATTAGTAGATCTAACGTCGAGATCACGAATCGCTTGCATCTCGCTCTCATTTGAGCATTTGATAGCATGCAATGAGTCTCAACTATGTCACTCAGTCTTTTGATCATAATTGACTTCAGCGCTTTGTTCATGATATTGAGCAAAGCAATGAGTTGATACATCTTTGAATCGATATAGTCGCTTTTCTTTGATTTGCATAGTATTATTGTCTGAGTCTTTTTGAACTGCTTCAAATGATACTTGTGTGTTATGCATGCGTTGAATAAACTCGTCAGTATTGAGATCAGTTCTGCAAGACTCACTTGAAACGCTCTGTTTGAAATATCTGAAGCGTTCGACGCTTTGTCTGCTTTTACTCGTCTGATTGTCTGCTTCACTTCATCTTCTGTGATGCGTGAATTGAATGAGACTGTCAGAGATATAAATGATTCTGCGATGTTGCTGACATTCGCTTGAGAAGATGAGAGAAAGAACTTTTCTCGCAGTATCTCGATTTTTTTCTTGAACGTTGTTGTCATATGATCGATGTCGCTTCACTTCAGTGACGAAAACTGAGAAAGCTTTTTAGATAGCTGACTTTCGATTCTAGCTCATTTTGCAAAGCATCATATCGATTTGAATGCTTTGCTCAGCTCATGCATTTGTGTTCTGAAGTGTGCGCGTTTCGTTTGTTGAATGATCTTGTTTTTATGATCATTGTGCTTCAGATATTCATTTTACACTTCTAATGTGCCTTGCGTTTTTCATATGATTTGCAATCATCTTGATTTCATTACTACTTCGAAGCAGCTTTAATTTCAAAAGTCTCTTGCTCAATTTGATGACTTTGTTAAGAAAGTAGATTTCTCGATGATCTTCTGTAGCACTCTGATAATCTTGCACACTCTGACATTCATCATAGTCTTATCATCTAGAGAGCATTTCAAAGATAGATGTATTTGCAGATAAGCACTCAATGCTTCTGTATTCATTTTCTTTCAAAGTCATCAAGTCGAGAGTTGCACTGAGATTGTTTGTAGACATAGCTCTGTGACGATTGAAAGATGATCTGATCTCTGATGCAGATTAATTTGTACCTTGCACTTGCGTGTCATGAACTGTATTTTCTCGCTGCTAAAGACTAGATCAATCATCGTAAATTGATTGTGAGCTTCGTGAGTAATAGTGTCTGATTTCAGTAATAATTTCAGCCTTGCGTTTGTAATGACGTTTAGTAGAGTATCAGTCGTTATATGATGAGTGAAGCATCTTCGCTCTTCTCAATGAGAATGATGTAGATTGAAATCTTCTACGATCAGTTGTTTACAGTCATTCTTGAGTAGTTCATTCAAACAAAAAATGATTGAAGATTTCTCTGTATCTCAGAAATGATCAGAATCTTATCTTGAACAATGATAATAACAAAGCTTAAATTCATTGACTCATTGAGAAATAAGAGAGAGAAAGACGAAGATACTGTTAAAACAACAGTCACAAAAATGATAATCTTTGAACTTAAAAAATTACTAGTCAATGCAAAGATGCTCTTAACTTTGATGAATGAGATAATGACAAAGACAAAGCAAGATTGATGATGCTTAAGCTGTTGAAACTCTTCATTGATGTTAGAAAATTCTTAAACTCATTGATGAAAGATGAATGATTGAATTTTATTGAAATTTTGTCAGAAAAAAATGATGACTTAAGTGAAATAATTGACATTACGCTTTAAACAGTAATTGTAATTGTAATTCATACACTCTTGTGACATTGATTTAGACTCAACTCATGAGAAACTCTATGTTATTTATATCGAGTGAACAAAACTTTCTGAGAAAGAAAATCACTTGTCGTCTATACGACTGCTTTGCGCAGTCGAAACAATGAGATTGACACTGTGTTATCAAGTAATGAATCTATAGCTTCTATTCAGCGCGTGACGCTCAAGTAAACTCTTGATAAGAGTGTCTGTGCTGTTTGATTATGACGCATCGTCTTTGCTCTGCTCTTCATTGACGATATTCTATACAACGATGTTTCGATTCGATTCTCGATTCGAAGATGAAAGATGTTTTCTTTGCACTTGTGATGCTCATGATTGTAACGTATGTAGAGCTGTGTTCTCTTACTCAATGATTGTCATTCATTGAGCAGAGAAATATGTGATGAAAGAGAGATGCACACGATGAGAAGATAAAGTGTGATTGTACTGAGTAACTCTTTTCTTCTCTTGATTTGACTTGTGTCACGTAGACGTTGAATGAATTGTTAGTATAGACGTGCAATCGCAATCGTTCAATGTTTGACTCTGATCAATGAAAGAGAATGCGTTCTGATCGTTCTCTTGAGCTCTCGATTTTCCACGTGAATAAATGAATGACTTGACATCAAGTAAAGAAGATGAGCTCAAGCTCTCTCAGTATATTCAGGGTGATCAACGAGTCACTACTTCTTCGAGCACTGTAATCACGTCTCTCAATACTTGAAATGACTATTCTACCTGATATCTTTCCATCAATTACTTGACAACACTGTCAATGTGATGAAGACGTTTCGATATCGACGCAGTCAACGAGTTGCAAATTCTTCGATCACTTGTAGTCACAACTCGCAGACTCTTCATCTGAATTGTCTTTTTCACTAGTAGTATCTTTTCATCTCTTACTGACATCGACATGTCATTAATCTTCTTCGTAAATTGATTGTGACTGTTAGGAAAAATGTTGTCGCGTGAGTGAAAACTCTGCATGACAACTTTTCTGATCACGTAACGTTCTAACATTGTTCAAACTGCGTCAAATTGAGATCTCTTGACTCTTTTGACTTCTATTCAAACACAGAATAGAATCAAAAGATTCGTAGTCAGCATCACGTACAGATGAATCTCGTTGTCAGTCACGCTTTAAACAGTCAATCAATGAAAAATCTTTCATCAAAAAAAAAAACTCATTCTTTCTTTTGATAAAAAAGATTGTAGTAGTTAACAAAGCTATTCATGTCTTACTTCAGAATTTCATGAAGATATAAATGAGCATCTTCTGTCTTGAAAAAGTTGTTGCAGCAATGATGCAACTTATGTCATCAATCTGCAAAGATGAAAATGATACAAAGATTATTAACTTAATATTGACTCATTAAATTGTGAGTCTTCTTATTTATGATGAGTCATGACTTGACATAAATGATCTTGACTCAATAAAAGAAGTAATGATTGTTGTTCACATTCATGCGCTGTATCAAACTCTGCTTTTATGCATTTAATTGATTTTTGTTCTTCTTATATTCAGATATGTCAAGAAACTTCTCAAATCTAGAAGCAATGAAAACAGCAACAGAATTCGCAGAGAAGTGAATGATAAAAAGAGATTGATTGTTTAAGATTTGAGCAATAATTTGAGTTATCATCATAAGAGACTGAGAATTCAACTTTATATAAATTGAAGAATTGAAAATGATGAATGAGAATAAAATGATGACATCATGTTGTTGAACTTGATTTTGAAGCTTTTGCATTGTGCAAAAGATCTCAACTGAATTTTCAATCACACTTTGAGTGAACTGTTCAACAGCATGCTCATCATTGATTGAGAAATTGTGAAATGACTTCATTTGAGCGAAAGAATAACTAGATGAGATTTCAATGTATGAAAACGTTGCAGAAAGTGTAAATCTTTCGTAATATTAGAAACTGAGCTAAACTAGAAATACTATTAATATAAAAGACTGATATTATTATTACTTTGATAAAATCTAAATATAAAACAATACATCAAATAATGTATAAGATGAAAGACAAAGAATGAAAGAAAAGAACGAAAGCTCAACTTTTATATACATGAATTAAGCAGAATCAAGACTAAACAATAGTTTTATTGACTTAAGATTGCAGAAGTTCGTGCACATAACTGAAAAAACAATCACAACACATGCACAACAAATCTTGAAAAAAGAGCATTACATGCAAGACAGAATGAATTTAAAGAACAATCAAACGACGATGAATTGCATGAGTTGCAGCAATGCAAGTTCGAAGATGATTGCAAGCGACGTTGACATGTTGCAAGAAAACAGCGATGTGAGATCGCAACGTTCAAACAATGATGAAAAGAAGATAGCTGACATTATTGATCTACTAATAAAGACATCAACGTTAAAGAAAGAAATGAGCAAAGATTACTCATGAAAAGAAATAGCACTGAAGCTGATGCATCGTCTTCAACTCAAATCAGAAGAAAAACATCACATGACTCAGAATGTGTTTATCACAAAGAATGTACAGAAATTGAAGACATCAGTTCAACTGCTAAGCAAGCAGTTACAAATGCAGAGAAATACGCGTTTTTTATCAGAAATCATGTCATGAGCAAACGTGACAAGAGAAGAATTATCAACGAAGAAGTAATGTCTCAGAGAAGAGTCATTATCACTTTGCAAGAGACGTGAAATCATGATAAAGATAGCAGACAGAGAAGAAATAAAGAAGATGCAAAAGAAGATTGTCAAGCAAATTCTTCAGAAAATAGCAGACGTGTCAACGAGTCAATGAAATCTGATCATGTCTCTTCGCAAGCTGAATAGTGAAGACATCTCTCTTCACGCAGTTAGCTCAGATGCACGAGCAAATCTGAAAAAGACTTAAGAATGAGCAAAAGAAATTACAAACTCAACGCGCATATCACAACGAATCTTTGCAGTGCTGACACATAAGATGCACACTACAATCAACATAAACAATCAGAAGAAAGTCATTAGAAAGTTGATAAAGAATAACGCAAGACTTCATGAAAATCTGAAGATTCTAAGAATAGTCTGACTCAAGAAAGTAGCAGAGAGTGAAAAGACTCATTCGTCGCTCATCATGAAGATAGCAATCGAAGCGATGACAAATCAACTGATGAACGTGAATATGCTAAATGTATATCATGAATGTGCATGTGAGCTGTTCAAGAAGAACTGTCACATCACACAGTGCTTCAGATGTCAAGAATTTGATCACATGATCAGATTCTGCAGAAAGAATCAACGCTGCATCAAGTGTGCAGACAAACATCACATTGAAAGATGCATGACATCTTCAAATAAAAGATGTTGTGCTAACTGTAATGAAAATCACAAACTCTGAAGATGCATCTGTCTCAAATGACAACAGCAGATGAAACAAGCGTTCGAAATCTATAAAAACAGATCGTTCAGAAGCATCTAAATACAATTGCACATTCTTGCAATTCTTGAGCTCTTTACTGTCTTCAAGCTCTGCAGATTCAATGAACTCTTCAAGTTCAATGAACTCTTTGAATTCAACAAATTCTTCAAAGTTTACGAACTCTTTCAGTTCAGCGAACTCGTCAAGCTCAACGACAGTTGTGCTGAAAACACGCAGTCTAGTCGCTCATGAATCAACATGACAGATGATAGAAGTCAAGAAGAGACGCGTTGATCATTTCTCTTGCATGAGTAGCGACTCAGATAAGACGTCGCTTAAGCAGAGTCAGAAATGATAAATCAGAAGATGAGACAGATTCTTGATGACTGAAAGCATTCAAAGAGTCTTCTTTTCACAAAGTCAACAACAGCTACAAATAACTTTATGATGAAACAATCTTTTCTACAAATACTGCAGTACAACATCAGAAAATCATTGAAAATTCAGAAATCATTTTTAATTGACAGAGAAGTTCGTAATTTTAACATTGTAATCATATAGAAGCAGAGTTGCAACATTAACAACATTCAATCATTTAACTCAACTCACAACTTCTTTTATTTAGTGAAAAACACGTCATCACAGTCAAGAACATGCATATATGTGAACAAATGCTTAAAACTCAATCAATGAATGATAGAAACAGTTAAGTCAAACATCTGCTTAATCAGAATATTAACTCACAATACAGATGACAAAACGCAAACGTTATGACTTATAAATATCTACAATTTGTGTTCATTGTTCTTTACATCTACAAAGAAATCTTCAATTATTTCTCGCTTGAGCGAGCTACTTAAAGACGACTGCAAACAACTGATTGTAAGAGATTTCAACCTACATTATTCTCATTAAGAAGAACAAAGATGCTTCACTTGACATGCAGTGATCAACAGTTTACTTGACATCGTTACTAATACTAAGCTGAAATTATTGCTGAAATCAGACATTATTACTTGCAAGACTTACAATCAGTTTACAACTATTGATTTAGTCTTTAGCAGCGAGAAAATACAGTTTATAACATGCAAGTGTGAAGTACGCATCAATCTGCATCAAGAATTGAATCATCTTTCAATTGTCACAGAACTGTGTCTACAAACAACTTTAGTACAATCTTCAACTCAATGACTATGAAAGAAAATGAACACAGAAACATTGAGCGCGTATCTGCATATGCATCTTTCGTTGAATCATTCTTTAAACAGCAAGATGATGATGAATGAAAGAATGTGCAAAGTTATCAAGACATTACAGAAGATCATTGAGAAATTTACTCTTTTGACAAAGTCATTAAGTTGAGCAAAGAACTTCTGAAATTCAAACTGCTCAAAGATAGTAATGAAATCAAGACGACTGCGAATTATATGAAAAATACAGAGCATACTAGATGCATGAAATGAATATCTGAAACACAATGATCATAAAAACAAGATCATTTAACAAGCAAAGCGCGCACATTTCAGATCACAAATGCATGAGCTGAGCGATGCATTCAAGTCAATATGATGCTTCGCAAAATGAGTCAAAATCGAAAGTCAACTATTTAAAAAACTTTCTCAGTTTTTGTTACTGAAGTGAAGTGACACTAATCAAATGACAATAATGTTCAAGAAAAAAATCGAGATATTGCAAGAAAAATTCTTTCTTTCATTCTCTCAGACAAATGTCAACAACATTGCAGACTCATTTATACTCTTAACAATGTCATCTGATTCATGCATCTCAGAAGATGAAGTGAGACAGACAATCAAAAGAGTAAAAGCAGACAAAACATCAAACATCTCAGACATTTTAAACAAAGCGCTGCAGACAGATCTTGCAGAACTGATCTCAATACTGATGAGTTTATTCAATGCATATGTAACACACAGATATTATTTGAAGCAGTTCAAAAAAGCTCAAACAATAGTATTATGCAAATTAAAGAAGAGCAATTATATTGATTTAAAAACATATCAATTCATTGCTTTGCTTGATATCATGAGCAAAGCTCTGAAGTCAATCATGACTAAGAGACTGAGCAATATAGCTGAGACTCATCACATGCTATCTGATGCTCAAATGAGAGCGAGATGCAAGCAATTCATGATCTCAACATTAAATTTACTAGTAGATCAGATTCACACAGTATGAGACTGCAAAATCAAATACGTAACATTCATGTTAAGTTTAGATGTCATCGAAGCATTCAATCAAGTCTTGCACATCAAACTTCTGCATACTTTGAAAATGAAAAGAACTTCAGACTACATAGTCAAATGAGCACGCAGCTTTCTTAAGAATTGAGAAACATCACTGAGATTTAATGAGCAAATGAGTGACATGCGCGAGATAAATGCAGACATATCACAGAAATCTTTCATTTTATCGATTTTCTTTCTATTCTTCAACGCAAGTCTGATTGAGAAGTGCGAAGCATTGAGAATTAAGATCAAAGTGCTTGACTTTGTAAATGACATTAACATTCTAGCATATGATAGATTCATTGAAGAAATTTGCAGAACACTGAGCAAAGCACATGATGTTTGCGCAAAATAAGCTTGCACTCATGACGCAACATTTGCATCAGAAAAGTATAAATTTACACACTTCATCAGAAAATCAAAGAAATTTGACATGATGACTAGCATACAAATAAAAAGCTCAGTTATTAAGTTGAAATCAGACGTGCGAGTTCTGAAAGTACAACTGAACATGAAATTGCGATGAGACATGCATCTTCGTCAAATCAAAGCGAATCACATCACATGAATGCTAGCACTTAGTTGACTTGAAGTCTTCACATGAGAGACAATCTTCACAAAAGCAAGACAAATATACTCAGCAGTAGTAAAATCAGAAATTGCATTCAAAGCATCAGTTTGACATCAGCGAGAAAAAGAGAAAGAACTGTCAGACAAAGAATGCAGACTTGAAACATTACAGAATTAAACTCTGTATCATGTTGCAAAGATGTTCAAAAGAGTAAGCATCAAGACTCTGAAAGCAGAAATGTATATAAGTTCGCTGCATGTTCATTTAAACATGCTGCAAGACAAGATCATGTTACGCAGTTGAGTCAATGATTGTACGCAGAAAATCAAATAAGCATGCAAACTGATATGCGCTCATCTGATGAATATCAATTGCATCATCTCTCGCTCTTTTGTCATCAAGAAAGTGATGCTTCTGAACAATTCAATTCAAGAAGACGCAAAAATACAGTCAAGATGTGAATGATTAACTCTTGTTGCAACGATTTTGACTAGTGACAGCATCGCAATAGCGCAGTATCACAGAAGTCAGTGAAAGCAACGATGAGAAAAATATAGAAAATGCATCGCAGATGTTCACATTATCTCAACACAAAGATTGCATCTATTCAACAAGATGATAAAGATGTGAAATGATTTTCAAAAGATTGAAAGCACTCTCATCACTCACATCAGAATTAAACACATAGATCTGAATGTTTATTTGCACTTCAAAAACGTTTCAGATGCAGATAGTGTGTGATGCAACTGTGACTGAAATCATCAAATGATGAAACATGTATTCATGCATTGCTTGAACTGATTGCATTTGCGATCAAGAATGCTACGAGACATCAACTTCTTGAACTATTGAATAATCATTATTATCACGAAGAATCTCAAAGCAGTTGCAAGAATGATGATGAAAACGAAGCTTCTGAAGCAATTTAAAGTGACTAAGTCACTCATTTTTTAACATGCAATCAACGCGAACTAATTTGATACATAGTCTCATAATGATAGTTTCAACTGCGTGAAGCAGTCATATAAACAGCGAGTGATTTTCTATTTCAAAAAGTTTTGTTCACTCAATATAAATAGCATAGAATCTCTCATGAGTCAACTTAATCGATGTCACAAAAATGTATGAATTTATTATTATTATTATTATGCACATGACTGAGATGATTGAAACAGAATTGCTGAAACTAAATTAAGATAATAATGATTAAATTAATGACTTAATTCATTGAACTGCAAAACAGATTCAATGAATTGAGATTATTTAAAATATTTGTTAAAATGTAATCTTCAATCTTCAGAGTATGTAAGTGAGTTGTCTCTGAGCAAGCTGTGTGTAACTAGCTTTATCAAGATGAGTCTAGCTCAGAAGACTCTGCGCTTCTATATAATCACAACATTTTAGTAGATAGAACAATACACTTTACATTATCATCATCGCTGTCACTGATGTCTGTCGAGACTCATTCTCTCTTAACAGATTATGAGTTTGAGTTAGTGTGAATGATGCACGTTTATCATCTCACTCGCGTATTCATGTAGTAGATGTTCATAGATTTAATTGTGTCTTCATTAACTTCTGATTGCAATCAGTGTGAGAAAGTCAAGAATCTCTGACGAAGATCAGATTAAATATGTACTTACTGACACAGAAATCAGTATAATTTAGTCTCAAGTCACGCTGAAGAGACAGTCTGATGAGCTGCATTTTCAGACCAGTATAAACAGATCTGAGATTGAGTTCTCATTGCAGCAGATCAAGAGCACGACAGCTGAGTTGTATGAAACTAGTATCACAATACTCTGCGCTGAGGCAGAAAGACTGACGAGATGACTAGTATTCAACTTCATCATCTCGTTAACAATCTTTCAGTTTCGCGCGATTGAACTTTCTATCACAGCAATCATGCTACAACTCAACGCTGTTTAAGCAATTCAACTGTCTCAAGATTTTTCTTCGACTACGCTATATCAGTTTAGCAGTCACGTCTTGTCATTATGCAGTGATGATTTTACAAAGACTATCATATAGCATCAATAATATCATGTCAGCTCTGCAAGTTTACTGCAGTCAACTTCACTACGACACGTTCAGCAAACATGCATTCAACACTTGCAAAAAGCTATCACTTAACTTTGACAATTGTCATACAAGCATGTTTGATTGAAATTATAACTTTTATACAGCAGCAATCTGAATTCACTGTATCAAAAATCAACAATCATTAATTCAGCTTTCATTTGATTCATCAATATCAATCTAGTCATACATTTTCTTTTAACTATCGAATCAATTTTTCTTTCTATTTTAACATTTTTGATCAGTCTTATCTGAGATCTTGTCACATACTTGAGAAAGCAACAGAGTCTCTCAGTTACTTACTAAAGAAAGCTGAAAGACTCTTGAAAACATGATTAAAAGACGCGTTATTTGAGAATGTTTTTGATTCTCTTGTCAAACTACAGACAACACTGTTTATTTGAATGCAGTGCTTTAAGTCATTCACTCATTCTATGATCTGATTTTGATTGTTTCAACCGTCATTTCATGTCTACATCTTATCTTCATTGACTAGTTGCAATCTTGTTTTTTGTTCATACGAAGACTTGCAATTGCATTGTCTCATCTGCAATCAACGTTTACGATATCATCTTTGCTTACTTCATGATGATCATGAGAAAGAAAGAAAGAAAGAGAGTCTAGAGTGATCTGAATGAGTCTAAAGCTGAACTCAATAAAGTAGAGATAAGAGAAGAAGTCTGAGTCTGTTTCTGATGAACAGTAAAGATAACAGCAGAGATACTGAAGATCATCTGAATGAAATCGTCGATATAGAAGACTCTGTCTTGAGAAAGTGATTAACATCATCAAGACAAGCATGCTATGAGAACAATACAACAACATGATAGAATCTCTGCATTCTGTTGCAATGTGAGAGTCTAGTCTAGATTTAGCTCAGAGATTTGTTTCATGATGTGATACTGTTTCTTAACGCGCTTGCAACAGAACAACTTCAGAATCAATTTATGATTTGAGATGAACATGTTTGTCTAGATGATTCATTCTTTGTTTGCAACATCAGCATCTTGCTGCGTTTGAGAATTTCATTTCTTGATTGAAGTGCTAGTTGTTAGTCAGTCTCATGACTGCAACTGTCTACTACTACTGATTGCTGTTTGCTAGTGATTACGTCGTCAATAGCATGTCTTGACTTACAGCAAAGACATCTATGAAGAAGTCAGAGTGACTCATCTGTGAGAAAGTCAAGAAAACTCATCTGTGAAAAAGTCAAGAAAATTCATCTGTGAGAAAGTCAAAGAAATTCACTTGTGAAAGAGTCAAGAAGATTCATCTATGAGCAGATCAGATGTTCTGACTACACATCTGAAGAATTGTCAGCAGAGAAAGTGTTAAAATGTAGTCTTCGATCTTCAGAGTATGTAAGCAAGTTGTCTCTGAGCGAGCTGTGTGTAGCTAGCTCTATCAAGATGAGTCTAGCTCAGAAGACTCTGCGCTTCTATATAGTCACGACATTCTAGTAGATAGAACAATACACTCTACATTATCATCATCACTGTCACTGATGTTTGTTGAAACTCACTCTCTCTTAACAATATTGACAATTTATGTTTTAAATTAAGTTGATGATTTGACATCATGACAGTTGAAACACAAGATTGATAATTTGATATGTTTTAACTACACATTCAAACAAGAGATTCATAATCATGATGAAAAGATGAGAAAAGAGAAAGTCTGATGTTCATCATTAAATCATTAAATATAACAACGAAAAGATGATTGTCACATGTAATGATGATGTCAATATTGACAAATGTCTTTGAAAAGATGTGCAAAGCTGTGATGATTGAGTTTATTAAATGAATAGATGAAGTTTATAAAAGTAATATAACAATGTGATATTCTAAGCAGACACAGAATGAATATATATTATGATAAAGCTAATTATTAAGAAGCTCTCAATAACTCAAGAAAATTGATTGACTATAAAGAGTTTGTCAAGATTGAATGTTAATCAAGCACGTTTTATTAACATGTTCTAAATAAAAGGTAGAACGAAAGATGATGCAATGCAAAGAGAACATCACGAACTTGAGAAAGCTTCTAGAAATCATGAGCGTGATAACAGTGATCATTCAAATAATACTCTTGACAAGCATACTGAACCAATTTCAGACTGTGACGTCATTAAAGAATCAAATGAAAGAGAGAGAAAGTAGAAAAGAAACAAGTTCATAAAGTTCTCACATTGAGAACAGTTACAGTATAAAGCGCAGAGAAAAGCGATAGTAGATACGAAAAGAGCGCTACGCTAGCGCAGCGTTCGCTACAATATATAGAATCTTGCATAGACTCATAATGAGTGTTGAATCGAGTAAGAATCAAAAAAAAAAGCATTGTCAAGTTGAACATGACATAATTCATGATATATTAAGTTGAAGATATGACGTGATTTAAACGATGTCTTGACAAAGTTACAGAGTTTCAGAGCTAACTCAGATCTGATTTTCAACTCAATCTTTGATTCTAGTCTCTGATTTAATCTTTATATATTAATTCATCATGACAATTGTCTTCTCTTCTAAGTGAGTTCATTCTCAATCTCAATAATTAATGTCTTTGTTTACTCTGATAAATGATGATGCGTATTCATGATTTTACTCTAGAAGCTCTCAATAAAAATCTTCAAATCTCTGTAAGAAAACAAGAAAAAAAGAAACTTTTGATCAAATGATGATTCATTTTTGATTATAATGCGTGTAGATAACATTATAAATAGACTGATCATTGAGTCAAGTTTCAAGTTGATATTTTGAATTCAATTCAATTCAAAGTCGAGTTGCTCACATTTTCAACTTAATTCAAGTCAAGTTGAGCATATTTTCAACTTGATGCAACTTGACTCAACTGAGAATTGAGTCAACTTAACTTGACTTGTCAAGAACTTAAGCTCAACATCAAGAGAGCTAAATATAGAAATTTTTCCGACTTTTGCATTATCTTTTTGCATTATTTTTTTGATAGAAAGTCATGAAGAAAAAACATGAAGATCATTTGATAGAATGTTACGAGCGTACCAAGACTGAATAGAACTAGTCAGTGTCTCTAGCTCAGATCTGGCTCAGCCTCTATTTTCTTTCACCAACATCTCTTTGTTCAACATCATCTTTCTTTCTACATCACATTCTACTCATGTCACAAACACATTCTCTTCGAGCTTAGCGCAGTCTCTGAATATTACTTAAATAGAAGCTCTTGTACTCATCTTCTTCTGTATTCTTAATATTCAGTTATAGCTATCTCTAAAGATCAAGCACTATTCAACCCTGACTTTCGCTGATTGACTCATCTAGGCACGATTCTGACATTATATTAAGAATTCGTTAATCACACGATACTGATCTCATTACTCATTCAACATACTCGTCTAGGCAGAACGAGTCTAAAGAAATTCATTTACCTGATGATCGACGATAATCGAAAGATAGAACAACACTAGAGGGTTGAATAAAATCAACGACAAGACTGTTTGAATTGCTAGACTACTTACTGCTCATTAAGTACGCAAAGTTCACTCAATTACGAGAATCACGATAAAGAATCTTCGTGAATTGCTCAAGAATCAAATCGATCGATAGATTCAACGATAAAGAATCTTCGTTGTTTGCTAGAGAATCAATCAAATCAATCAATAAACAAACCTCATCTTCTTTGTTGAAGATTAAACATCATTCTATACGTCTTTCTTCTTCAATCGTCGAGCATCGTCATTCGTTCAATTCTCTTTCAAAACAAACCTCACCATGCTCAGTCGTTCGCTCACTGAAGAGTGTTTCGAAGAATTTCGAAATCGTTTCTCTCAAACCTCTGATGCTGATTCATCGAAATCACGAACGGAATCATCAAGTGCTGCATCATTCATTCATGAAGATGACGAATCATTCGCTGAAACGATAATACTTTTCGTGTTCTACGAAACCTGAAAGGCTCGAAGCCTAGTTCTTGATGAAGAAACAGATTGACTCTACGAGTTAGGTAAACAACAAGAAGACGAAATCAAAGAGTTGAAGACTAGACTTCAAGCTAAAGAAAACACTTCTTCTGATTTCACCTACTCTGAGCGTTCTAGGTCTCAAAAAATACCTGATTCTTCGCTGTTTACTGATGAAAAGAACTCTACTTGAAAGAACTGGTACGGAAAAATTCAGGATAAACTAAAGATCAACGTCGATCTCTTTTCTAATGAACGAGTCAAATTGAGCTATATACATTCTAAATTATTCGATGACGCAGCTGAGATCACTCAAGCTAGACGCGAACGTGACTGTGTCAATTTCTATAAGATTGTCGACGATCTTTTGAAAGAGCTAGCTCAGTTGTTCGATGACTCGAATAAGAAAGTCAACTTTCGTAGAGAATACTACAACTTGATTCAAGAATTCAAGAAATTCAGTGAATTCTATACTCAGTTTCAACGTCTATCTTTCTATCTAGACTATCACGAGAAGCAACTGATCGCTGATCTGAAAGATAAAATACACTCTCGTCTTCGATTCGTTTGAGTAGGTCAACTAGTTCAACCTGATTTTCTAAAAGAAATTCGTTTCTATCTGATTCATTTGAATAATGATCAGCAAGTCATTCGAGAGATCAAGAACAAGATCAAACGCGTCAATGATCTTTCTAAGACTATCTTTCATAAAGCGACTGTTGTCACTCAGTCAGTTGATCACTTGAAGTCTGACCAGCTAAAGCCGCGTGACGCGGTTTTAACTAACGTCAAAGAAGCAGACATTCTAGTTGAAAGCTGTTTCATATGTCATAAATCAGACCATAGCTCTAAAGAGTGCTTCGACCGACCTACTAGAATCAATGCAGTGAACAATGAATATGATCGCTTTGATTTCGATTCGAATTTCGATTCAAAAAACTAGTCACCTCTTCAAAAGTCATTAAAGAGGTAGAGATTATATCTTTGTGCAAACTAGACGAAATTCTACCGAAAGAAAATTACTTTGAAAAGTCGTTTCTAATTGACGCTCATCTCATCTCTCAGAACCGATCTTTCAGCCTTCGTTCTCTAATAGACAGTGATTCAGTCGTCTACATGATCATACATTCTAATTTAGTCAATAAAGTATGCAAGAAACTGGGAATTCAACCTATATCACTGACAAAAGAGAAGCTAATAAGAGATTATGATGGAAAGATATTTAAGAAGATCATCACTCATAAAATTCTACTCAACCTCATCATCGAAAGTCATAAGAAATTGACTGTATCAATGCTGATAGCTGATATTGATCATCATGAAGTCATATTGAGTAAGCTCTGAATGAACAAAAACGGAATATTATTGAATATGCGAAACGACGTCATTGTTTTTTCGAACCAATTGAATACTTCTATTTCGGTTTTTTCGATTCTCTTCAATTCAAAGCACTCAAGTTGATTGCAGTCAACTTCGTCTTCTTCAATCACTCAGACTAAGATCTCTATGATGCTCAAACGACTCGTTCGAGAAGAGTCATTCTCGATTCGAAGCATAGACGCAGCTTCGTTCAAAACGCTGTTGAATCGTTCAAAGAAGAACAAGATCAAAGTCTTTGCTCTATTCATGATGAACATCAATAGAAAAATCGCGTACAATACTCAGAACGATTTGAACGCTTTAAACGTCTCTTCAATCAATGAAACGACTCAGAATTTGAAAGATATTAAAGCAAAGCTGTCATCGAAATATCATGAGTTTCTAGATGTTTTTGATCGAGCTCAATTGAATAAACTATTTTCTCATCGCTTCTACGATCATAAAATCGAGCTCATCAGTGATTCAACGTCTTCTTGCTGTCGAGTCTATCGAATGTTCTCTGTCAAACTTCTGAAAGTAAAGAAGTACTTAAACGAGAATCTGTCGAAGAGATTCATCACTTCTAGCCAGACTCTCTATTTCTCTCCCGTTCTATTCGTCCTCAAAGCAAATGAAGATCTTCGATTCTGCGTAAACTATCGAAAGCTAAATGTCATTTTCAAAAGAAATAGATATTCTCTATTGCTGATAGACGAAATCATTGGTAAAATAGTGAGTTGCAAGCATTTGACTAGATTGAACATCATATCAGCGTTCAACAAACTTCGAATGCATTTTGATAGCGAGAATTACATCACTTTTATCACTGCTTTAGAAGCATATAAATACAAGATGCTATCATTTGAACTGACTAACGAATCGACCTTCTTTCAGCAATATATGAATGATGTTCTATGAAACTTTCTGAACGACTTTTGCCAAGCCTATCTAGATGACATTCTCATCTATAGCAAAATGAGAAAGAAACATAGAAATCACGTCAAACTAGTATTGAGTCGACTACGCGAAGCTGAACTGCAGGTGAATATTCGAAAGTGCGAATTCAATGTAAAAGAGACTGTCTTTCTAGAAGTCATCGTATCAGAACTAGGTCTTCGTATGAATTTCAGCAAAGTGACAGTCATAGTCAGCTGAATCACTTCGACCAACCTAAAAGAAATTCAGAGCTTCGTGAGATTTGTTAACTTCTATCGCCGTTTCATTAAGAACTTCTCGAAGCTAGTCAAATCGTTCACTCAGCTGACAAGAAAGAACACGTCTTTTGTTTGAAACGAGATCTGTGTTCAAGTCTTTGACAATCTAAAGAAACAAGTCAGCTCAACCTCAGTACTTCGTCACTTCAATCTCAAACGACAAGCTATTCTGAAGATCGATGCTTTGAACTATGTAAAAGATGAAATACTATCTCAGTACGATGACGAGAAAGTTCTTCATTCGATGATCTTCTACAGTAAAAGCATGATTCTCGCTGAAATCAATTACCACATCTATGACAAGAAATTGCTAGTCATTATTCGATGC
>JAABUW010000501.1_pt1 | contig 77539 bp, 138 predicted proteins | sample 5560081 | NCBI WGS metagenome assembly JAABUW01 (sample SAMN10711882, study PRJNA513363) | rock metagenome | isolation source: Antarctica rocks | place: Antarctica: Victoria Land, Knobhead sud | reverse complement strand
ACGGTCTTTGGGCATATTCGAAGATACCCTATCCATGTCCCGATGTACGATGCATCCATGTCGTTATGATAGAGTGCTGAATGGATTATGCTAAAGTGTGGAAACGAATGATGACGACCTTCATGAGACCTCCTTGGGCGCTTTCCTCTTTCTCCCCTTTCTTTTCCCTTCAGCTGAGTGCTCGATGATTTCGCGCTCCTCTTCCTCTCCGTCAGATGTCGGAATGTCTCCATTAACCAGCTTCTTGATCGGCTTGGTCGCGCTCGGTGCCGTAACAGCTGAAGGCTCTTCATCCACAGACCTGCCATCGATGAACATGGGAGGTGCCGGCTTCGGTGGGACAACATCTCCGTTTGTATGAACGTGACCATTGGGCAATGCGTCGTACGGTGTCTTTGCATTTGTGACCTCTGCGCTGACGTCAATTTGGGCAACCGCATGGATCAGGTAAACGTACTTGAAGCCAGTGTCTCCCGAAAGAAAGCCGTAAGATCGCGAACCTCCTCATCGGTGACTGGCCGAGTCCTGCTCTCCTCGACTGCCGGCATCGGCAACGGGGGTGCTGAATTCGGCTCCTCATAGATGATCTGATCTGTTGCCATTGCATCGTCCTCCCTTACACCGGAAGTCTTGACAGACAGAAGCTCTTCCATGAAAGCATCGAAGAGCAATCCCACAGGCGGCATCGTGTGACTGGGTCCGTCGAAGACCTCGCTTGGTCTGCCAACCTTGCTTGCACGTGGTGGTGGGATTGTCCCTGGAGCGGTCTCAAGATCCTCAAGGAAAGCATCCTTTCCGAACATTTCTTGCCAAATCGAGAGAGGCTTTTTCGTCCCTGGTTGGCCGGCTACACGGTCAGTCTTGGGCGCCGACGAGCTGACGGCACCGCCAAAGCGGTAGACCTCGCCGTTTTTCACGATGCCGATAAATTGGATCCTATCGGTATCGACTGGAGCTGAAGAGGGCAGAGAACAGATGTCGGAGAGCTCTGGCTGGACTTGATACTGCCGGAGATGTTTGGGGTCTGATGGGGAGAAGACGGTGACGAGTGAACGGTTCCGTCCATCGGTGGAGGAAGAGATGAACAGCAACCTCGATGTGTGGCTAAGGAGCTTGTCGCATCGAGTCGACGAGGATGCCCATAAAACTATGACGTATACATCAGTATTCTTCTTCGCCAGAGTGCTTGGCCCACCTCCACAAGACAGTAAATCCCAGACCGCGATACCGCTGCGCTTTCCTGCAGCGACAAGGTACTGCCCCTCGGGTCCGACGAAAGCAACCTTGTGAGCGTCGCTGACTGAAGCGTCTTCCAGCACTTTGAGCAGAATATTGCTGTCGACATCCCACAGCGTGACAACAGCACCATGAGCGAGAGCAACGATTGTCGCGTCGGACGAAAAGGCGGCTGCGTGGATCGGCATCGAGCGATAGTCAAAGGTTGATCGTGTCGACCAGAACACTGCTCAATGTTATAAGCATTGTCATATTTGACAGTACGGCAGCGCGATGAAGTCCTCAGAAGGTTGAAGATATGGGGTCCACAGACATAGACATGTTCGGACTGTTGAGCTTGTATAGATTGCTCATCATAGGACGCATACGCTGCCGCTGTTTCGGGAGGGGAAGTAAACATTGACTCACGCTCGACAACGTCTGGTCTGTTCGCCGCGGTCTTGCCTGAAGGAAAACCTGATCAGCTCTTGACCCCAAGTGATGGAACGCGTTTAGACAGGACGAGGTGGAGTCAGGATTGCAGAACAGGACTCTACAGCGCTCAAAAGAGCTAGCAGAAGAACGAAGGTTATGTGATATGCTGTTCATCTTGGAGTGTAAAGAAAGCAGGATTCGAAAGAGGGAATATAGTGCGCCCACCTTGTTCACTCTTCTTCGCTTGGCGAACCTGCCATAGCTTCGCGGTGCCATCAATCGCCGTCGTGAAGAGGTGCAGGGTAATGGTGTGATTGGAGCTGATATCTGCCTGCGGTATGGGCGAGAAGGCAAGCGTCGAGATGTCGGAGAGCCCGTGCGGCCGGGGGAACTGGGTATTGACAACGTATCTTCAGCGACATGAGCTAGTGACTTTCTTCACTGCACCGGAATGCTTACTTATGCCCATCCCACCGCCAAATCTTCAGATTCTTGACCATCCCTCCGCCCTCCACCTGGTCTCCTTTCCGCCCCTCCATCGTCGCCATCCATCTCGATTCGCCATCCTGCACGTCGGAGAAAGCAACCTGCTCGACAGCAATGGGCTCAAGCTCCTTGTCATCCCTCCGACTGATTCGATTGGATGGGACGACCTCGAGGTCGAAGAGGATAGAAGAGGTCAAGGGATCGATGAATTGGAGTGTTGAAGGATGGGAGGAAGGGACAACGATGGCGCCGGTCGCGGGATGTAAAGCGAGAGGTAAAGGCATATTGTCCGATATTGCCCGAAGAGGGTCTATGACTTGTCAGGCCAGACTCCTATATGTAAAGAACCAACTCACCGAGTCGTACGCTTCGTTCAACAGTAGACACAGTCCCGGAAGCCGCCCCGACTCGGACCACGCTCCCATCTGCAAAGCCCATCCACCACTCTTCCTCGACTCCTCGCGAGCCCCGTCTCACCGCCAGACTGAGGATCGCGGTCCCACCCAGTCTCGGGATATACTGCCTCTTTCCGGATGCTAGATGCCATTGCACGAGGACGCTCTCCTCTCCGACAGATAGTAGCTGCGCTCCAGATGGGGTGAAGGCGATAGCCGAGACTGCGTGAGCGTGCCAGTGCAGGGATGTCGTGGGCAACCGCTTCTCCATGTCGATCTGTCCACCCGACTCCTCTATGCCCGGCTTTTGTGCTGCTACGGCGTCCAATTGCCGGAATGCGGCTTCTAGACCATGCCAGAGTCGGATTATACCCCTGGCATCCCCTGTCGCAAACCACTCCTCTTCAACATTTCGCCCTCCGAAAACTCTTTCAGGCGAGAAAGCGCCGCATGTGAAAGGTTGATCTGACACGAGTTTGATGAGTTTCGGCACCCATACATCCGGTTTGCTGGCATCCGGAGCGGAGGTAGGGAGGCGAAAAGTGTAGGCTTTGGAGCCAGCGAGAGCGACGAGGTAGGTCGATCGTGGAGAGACGAAGATGGCGGCAGGGGGAGCGGAGACTCTCGCAACTTCCCGGGGCGATCCCGGATTACCCTTGGCAGGTGGAGCCAGGCTTGCCCTCACAACCCGATGATTGTCTTCGACAACTTGATGACCATGAGCATCCTCTCGACGGGAGGAAAGTCTGACCCACTGCCCATATCCTTCTTTTTGTTCATCTTCATCCTCTGCTTGCTCGTCTTATTCCTCCCAGTGCGCTCATGTGTGATCGTGGCGAAGATCCACCATTTCCCCGCTACCTCACCGATACACATTTGCCGGACCCGACAGGGTACTCCGTACATAGTGATGGTCCGGATCAACCGGCCTTCGGACCAGTCCCAGATTTTGACGGTACCGTCTTCCGAGCTCGTCATGAGCTGAAAGGGATTCGTAGGAGACAATAGGAGGGAAGTGATGGGTTGCTTGTGACCTTGAGAGTGGTTTGAGCACAACGTGGATAGCCGAGCGAAGCTCGGTGGGGTGGAGGAATGGACGTGTATCGACGTCTTAGCGACGGTGAAGTAAAATCTGCCAGTCTCTGATCAGCACATTGTCGGCCAAGGAGGAAATGACCCACCGTCCATCTTTCGACCACACAGGAAGTATCCGCAGCACCTCATTCTGAGCAATGGGTAAACAGTCCCAGCTCGGTATCTCCTCCTCTACCTCTTGAGCCCTCTCCTTCCTCTTCTCTTTCGTCGTCTCCTTCGTTTTCTTCTTCGGATGCTTCCCCTGCTCCTTCTCCCTTTCCTTCCCCTTAATCTTCTTGCTCTTCTTCACCGGTCGCTGTTCAGTGGTACCCTTCTCCGACGCCATCTCTCTGTGATGACGTCTGAAACGCTTCCTAGTCTGAAGCGCTGGTTCTCCGGGCTCAGTAGCAAGGGGTGGCAGCTTGGACGAGCTCGCTTCGGGTTGATCCGGTAGATTCGATGTTGCAGCGAGCGGTGAGTGGCGCTTGGACGGGAAAATCGCCTCTGTATTGGTGGTCTGATGACTTTGATCAACCTGTCGAGACGGTGCGGACTGCTCGAGCGCCTTCGTCTCATCACTAGGTCGTTGATCGATCGCTTCAGGACCGGTAGCCTGATTGATTGCTTCCTTCTCTCGCGGACGCCGCCGTTTGCGTGTTGTCACGACCTCTGAGTCCACAGTACGCTGTATTTGATCCTCCATGACCGCGATATGGGGAGGAAAGCTGTTAGGGAAACTTCAGCTACCTGATCCAGCCAAAATTCTCGGTGAACGGGTAAAACCGGTGTCACGTGACTCAATTCTGCTTCCGTCGGAACAACTTTTCCAAAACGGTGATGGATAATGCATGCATGTAAAACAACGAGAGTCAAAGGCCAGACCTCAAAGGGTATCTGGAGGCGGACCAAAAATCTGCACCTTCCCCTGATGATCCCGTCTGATCAGCTGGGCTTGCCACAAGGAGATCCTGACTCACCTTCGAATTCAAGATAGCATACCGATGTGTCGACTCCACTCCGGCTGAAGCATTCGCCTCGATCTCCGCTTCACACAATCCCAGCTCGTCCCTCGGCAGCCAAAGGATCCGTTGCGGCTCCTTCGTTGCGGGATGAAAGAAGGCGTTGGGATCGTTTCCGTCTTCCTGCTGTCGTTGTTGGATGCCTGGTCCGCCAGGAACAGCAAAGTAGGGTTCCTCCTGGTTGCCATCACCTTCGGGATCCGGCGGCTGACCGATCTGACCCATCTCAACGTCACTTGGTGACTTGACAGGCGGACTGGCGCTTGTCGGGATGCTGTCTGTCTCCAATGGGAGTTGTCTGTGCTGTTGAGCCGGAGACGATGTAGACGAGGAGGCCGGGAAGGATGGCTTTGGCTTTCCAGTAAGGTGTTCTCGCGAAGAATCGGCGACAGTTGCTCGATCATTGTCGTTCTCGCCCACACTGCTCCCATCGTGACCGACTTCCCTTGGCATCCCGTATGAAAGGTGCGACAGTGACAGGGGAAGAGAGTGGATGAGGGGCGCGTACGACACGATGATCAGGTAATGTGCGCCAGCCTACTGACGGTCAGCGAGGATTCTCGGAGTAATAAAGCAACTTACGGTGCAGACAATGAGGATGATCATCAAAACGCCTTGAGGGATAGCTGAGACCTTGTCGTCGACGTCCCTTGCCAGGAAGAACAGCGCACATAAGCATATCTCCTGGATGTACATGCCAACGAAGACATGGGCAATCGCTTTCGGGAAGAACACGCCACCGGTGTCGCTTTCGGGTGGTTGATCATAGACCCAGATGAACAGGTACTTGTAGACCAGGGCGGAGAGGACGAAGAAGGCCGCGCCGAAACCGTTGATAACAGGCGAGATGACACAGTATGCGATCACTATAGCGCCTTCAGCTCAACTCTGATTCAGAGCAAGGAGGCTGACTAATGACGGCATAGACAGTAACGCCAGGGAATGTTGTACCCCAAGACGCAGTCTGCAGCTTGTACCGGGACTGGTACACCGATCGCCTAGACCGCCGCATGAGCGACCCTTCTAAGGCTATAGCTCATCTGACTCACGGGGATCCTCCAAGCAAGATGACCTTGACGTAGTACAGCAGAAGGGTGATCGCTTGCAGCAAGGTGCCAACCACTCCGGTGAATTGTGTGAGGGTGAGCGTGATGAAGAATGTAGAAGCTGTAGGCATTTGCTGAGCAAGGATCGTGGCGACCGACGAGGGGTTCTCCGCGAGAGGCTTGACCGAGCTGATCAGGCCGGACGCCAAGGTGACGACGAGGAAAGTGTGCTAATCAGTGTCAGCGAGTCTGTCAAAGCGACGAGCAGGGATCATGCTCACCACGACGAGGAAGATGAAGTATCGCGTCATCAGGTCCAGCTCGACATTCGTCTTGCTAGGGATGCCCTCGAAAGCCGCTAGCTCTGCAAACGAGGTCAGCAGGAACTCAGCCGGAAGAAACTTCGGACGCCCGTCTCAAGACCGTTGGGAGCAGTAGCATGAGAAGGGCGAGCAGTACTGGCGGAAGGATACCGCAGATGACACCACGCAAAAGTGCCTTCGCGGTGGAGGTTCCATTGAGCCAATCGAGCCATGACAGCCACTTATATGTCGTAGTCAAGGTGCTGATATTGGACAAAGCGCCGATAAAGGCCACTACGTCCAGTGATCAGTATCAGGCAGCTTTCCAGCTCCGGGAAGGGGGAGCGCACCTGGGAAGGTCCACAGCAAAATCAAGCCTCCTGTCATCGCGTATGAAAGGGCTTGTCGGACATTCTGCTCGTACGGGTTGAGGGAGAGGTTGCGCCAGATGACGTCTGCAGGTGATTGCTCGATGTAACGCTTGTTCATCCGATACCTGCAATACGTCAGCTAACAGAAGCTATATGGCCGCACTATGTGACTCACGGCTGATGGTGCGCAAGGCATTGCGCAGCGATGTGGGCCGCGATCTGCTGGTTGAAGTGGATGAACGCCGAGTTGAGAGGAGGGTACGTCTCCTCCCCAATTCCGGGAGTGTCGATATCCTTTTGCAGCTGGACGCGACTTTTTTCTAATCCCTGCGTGCAACTAGCTATCTCTCTCCTCGCCCAATCGATCTTGTCGACCGTTTGCCCGATTCCAAGCCAGCCAAGACCGAAAGGTGCCCATCCAGGTTTGAGTCGCATGGTCGGACGCAAACTACGCGGAACAAGCTGATCCGCCAGACCCAGCGCTTTTGGGTCTGACGGCATGGTTTCCTCCGAGTGGGACTCTGGCGTCTGTATTAATTGCGGATTGATTGGACCGGTCAACTGCTCAGAGACTGGCTTTTGCTTCGCTTCGAGCTTCCCTCTCTTCTTCTCTGTATCGATGCGATGTTGGCGAGCGAGCTTGATGAGCTTGACCTGCGCTGATTCAAGCTTCGCGCTAGCCTTGGTTCGTCGTTCCCATAAATCTGGCATTTCCTTCAGATTACTGGAAAATCTGCGTCAGGGATCATTGGCATGTATCAACATGTAGCGCACCGAGTAAGCCATATCCGCTTGACACCTCCAGGAAGATGCGCGAAGAGCTGTTCGAGCTTCTCCTCGTCCAAGAAATTCTTAGGGATACCGGTGACCAGCACGGTGTTCGCCTGAGGCAGCTTTGAATGCGCCGGATTGATAAGGTGTTTCTGGCGGACGATGAGCCAATGATCCATCTCAACCCAAATGAGATACAGGATCCAGACTGTTGTAGCATAAGCTTCTTTTTTGGTACAATATGGACAAACTCACAGATGAAGCAATAGTCAAGAATCAAATGCGCCCAATACCTCGACTGTTTGTTCTTCGCGACATTCCCAAACGTCAATCTGTCCAGCCCAGATTTGTGATCGACATCCGAGTTGGCCGCGTCGACGGGTAGAAGGATAGCCCAGGATAGGAGCCAGATGGGGACCATGGCTTTCGACATCATGATGAGGAACCGGACAAACATGTAGGGGTCGACACCATTCTTCTTGAGGATCTCTTCGGGATCGGCTGCGGCAGGTCAGCGGGCTGAATCGAAGCTAGTCGAGGAAGCATTGTACCCTGGATGATCCGCCAGATAGGCCAGAGAAGGTGGTTGCCGAGCACTAGAGCTTGGATATCCTTCGGAGGGATGTAGGTTCGCGGCTCGTAGCTGAAAATACCATCGAATCAGCACCCTCACAGACAGGACGCCTGCTGAGTGCGATCTCGGCACTCACATAGCCTTGATGAACCTCCTGAACAAGATGAAAGCTACGAACTCCCCTCCTGCAATCGCAGTATTCGCCACGAGCGAGGTAACGAAGGACGAGGTCGTTGAAAGAGTCGCGTCGGCGTTGGTATTGCTGCGGGTCGGGTCAACTCGAGGAATCTCACATGACCGCTGGAGCCGAAAGTCCAGCGAAATACACTCACGACATCGTGACAGAGTGACTTTGGCCGAGAACGAGGAGGGGGCGAAGCGATTTTGGGAGCAACGTGCTGCTGACACGCCAGGGCAGCTGATGTCACCGCATCCGATGAACAGGAGATACTGGCCAATAATGGATAGGCGAAGCGGTGACTATGATACAACGACGGCCGGCTGGACGAGATTGGAATCCGAACAAGCAGGAATGCGCGAAATCAAAACAAGGGCTCACAGGAGAATGGCCCTGAATTGGAAGGGGGATTGACGTGGGTGTTTCACATTTCACCAGGATTTTAATGGGTTCTTTGCAAAACGAGCAAGCACATGGCACACAAATGGAGCAAGTCTCTGTCCGACATATTTTCGTGCAAGTCGTGCTGCATCTCTAGGAGAGACAATCCTATGCTCGTGACGCCTATCCGAATCTGCTTTCTTCGTAGCTCCCTCAAACCGGCGAAGGCAGCAGCATTCTCCGGGGGTCCTCGATATACTCCTTGATCCGGACTGTGTGAAGTCAGTACATACATCAATAGAGGTATCAGGCGACGGGAGATGGACTGACCGAGGAAAGTGACCGCTTCTCGACCGTCAAGAAGTCGGTGGTCGTATGTGAGCGCGACAATCATGATGGGACGGATGACGATAAGGCCATTGACGACGACAGGTTTCTCCTTGATAGCATGCATTCCCAGGACCGCTGCTTGTGGAAGGTTGATGCTGGGCACGATCAGCTTGATATCTGCAGCTGAGCCCAGGGTACTCACATAGGTGTACCGTATAGAGAACCGAAGACGCCGCCATTCGAGATTGTAAAGCTACCCCCTGACATATCCTCTATCCCAAGCTTGTTGTCCCGGGCCTGCATATGTGAGCCAGGGCGACATTCCGTATCGGATGCGACGCACCTTCTTGCCCAACTCTGCAATAGCCTTCTCGATTTCCACTAATCCCATACCCTCCGCATTCCGCACAACCGGCGTGACTAGGCCCTTGGGCGTAGCAACAGCCACACTCAGGTCCACAAAGTCCCGATACACAATGGCGGCTCCCTCGATACTCGAGTTCGCTGCCGGTAATTCCTTGAGCGCTAAGCATGCTGCCCGGGCGAATGCAGACATGAACCCGAGCTTGACGCCCTCGTTCTTCAGGACACCGTCTTTGTACAATGTTCGGAATTCCATGAGAGAGGACATGTCGATCTCGTTGAAGGTGGTGAGGGAAGCTGCGGCATTTTGCGATGCCTTCAGCCGTTGGGCAATGGTTTGTCGCATGCGAGACATCTTTACCTGAAGGAATGTGTCACGTCAGTTTGAGCTACCCTAGCGGAACCAGTCCGCCCAGTCCGTGAGGCGGAACGGCCGTCTGGCTTCAGCTCGAGACGCACCCTAGTCTCATTCCGACTCCCCACCACCTTATCCTGCTTCGGCTCCTCCTCCTTCTCCTTCGGTGCCGGCTTCTCCTCCTTCTTCGGTGCGGGCTGTTTCTCCTGCGTCCTCGGCGCCGGCTTCTCCTCTTCCGAGCTCTTCATCTTCGGTGCTTTCTCATCCTGTTTCCTATGTGTGTCCTCGCTCGCTCCCTTCTCCTTGCCCGCAGCAGGTGCAGCTTGGTCCTTCTTTCCTTCTTCGGCGTCCTTTGGCTCGGACCGAGCTCCTCCTTCAGGCTTGGCTGGAGGCGGCTCGTCTCCTCCATCCTCTCCCGGCTCAATCTTCAGCAGGTCCTGCCCAACTGAGACGGTTGTGTCCTCCTCGACTAGGAACTCGGTGATCTTGCCTGACATGGGCGCGTTGACAGAAACATCAATCTGGTACCGTCAGCTCAACCAAAACCCGCCAGAGCAGGGCCAGACTCGCTCCAGCGTCAAAGAGTCCACGAGCTCACCTTGTCCGTCTCAATAGTCGCAATCTCCTCATCCTGCTTGACGTAATCCCCGACCGCCTTACTCCATTGTTTCAACGTGCCCTCTGTGATAGATTCGGCCTGTACGGCATCGTCAGCAGGTGGACTGCTACGGCAGCTGTCACAGCTGCGAGAACCAGACCACAGACTGACCATTTGAGGGACTTTGACGGTTTCGGCTGTCTCCGTAATCAGCGCATGACCTCTTTTGCAGGCAGAAAGGGGACTGACCTAGGAGTAGTGATGAGGAGTGGAAAGCTCGGAATGTAAGGTCTCGTTGCCGAATTAAGGGGGATGAGCTATCACACGATAGTTAGTCGCTAGCAGCGAATAACGAGAGGGCCTGTATGGGATACGCACAGGAGAGGTCTAGGTTGCTGTCGCGCAATACTCGCCAAACCTCTCAAACACGACCGCCGAGCACCTAAGGAGTTCGAGCTCTTCGCGGCGGCAGCAAGAGTCCGACATGGTACTCGAATCATGGCGAGGACGAGGAGGAGGGGAAGGGAAAGCTAAAGTGTGTTACTGAGGGAAGCTTCCGAAACGACGTGCTTCGCTAGTGGACAAAGACAGCAACGCCTCGAGCTATGACCTGAACGGTGAACCGGGTTTGTGGAGAAAAGCGGAGGTTGACCCGTGGTTCGGGAAATCCGCCGCGCAAAGCCGAAATCAAGCCGGAGTACGGAAGTGGCACCAAGCCATTCCGTTCACAATGGGTACAGATGTCTTGATAGATACAATGCTAGAGAACTCACTCCCACTCTCCCGTCCTCATCAAATGAGCAAAGACCCCTCCTCTTGCTATGAGCTCATCATACGACCCATCCTCTGCGACTCGTCCATCACCAAGGCAGATGACGCGATCGCACCGCCGCATGGCCTCAACGGAATGAGTGATGAATATCGTTGTTCTCATCTACACAGTCCAATCAGCAGGATTAATCCCATTCGCTGGCCAAGAGAAACACACATCCTTGATTTTGACGATTGTATCCAACACAGCCCTCTGATTGTCCACGTCCAACGCGCTCGTGCATTCATCCAGGATCAGGATGTTTGATCTCCGCACCAGAGCCCGCGCGATTTGGAGTCTCTGCGCTTGACCACCCGAGATAAGGGAGGCGTTCTCGCCAACTTTGGTATCATATCCCTGCGGTAGGTTTTGGATGAAACCATGGATGTTCGCAGCTTTTGCCGCACGATGGATCTCTCCAAGGGGTATGTCCGATCCATAGGCGATATTTTCCGCAACGCTGGCATCGAAGAGATTGGCACTCTGGCTGACCACAGCGATGTGGTTCCGCAGCCATTTGACATCCGCCTGATGCAGGTTGAACCGGTCCATTCGAATCTCTCCGGAGGTGGGCTCGTACAGCCGTTGGAGCAGAGCGGCGATGGTCGACTTCCCGGAGCCGGACGGTCCGACGATGGCGACATATTCGCCTGGTACCAGCTTGAATGACAGGTCGGACAAGACGGGGATGTCAGGGCGAGTTGGGTAGGCGAATGTTACACGATCGAAGTGGACGGTGCCGGTGATTGGGAAGCGGAGGTCGCCCTCAGCTTCTCTGGCTTCAACAGGTAGCGCAAAGAGACGGTCGAAATCGGTGGCGGCGACTTTGGCTTTCGTAATGGCAGGAACTAGACATCTTCAGTACAAGCTGAAGCGGTAGATGAATGGTGTCACTGAAGTCAAGCATTTGCGTCCCGAAAGTCAAGCTGAACAAAACCAGATTGTATACTTGAAGCATCTGATGATAATTGAGGTAATTCCTGAGCATGAATTGGAGGCCCGCCCAGTTCAGCAAACCTGTTACGTCTGTCATCTCCAGGAACACTCCAGTATCGTTGCAATTCACTGACCTTGCGCGAACAGGGGTAGACCTGCCGAAGCTCCCATGCCGATAGCCATGATCCAAGCAGACCCCCGCCCGGACTTTTTCGCTGCGATGGTATCTTGTTGAAAGTTCTCTCGGAACGCCCCGTCCAGTGCCATCGCTCTGATGCCACGGATATTCGCGATGCTCTGCTCACGTCAGCAGAGTTATGGATGAGATTGCTGCCGTACTCACTTCGTAGAAAGTCCTCGCGACGGCCTCTCGCTTGAGCTTATTCGTCACCTCTGCCTTCCCAATCACCGCCTCGTTCACCACCATGATCATCGCGAACACCGGTGCAAGTGCGATCCCAATCAACGTCAACTTCCAGTCGACGACCATAGCCCATATGATTCCTAGTCCAACCATAGCGATGAACACACACATTTTGCCTAAGACGGACCCCATCAAAGCCCGCATATCGTCGGCGTCCTTGATGAGGCACTGAACCAATCTTGATGGGGAGTTCTTGGTCTCGTCAAACCAAGCTTTGTCTTGCGAGAGGACCGAGCCGAATGCGGTACCTCGAACGGAAGTGGTCCAACGAGCCGCGAGCGCGTAAAGACAGTACTCCTGGGTGAAGTCGGCAAGAGCCTGAACGGCGCACAAGCCAAGGACGATGATCCCGTATTTCGTAAGAGAGGGATCCGTTCCACCTGTGCCAACGATGGCCATGAGTTTGGCAAGGTATGATGCCCAGATAGGCGTGGAAACACCATGGCCGATCGAACCGATAATACCGAGAAAGAGGAGGCACTTGTTGGGCAAGGTTGGGTAGAAGTGGATGATGAGCGCAAAAAGTCCTCGAGATTTAGTTGCCGATGCCTTGACGGGAGGACGGTCGGTTGCCACCGTGAGGTCCGCTTTCTTCAGGTCATCATCGACGCCCTCGCTGAGTGTCCGATTCTGATAATAAGAGTAGCGAAGGACATTGACTTCGTCCTTCTCAGATGGGGCAAGCTCAAGTCGCTTGTCTAATATGAGACTGCCGAGGTGAATAGAAGCATCGTAGCTAGGCCCAGTTATTTGGCTGCCCCGTCGACCGTCCCCGAAGCTCGTTCGATTACCAGGGCGACTCGAATCCAGGTCTTGCGGTGACCAGCTGAGCCTTTTCTGCGCTATGCTGAGAGGTCGAGACGGCCGCCTCGATTTGAGGTCTTGCGACGCCCAGCTGAGCCTCTTTTGCGCGATGCTGAGAGGTCGAGACATCCGCCTCGAATCCCTCCTATCTTCCGATATGGATGATCGACCGCCGCGAATGTATTCGTCCAAGATGTCGAGGTACATCATGCTGTTTGGACGCAATCCTGCAAAGCTTAGCGTGAGAGCTCGAGCCCTGCCATCTACGGCTGTTTCATCCGTATCCTCGCCATCGAGGATCTCCACGTCATCCGGTGCATTCCGCCATTCCTCCATCTTCAGGGCGATTGGTTCAATGGCCTGCTCGGCTGCCATACGAGCGAATACTCCAAAGCGTCCTTGGCCATACATGGGCGTCTTCTTCATGAGGTCTGATCGGAAACCTTGTTCGGCCACGATACCGTCCTGCATGACATAGACGAAGTCGTCCGCTAGGATTTGGGAAAGATCGTGGGTGATGACGATGGTCGTGCGGTTCTTGCGCCATTGCTTCATCGCTTCGAAGACCAGGACACGTGAGGTGGCATCCAGCGCTGACGTCGCTTCGTCTATGGGACATTAGCCGCGCTTTTCTCAAGGAGTAGGAGACGTACCGAGAATCAGAACCGCAGGATCCCTGACACGTGCCCGAGCGATCGCAAGCCGTTGCTTCTGGCCCCCGCTAAGGGCCGATCCTCCCGTCCCGAGCTTCGTCTCGTAGCCTTCCGGCAGCGATTCAATGAAGTCATGTATCATTGCCATCTTGCAGGCCGCAACCACCTCTTCCCGTGTAACGTCTTTCGGTCGCCTAAGCAATCCCATTTTGGGATCGAGACCAGCTCCTGCAAGACCGATCGCGACATTGTCATGGATCGACAGGTCAAATAAGATGCATCCCTGCTGTACCGCTGCGATTTGTACCCGAGTGAAGCCCTCGTCAAGATAGGGAAAGCTCTGATCATCGAGGGAGATCTCTCCGCCATCCGGTAGGTAAAGGCGAAGGAGCAGTTGCGCAATGGTGGACTTGCCAGAGCCTGAACCGCCGACTATGAAGGTCGTTTCGCCGGGAGGGAGGAAGAGGGTCACGTCGCGTAGGACGGGCTGGTCGGGACGGGACGGGTAGGCAAAGGAGATGTTGCGAAGGTTGAACTCGCCACGACATCGGATCGGGTGTATGCCTTTGAGGCTTAGCGGATGTCGCGGAAAGTTGGCCGACTGAGGCGAAGTGGATCGAGAGGAATGGTTGCTGGAACTTTGTCGACCGGACCCGTCCTGAATGACGGTGAGGAGGGATGCCATCGAGTTCTTGCCTTTCGTCATGATGGTCAACTGCGGGACTATCATCTGGAGATAGGTTGCCGCCAGCAGACATGCCCAGAATACTGTCATCACCTCGCCAGCCGATGACTTGCCATCTCGTACCACCTTCGCGCCGTACCAGAAACCGACAACGAATGTTCCGAGGAGGAGGAAGTCGGTCATCCCGATCGAAATTCCCCACACCAACGCTTGACGGACCAGGCTATCCCCGGCACGTGAAATGAGCTTCGTAAAGCGAGTGACTTCGCTCTGTTGTCCATTATACGCTTTGACAGTAGAAATAGCGGAGGAGGCGCGCTCGATATTGGTTGATGCCTCCGCGAAAGCCCGTCGCTCATGTTCGTAGAGCGGCGCGCAGACGACTTGCGTAACAATCTGGGTAAGAACGACGAGAGGTATGGTGGATATGGTGACTAGGGCGAGGACAGGGGATTTGATCAAGGCCAGGATGAAGCAGAGGAGGAAAGTGGCAAAGTATTGCACAACGAGGCCTAAAGCTTGGGAAGTGCCAAGACGGACATCGTCGGTCTCCCTGGATGTGCCTCAGCCCCTTGTTCCTAGCATTGCATTCGATACGCACCTCAAGAATTTCGCCATGAGACCGCCTGCACCGATTGCCTCCCCCTTCTTCTCATCCTCCTCGTCCACCTTCATCCCCATTCCTGTATCGAACCAGTCCATGCCCTTACTTTGCACACCTTCGTATATCGCCGTCCTCAACCTACTGACCAGGGTCTCTCCATGCCGGGTCCAGAGCACGCCTTTGAGATAATTCAGACCGACCGCTATCAGACCAGCCACTGCCAGTTGAATCGTCGTCTTCCGTGTGCCGCTGATAAAGACGGCCCTGTCCGATGCCGTTGCGGATTGGGTGTCAATGGGATAGGCGGTAAAGATGGCGAAGGAATTGCCAATAACGATGGACATGTAAGGTTGAACGAGAGATCCTGCGATGGAAACGAGGATGGCGGGGAAGAGATGGACCAGGTAGTCCCGTCGTCGAGAGAGTGCGAAGACGCCTCGGAAGGTGGGCTTGACGGGTATTGCGGACCGCTGAGGTCGAGGTCGACGTGCGGGAGTTTGTGGCGATGTTATGTCAGGATGCTGCTCCAGTGTTGAAACGGGTATTGGCGGTAATGCAGGGTAGAGTGACCGCCTCGCCTGTGAGATCGGGCTGATTCGGTCCAGTTGTGGGCCAAAGGTCATCACATCCCCGTGGATATCCCGCCCAGGCGGTGAAAGGCGTGCGAACTTGTATCCAGGCATCGTCTTCTGCCGCCGAGCGCCTCCACCAGCGTATTGGAATACGAATGGATCCTCATCCTCCACCTCCGCCGTCATTGTCTCTAGCAAGATAGAATGGCGGTCATCGAAAGGCGATTCAGCGGTACGGCGAGGTGTGATGGGTGAAAGCTCTGCGTCGTTGCCGAAACGGGCTGGGAAGGAGGATGGAGGAGTGGAATGAGGGGAATGATATTGGGTCGGAGGCGAGGAGGGAAGAGCAGTATTCACAGCTCGCGAGAGCGTTGAAGGGGTGGATGGGGAATCGGAGGACGATTCTCGAGAGGGAATTCTAGGATTTTGCTGCCGAGGTCTGTCAGGTGTTGAAGGAGGTTGGGTTCGCACCGGCGGGTACCTCCAATCTGGACTTGCAGGTGTCACGGAGGGAGGTCTGGAGAATGCCGGAGAAGGGGTGACTTGTCTAGGCGCGGAAGAAGCTCAGCCGGACCGCTAGGAGAGAGGGAGAGAGAAGTGGGAGAAGCTGACATTGTTGCCTCGCGGATTGGGTGATGCCTTTTGGCGATCACTAGGCACCTAACTGGGTGGAACGTCGATCAACCCCCGTCCTTTAGGCGTTACGTCACCGATTTCTAGCACTGTAAGCTGGTTGAAGGTGATGTGTACGACACGACATAGTCAACCAGTCAGCTCTTCTCTCCCGGCAACATCAGAAATCTCCCTGCTCCTTTCCGAGATATCGGCGGCATACTTCTCGCATTCTTGCGGCGCCTCTCTCCACGTGAGTCGAGCTCAAAAGATCTGGCCCTGATGGCTTCTCGAAGCTTCAGCATTGTCCTCCAGCGGCACCTAGTCACTGCAACGGGGTAAAGAAGCACGTCGGGAAGGAGAACAATAGAAAACGCAGGAAGCCGACAGGCTGTGACCAACACGTGTTCAGGCCGGCGACAGGGGCCAGTGCCTGGCGCCCCTTGCTACTGTAAACTCGATTATCACCGAAATCCCGGAGGTGGTAACGTGGGTAGTAAGGCGCCTAACACGTCGCCCTGTAGATTTATTTGAATACGGTGTCGCCCTGCTTCGTGGCAAGTCACTGCTCGCCGCTTTGATCTGGGATGGTCTTAGGGTCCCATAGCTGTCGAGCTCCCGCAAGTGACTATTTTACTTGGACAGTGACCAGGGTCGACGGTTTCATCCATTCCGCGATGTCTGCCTGGTCATGTTACAGCGCGAGAGCTAGGCTTGCAGGCGATATATCCCAAACGGGGACTTTCACTTCTGGACGGCCCGTTCAGTAGACCGGCCCGGGATCCGAGTCCGGCGGTAAATTGATAGACGCGCCTTCTCTCTACCTGTCTTCCGCTGATGTCACGACCACACCTATTACCTCGCACACCCAGCACAACTCGTTCATGATGACTTCCGCTTCGAGGATCACAGGCTTCAGTGTACACGGTGAGTATTCCGCTCACAGATGATCCCCTACTTTCTAACCTTCGTCCGCTCGAAGCAAGAGTGACATCCGCGATTGCAGCTCTGTTCATAGTGTTAACATGCTGATAGCTTCCTCTAGATGTTCGCTTCCCGACGGTATGCTTATCAAAGATCGCCTGAGGTTTGACTGATCTAGCATTTCATGCTCCCAGAATGTCACCGGTGACGGGACGGACGCGATGTGAGCTGATTCTTCAGTTGATTCTCTCGTGCCAGCTGAGTTTGACGGTTGCAGGAACAAAGAATGCGACTACTCTTCTGCCTACATCATTGTGAAGACTTCTGACGACTTGAGAGGGCAGGGAATGACCTTTAGTGAGTATACTTCTTCGTGTTTCATTTTGCTTTGATATCCCGCTGAAGGGCTCTTCTAGCCATTGGTCGCGGTAACGAAATCGTTAGTACATCACTCTCACAGCCGGATGATCACTGTAGGCTCTTATTGACGGTGTACCTGCTGCAGGTATGCTTCGCCATCACCGAAATAGCCAAGCGCATCGTCGGGATGGACGTCGAGTCCATCTTCGCCGACATGGGCGCGTTTTGGCACTTCCGTATGTCCACCTTCCCAGCTCAAGTCACTGCTTAGTACTGACCCTGAACTCTCTCAGTCGTCGCGGACCCCCAACACCGCTGGCTTGGTCCCGAGAAGGGCGTGATCCACCTCGCTACTGCCGCCGTGTCCAACGCTATCTGGGATATGATGGCTAAAGCCCGCGGAAAGCCTCTCTGGCGGCTCATCTGCGACTTCACCCCTGAAGAGTATGTCCTCTGCTTGTCTTCCCTAACCTGGCCTCTGACGTGTACTGTAGATTCGTGCAGGCTTGTTCATGGAGATATATCTCTGACGCGATCACGAAGGACGAGGGTATCGAGATGCTGAAGAAGAAGGAAGCTGGCAAGAAGGCGAGGACGGAGGAGGTGATGAAACGGGGCTATCCTGCCTACACCACTTCCGTTGGATGGCTTGGTACGTTCAAGTCACTACGAGGCTCGCAGCAATTGACAAGTCTGGGTAGGATATACCGATGAGAAGGTCCGGCGATTGACGCTATCATCGCTCGAGCAGGGCTTCAACCACTTCAAGGTACGTCAACGCGTCCTCCAACTATCTTCGAAGAATCATCCTTTAGCTCAAAGTCGGTGCCGACCCCGAAGACGACCTCCGCCGCGGTCTCCTCATCCGCTCCATCATCGATGACCCCGCAAACATGCCCGAAGGGGGGAAGGTCGACCCGAACACTATCACTGGGAAGAACGCCGGACCCACAGGCTGTGTCCTCATGGTGGACTCGAACCGTATGTCGCTTGCTTCTCCCCGCTTCTCTTGACTTCGTCATCATCCCTCGGGCATTGTATTCTGGGATCCTGCTTATGCTCGCCGCCAGAGGTCTGGGATGTCCCTCAAGCCGTCGAATACATGAAGAAGCTCGAACCCCTCAAACCGTGGTTCATCGAAGAGCCCACCGCACCGGACGACGTCGTCGGACACGCCGCGATCCGGAAAGCCCTGAAGCCGCACGGTATCGGCGTGGCTACAGGTGAACACGCTCACAACCGCGTCAGTCCCCTACCTTCCCCACTCTGTTCGACTGCTTCCATGATGGTTCTGCTGACGCTCGCATCCAGATAATCTTCAAACAACTCCTCCAACTCGACGCGATCGACATCTGCCAGATCGACTCATGTCGTCTCGGAGGCGTTAACGAGGTCCTCTCTGTCCTCCTCATGTCCGCTAAGTATGGCATCCCCGTATGTCCCCATGCCGGCGGTGTTGGGCTCTGCGAATATGTCGTATGTTCCCCTATCACAACTACTGAGACGGATACTGAGACGTAGATCCATCTCTCGCTGATCGACTATATCTGCGTGTCTGGAAGTATGGAGCGGAACGTCCTGGAGTTTGTCGAGTGCGTTTCCCCTACTTCTTCGATACCGGTGTTGACGGATACCAGCCACTTGCACGAACACTTCCTCTACCCCGTCTCCATCAACGCTCAAGGTCGATACAAGTGAGCCATCTCCCTCTTCCGGGTAAAGCGGCACAGACTGACGGACTCAGCGTCCCCACCGACCCCAAAGGGGGCTACTCGATCGAGATGTACGAAGACTCGCTGGAGGAGTTCGCCTTCCCTGGAGGTGCATACTGGCTCGCAGCAGCGAGAGGCCAAGCCCCACCCCCTCACCACCGTACCGCTGGTCAAACGGTGCACTGATCGTCTCGCCGCGGCAAGGTCACTATATAGAGGGTATCATGCATGTATGTCTGCGATCTACGGTGCCCCTTGACCATCCAGTCCTCCAGAGAAGATCAGCTCGATCGCAGCCTCCACGTTCCCGCCTGTACTCCTAAGCGCCCGGATGTTCTTCTGCGCGTCCCACAGGCCCTGATTAACGTCAGTCTCATCAATCCACTGCTCGAAAGAACTCACCATGGCATTCAGCTGTCCCAGTTGAGTCCCATAGATCTCCTCAGGCGGCCGTGTATCCCTCGGTGCAGGAGGCGCACCAAACCCACCTCCACCAAACATCGCCGGATTGAAGCCAAATGGATTCGCTCCAGGCTGACCTCCAGCTCCAGCAGCTGCGAAGGGGTTCGCCCCTTGCCCAAAAGGATTCGCGCCGCCTTGTCCGAATAGGCCGGCGAAGGGGTTCGGAGAGGGATTGGTGCCGGTACCAGTAGGACCGGCTCCAGCACCAGGAGTGCCGGTTGTTCCGGTCGTAGTCGTGCCAGTCGACGGTGTCGCACCGCCCGCTGCACCGGGAGCAAAGAGGTTCGGGAATGGCTCTGTGGGTGCAGTCGCTCCTTCTGCTCCCTGTGCAGCTCCTGTTGCTCCTGCTCCAAATCCACCCATTCCGCCGAGTCCTCCCATACCACCCATGCCACCCATCCCGCCGCTACCACCTGGTCCACCCATTGCTGATTGCATCTGCATCATCTGTCATCCGATCAGCGTTGTATCTGAGTGATCGACCGGAAGAAGGGAAGAGGCTGCTTACCATGCGAAGAGTGTCGGGATTGCTCATCATCTGTCGGACCATGGGATTGTTCATCATTTGTCGGATTTGAGGTCCCATGCCTGCGAGCTGAGGATTGGACGCAATGATCTATTACGTCGAGGGAAAGAAGGTATGTCGTCCGATAGGAGAGGATTGGGGAGAGGATATCGGGGTATGACAAAGCGAGGAAAAGATCAGTGAGGAGAAGGGTACACAGACGCCAAGGGATAAACTCGTCAGCTATGACACCTCGTAGTTGAGAGGGACCGACCTGATCCACCACCTCTGGCCTCGACATCATGTCTGACATACTCCTCAGAAACTCCGGATTCTGCATCATGCTCGCCATCTATCTCTCACCATCAGTCCCGTCCATCCCACCACAGACATCCAACGCACAGCATTGGGATCATTCAGGTTATCGAGACCCTGCATCCCCGCAAAGGGGTTGAACCCCGCCAATCCCTTCGCCACCCCATCAGCCAAGACTCTCACAACGAAGCGCTTCACTCACATGATGGACGTTCTCGACTGAATCCACAGGATTTCCGGCGACGTTCAAACCCGTTCCCATCTGCGGTAACCTCGGCATCCCAGCTCCTGCGCCGGTCGATGTGGAGCCTGTCGATGTGGGTTCTTGAGCGGATTTTGAAGCGCCTTTCACCATGTGGATCGTGTGGCCGGTCTGTCCTCCTCATCAATCCCCACCCTTCACAGATGAAGGGTAGCAGACCTGGATCTTGTACTGAGATATCAGATCTTCATCCTTCAATACCTTCCCTAATCCTCATTCAGCCAGACCAACTGATACAGCAAAAGTGGACACACCCGAATAGATCAGCCTTTGACGATCCTTTTCCACATCGGATTCGCTGGCGATGGCCTCTTTGAGCTCGAGCACGGACTTGGAAGGGGAGATGGAGAGGGTGAGCTTGAGCTCGGATGGGCCTTTCACCGTGCTGTTGTCGCAAGGGGTTAAGTTCAATGACATCATGTGGGATTGGTCGAGCAGGACGAACATGTGAATTTCAGGCTGAGCAGACTCCTCCTCGGCCATCTTATCTGAAAGGCGGAAAAGAAGAGATGGAGAGTATAGGAAAGAAGGGTCTAGCCAATCAGGAGGAAAGTCAAGCAAGACGCAATCTCCGATCGGCCTGGCCGGGGAAAGTGGCGCAATCTTTCCACCGTGTTCTTTGCATCCTCCACCCCACCTATCGGCTCACAAGCTGTTGTAAGACTCTCAGACCCCCCCCCCCAATACGTGTCAAAGAGCAGTGCAACTGAGCATGCATGCTACGCCTTCTTCTCCCCAGACAAGCTCCCCGTCAACCTCCTGTAAAACATCATCAACCCCTCTCCAAACCTCGGTTCCTTCCGCCCATTCGCAGATGGCGGCGCCCTGATCGATCCGAAGACGCTCTCTATCCGCTTGAACGAGAGTACGACTTCTTCCTCCGTCGTTCGGAGCACGTTCGCCTCGCCAAAGTCTAAGCGGTAACCTTTCAGGTATTTCTGCAGGAGCGGAGAGCGGTCGATGAACGATGGTCGCAGGACTTGCAGAACGAGGTACTTGGCGCGAGCTAAACGAGTCGTCAACTCCATCTCTAAATCGAATGAATAGATGGAAGCAGGAAAGACGTACTTTGGGTTTGCAACATGCGGATCATGAGCTCATTCTTCTGGAATTCCTTCCCCTTCGCTTTCGCCGAAAAGGCCAGCGATCCACCGGTGATCATCCTGACGCTCTCCCTCGTCTCCCCTCCCTTCATCTTTATCCTTCTCTGCACAAGCCGCGTCACGATCCTCGTCTGCAACCAAGTAATCGACGGGGAGAAGACCGCAGCCGTGAACGCGACGACGTAGATGAAACCCTCCGCCACGTTTGTATACCAAGCGAGCCACCGATCATTCGATCGATCAGACCGTTTCATCTCCCTGGTCACTCTCATCAGTGGACTGCAAAACAATCATTGGGAGGAAGTGGAGACTGACTCGAGCTTCTCCTTCTCTTTCTCCGTCTGAGCGGGGAAGGTCAACCACCGGACGAGAAAGAAGAAGGGGGAGGCGTAGAATACCCATAGGAATTTGGGATTGGGACCGAGTGGACCTTCGTAAGGACGTGAGAAGATCACACGCTCTTCGATGGTCGTGTTTGGGTCGGACAAGGGGATGGGACGCCATGGCCAATCGATCGGATCGGGGTCGATGGCGGGGGAAGGCGCGGCCACGGAACGAGTCTTAGAGACAGACCAAGGTGCTCTGGTCGAAGTGGAGGTTGAAGTCGGTGGACGAGGGGGAGTGACCGTTTGCGATGGCTTTGGGGGAGACGGGCCGGAGCTATTGGGAACGGCCGACGACTTCGCCGACGACGAGGGAGGGGCGGGAACCGAGTCGCCCTGCGGATTGGATTTCTGGGGCAGCCGGTATTGTGGTCGCACAGTGCTTGAGCTAGTGCCGGATCCAGCGGGCGGAGTGGGAAGTGATGAAGGACGGGACGAGAGCGGGGAGCTCGTTTGCTTCTTCAAGGGTGTTCGGGAAGGTACCGCCAGTCGCACGCTCGAGCTGTGAAGTCCTCGGATACCAAGAGTGGTTCTCGAGGATCCAGCGACCGGCGAGAGTAGCATTTCCAGTTCGACTCGACGTGGGCATAAGCCGAAATTCCGGATCGAAAAAATCAACTTACAACAGCTTGAACCTGATCACCTCCACCCGAGACGGAAGCATTTCCCCTGCTCTGCCAATCGTCGAATCATACCGTGCATGCCATCATGGATATCCTCATAATTCATCCTCCATCCGCCCCTGGCCGTCTCTTTTAGCGCCTGCTTCCTCGCCTTCAGAAGCATCCCCCTCATCTCCCAGCACCCTCTCCGCCATCTGATCCACCGGCCCATCCGCAACTTTCTCTGCCGCCAGATCATCGACACTCGCCGCCAGCGCGCCACCTTCATCGGATATCCGAGCCGCAAACGCCGCGATCTCCTGATCATACACATCCCATTCAGGTATTTGACGAGCTCGGACGAGCTTTGGCTCTTTCTGTAAATCCGTCTGCGTCAGTTATTGCTCGAAACCCTAGAAGAGGACGGACCGTGAGGGGATTTTGACATAAGTCAACTGAACAATGTGATTCAGCAAACCCTTAATCCATCAGGGCGCAACATACTCGTCTTTGCCGTCGCCAAGCTCTCATCGCTACACCAAGTCTGACACCAAAGCCAATCTTGATCGAGCGTGAAGATGGGGATCTGGTCCTGCATCGAGTTGGGCAGATCTTGGTCCAAGTTCGCCAAGGAGTTGGGATCAGCCGAGAGGGCGTGGTATTGCCCTCGGAGTCGGTCCTAAGCTCAATCAGCATTGTTTCAAATTGATAAATGGGGCGCTCACGCCCGTTGCGAGCTGTCGGAAACGTTTGAGGTCGATCACATACAAGGCACTGCGCGATATCAGTGAACAAGAGCCAAGAGGAATGATGGACTGGGTCCCAACCTGATATGATATGGTCTGCCATGTAACGCGTCCTTCCAGTACCCCGTCTTCCAGAACCTGAAGCCTTCCATTTCGGTCCGGTCATTACCCATCGGCGGGTATCCATAAACCCGACCATGCAAGTCGACCTCGACAAGCTCCTTCATGTCGACACGAACGATCTGGTCTAAACGCTGCTGTAGATGGATCTCACCCGGATAAATTTGCTTACCGGCATCAACAAAGATGACCTTGTCGAGGTCCATGGGGAAAAGAACATCGAGGAAGAGGATCTTATACCTATAATAGGCTTGAGACAAGGAACAGCGTGAGGAGTGTGACTTACGCCCAGATGATCCGCTGCTTCTCGGTTTGAGCACGTAGCCAGTGCGGCCACTTGTACGTCACAAGCTCATATCTGGACGTTATGATCAGCAGCGGCATCCATGATTCTCTGTGCTCACTGAAACCCGTACTCCTCTGCGAGGTGAGGGATGAAAGCCTAGACCCGAACATGATGAAGTATTTTGCATTTGGCGGTACTTTCAACTCACCAGGAAAGAAGGCGATAGGAAGTTCTCCTAAGATAGAGTACATGTCAGAAACGCAAAAACGACTTCTGTTCATGATGCACTCACGATAAACCAGAACTTTACCGAGCTATTGGTATGTTTCATTACGCTTAAGATCATGATCGACGAGAAGCGCTGGATGACATATCAGCACATCTTGATCGACAGGGACTCACCAACCTCATACAGAAGGCCCGATGCGACTGTGAAGATATTGATGTCTGCGTGCCTGGTCGTCAAGCTGGTCTCAGTATTTGTCAAGCCGACGATCGATTTGAGCCTATAACATGTCCGATCGTGAGCTTTGTAGCAGGATTGACGGTCTGCTAACGTAGAGAGAAAGGTGCTCGCCAGAGAAGATGGTGAAGTCGCCACAGCGTCTTCGAGGAGAACATTTGCCGCCTCCATACCAAGCCGTCTGTCGAATCTCGGGAGGATCGTTTTTCCTTCAAAGGAGGAGAGGACCACCGCCGTCCCAGTCTCGTTGACGCTTGGGCTGGCCCAGCCCTCGTTCCCCACACTCTCGAGGTCGTACACCTCGGTCCCCCTTCCAGGCCGTATCGCGAGGTGGTACAATCCCGGAGTCGCTTTGAACTGGAAATATCCCAGGTTCGCCATGACCTGCGTACCTGATGCAACTTCAAGTCCGTTCCTGCTGAGCTGCAACTGCAAGCCTCGGGGAGGCACATTGTTGGCTTCTCTAGCGTGGCCCTCGATGAGTAATTGCTTGAGGACGAAAAGAACCTCGGCCGAATTGTGGATAAGGCCCAGGACCAGATTGTCGAGATCATACGGCGAGGTGCTCGGGCTGACTACCCACGACGGCGGTGTGTCCATGCCAAGTGTAAAGATCGGGGTGGAAGGAAGATCTGCAAAGTCAACGCCAGGCGAGACCTCATATCTGAGTCGCAGATTAGCCGGATACGTCACTCATACAAATCATCATACCCATCCACGTCAAATGATAGTTCAGGGGCAAGGGCGAAGCGATAGAAGCGCTTGAGCCTCATCTCCAAATCAATCAGCATTTTTTTCAGTAACCTGGACAGTCATTTACCTCGTTAACCGATACATCGGGTTCCAGGTAGACGGAGACCGCTACATTCTCCATTCCCGAGAGCGTCTGACCAGGGATGAGCTTCTTGATTTGTAAGGACACGAGCCTACCCTCAGGAGAGGCGTCCACCTTTGCGCCTGCTCAGAGACAGGGTCGATCACAGCAGCTACGTGTAGGATCGCCGTTTCAGCTCCGCGGATGGAGAACGACCTGAACGTCGCAAATATCAGCAATGGGCACCCACACAACGTGCTTTCAACCCACATGTCGCCGTCAACGTCCAGCTTCTCGTAAAATCGGCCCCGGGATGCTTGCCCTGGGTTAAAGATTCCCTCATCCTCGCTAGGCTTGTAAGCAGAAGCGATGATCGATGAGGTCATCGAGATCAGTGTAGCTAGTGTGGCTCTGATTCACTCAGCCAGAAATTTCACATATCAAGCGAGATACACACCGGTCAAAGGAAGTGATATCATCGTACATCGTTTTCAGCAGATCTATGACTGGCTTGACGCGTTTGCGATGCTCGAAAACCTCGAGGGCGTCAAAGTCTCCAACGGGAAAGGTAGCAGGAGTAAGGGGTCCGACCAGCTATCCGACGTATCAGCAACAATTCGCCCGATACCGTGCTCCGCATACTCGTCCGTTGACAAGCAGATGAGGCTGCTTGCCGTTCAGTCCCAGTGAGGCCCCGATCTTTGTTCCTATGGTCCAGAAGTCGGCAGCAGCAGACGTGTCGGTGACACTCCAGCCTGCAGACGTGAAGAAATGAAGAGGGGACCCTGCGGGGACTTGCTGGGCAGTGCTGGGCTTGATAGTCCCGTCGGTATCAAGATTGTCATCGTTGCTTCCGAGCTCTTGAATGAGCTTGAATAGATCCGCGGGAGAGGTCATCGAAAGGGCGGATCTGGAGACGAGCTGATAGATGAGAGTGGATAGTCGGTATCCATGCTGCATATCTGGGACGGTGCCCGGAATGTGCACAAAGCCGAGTCTTGAAGCGCATTCTGGGGTCTGGAATTCGTCAACACTAATTACGCACGTAAAAGATTGCAATCCACCTGGAGGTGCTTGAGAGCATTTTTTACGGTGACCTGACCCTCAGGGCTATCGAGGTCCCCTACAACCCACATAGTGATGGGTGCGGCTCGCTCCGCGTTATCTGATAATGCCTTAGTGATACTCGATTCCCCCAAGTTCGGGACGACTGACCGGAGTACACGAAGTCTGTCGTCAAGCGCTTTGTCGGATCATCCTCAAACAGCTCAAGCAGGTTGAAGATTCGAAGCTTGTTCTCCCCATTGCCAGGTACAATGAGCTTGGTCCGGCGGCTCGACGTCGATGGCAGATCATAATAGAAGGTAGAGATGTCCTCCGATGCTAGCCCAGAGACGATCTGTTTGGTCGGCCTGAGACAAAATGGGCTGACTCACCTGTTCTTGAAGCATATTGAGCTGAGCACCGAGCTCAGATTGCACCATCATGGTCCATTGCTGCAACAGTCCTCGTCAGCGAATCCTCAAATGAGGTTTGGGTGGACGTACCCCCCCCATTGGCGCATATTTGCCATTGATGAACAGATGTCCGGGCGCAGACTCGTCCCTCGTGGCCATCAGTCGCTCAGTGTACTTCACAGTTTGCTCCAAGCGCGAGGAGTCATCATCGCTTGAGAGGATCTCGTCAAGGGGTACAGAATCCTTTGAACTGCTAGCGGCTAGCTGTTCGTAGGCTTGTCGGACTGTCTGAAGCTTGACAATGCCAGGACTAGCAGGTGTACTAGGCGTTGCCGCGATGATCTGACACTCTCAGCTGACCGATTTCACCGAGGTCAGCAGCTCACCTCAGCCAGGAAGTCACGCGTAGCGCCTCGGCCGAAGGTCTTGACTACGTAATGGAATATCCGGGCCATCTTGTACGCTGAATGTCTCAACCATGGTAATTTTTATATGAAGCTGTGAGAACGCACAGATCTCGTCATCTTCCGATGAGTACATCGGCACTATGCCGAATCTGATCGGAACGCCTCTTTGTATCATCGTGCTCATCGAATTGACGATAGTGTCCAGTGACGGCACTAGAGCGAGATCGAGCACGAAAACGAGATTCCAAGCGTTTCTTCGAATCGTGTGGAATTGGCCAGGATAGAGCGGTCGAAGATACTGCAAGCTGCGTCAGCAAATGCGTGCCCAGTGTGATCGGCGATCTTACGCCTTGTGTGTGTATTGGCCATGACTTGTACCTACTCTCCTCGTCAGCACGGACAACCGTGATGAGGAGTACCGATGCAGACCTCTTGTCCTTCTCAATGTCATTCCACCAAATGATGACTTCTCCTCCCTCCAGCCTGTCGCTGGCATCGACCAAACCTTCTGCAGGATCTTCCTCGGCTTGAGCCTGGCCAATGAGGGGGTCCGAGATAAGCTCAAATGCCTGCTTGGGCGTAAGGCCTAGCGAAGTCAGGGAAAGGATCAGATCTCGCTCGGTGCGGATAGCCTTCAACAGCCTAATATCTTGTCAACACCTCATCACACCCTGGATTGTAAAATATCACGAGTATGCGTTCAGCTCAGGATCTCTGTACGCCTTCCCGTTGATGTAGACAGCCGGAGCCACTTGACCGCGGTGCAGGGATTGAGAAGCCTTGATACGGATTTTCGGCGGGACATTCACTTTCCTGGCGAGAGCGGCCGAGTATTTAGGGAAGTCCTGCGACAAATGTTCAAGAGCGCTGAGAGGGTCATCGGAGGCCATGATGAGGGTTGCGGCCTGTAGACCGATTTCTAGTCTATGCAGTCAGCAGTGCAGCAAAGGAGGGGGTAAGACTCACCCCTCAACTCGTGACTCGCAATGGGAATAGCCGTTTCTAGCCAAGGATCTTGCCCTAGCACATCGCTGAACATGCCAGGACGATTCACACCTGAGCTATCCGGCTTCTGGGAGGTCTGCTTCGCTCCAGCAGACGCCCGGTCATCGACGACCAGGTAGTCGGTCCTCTTCAGTACCATCTCCACCCCATATCCGGACAAACCAGTCCGCCTCTCCCCTCGTTCTCCTCGGACGCCTTCATCGATGCTCAGCGGTGGTCGATATCGCACGATGTACTGGAACGAAGGGATCTGCGATGCGTGATGATCCAGATAGGTCAGAAGTGGTGCTGAGATGTGTGATTCGGGGTTATAATAAAGTACCGCCTGAGGAGATTCGGATGGTGATGATGATAGCGAGATATGGTCGAAAGGTAACGGAGTCGGTCGAAGATCCCTATGCAGGAAGTCAGCTTGGACCGATACGAGCATGACCCTAAGGCTCACGTAAGGTGTACCCCTTCCTCGATGCTCAGCTCAATATCCCTCCTCAGCTCATCAACCCCACAGAACCCCTTGCCCCTCCATTCAACCCAGCTCTCACACCCCTGAACCCCAAGTTTCGCCTCATCAACCGTACTCTCGTAATAGCTGTACGACGCCTCGATCTTCGGCGCAGACGTATGCAGTCCCAGCGCGAGGTGGAGGGTGGAAAACGAAGATGCTTTAGGGAGCAGGTCGTGCGAGGTTATCAGGTCGAGGGAGGTCATGAGGATGGATTGCGGGGACGTGGAGTTGTCCCGTGGGATACGACTCCCGAGGAGGTTGAGGAGGGGGAAGTAGGATGAGGGCTGCTCGTCGTATACGGTCTCCCTATGTACCAATCAGCTTGGGCCGAGCAAAGGACAGTGGTCAGGTACACGATTTCAAGGAGGAGGGGAGGTGCTGGCCAGCTCGTCTCCAAGCTGATACTGAGGGGCGGCGAGGCAGCTCGCACAAGTGCTACGAGCGAGCTCAGGAGCACAATACGCCGCATCTTGGATCTTCTCAGCGGGAGCAGGACTCCTTGGCGAAGCACTTGTATCTGTTCAAGAAATATCGTCCAGGTGAACGCGATCCACTCAACGTGGCACCGGGGTCTCCGCATGCATTCCGTCGACGTTTGCGGCGAGCTTGTAGCGATATATCCGTGCTTGAATGAGACAATCTCGGTATATGTATAACGCTATGACGGTAGGATATGATGGAAGCCAGATTATTACAGTTTCCAGCAGCCCAGAAACGCACAAGCCTATCTCTACTCGTATTCTTCCAATGCGGTTTTCGCTTCCTCCGGAGTGATCCTCGCGACATCTTCAGCGGCCTCGAATTCTGGAGGCACGAAATCAGAATGATAGCGATATGATCGTAACTGTCTTACGCTTCCAGAAATCTCGATGCTTGAATTTCGGCGCGTTGATATAATTCTCCAACTCGTCCACATACCTATTCCGCGTCAGTCATCGAAATCCGGCCGTCAAGTGAGACCCACTCGTTATAGGTCTCCACTTCCTCGTATGTCAAAGCCGTCTTTCTCATGGCCTGCAAGCACTCGATGGCCAATGGAAACGCGGATCGCGAGAAAGACCCCTTCACATTCTCCTTGACAACCGCGCCAAGATCTTGGATGGCTTTACGGAAGACATCCCCTTCACCTTCGACAAGGCGGTTGAAATCGTCCAGAGGCCGCTCGTTGCTGATCAGCCGACCCGGTACCGGCTTAGCGAGGGTAGCCTTGGACTTCTCCGGAGGCGGAAGCTCGTCGTCATCGGATTCAGACTCAATGAAATGGGGTTTCTTGCGGTCAGAAACAGGTGATTTCTCTGCTATGGCAGCTTTTCCAGACTTCGGTGTCCCCGGTTCCAGCTTCGCTTTCGTCCCCGTACCGGTCTCGTCGAAAAGAGCATCAATGTCAATGCTGCTTTACCGTTAGCCATGCTTTTGTGAGGGGAACAGAGAGCACTCACTATCCTTCGTCAGGTCTCAATCCCTCTTTCTCAATCTTTCTTCTGACTGTTGGCGGTACCTTCTTGATGTCCAGCCTCTCCTTTAGCTTGATCGTTACGATTTCGACCGCTTCTGCGATCTCCTCGGGCGTCGTGAAGTACTTGACGAGCTCGTGATGTGGCGGACCAAGAGGATCCGCATCGAGATCCTGCGTGAGCGACGCGTGGAAGATCGCCTCTTTGATTCGGTGGATTACAGGATTGTATGACTGATTCGGGTCAAACCAAGCGACGCCTTCATCTTCCCTACACATCAATCAGCGTACACTTTTCATCATTGACGATGTCTCACTCTCCGTTCATCTCCTCGTCCCCATCTTGCTCTTTTTGCTTCCGCCTCGCATACTCGTCCAGATCCATCCCTCCGACCAGCTCGTCCATCAATTCGCACTGCTCTTCTGTCGGTAAGAGCGGATGTTCGGTAATGACTTTTCCCGAGCTGGTCTTATACGTCGTCAAGGAAGGAAACCAGAAGTGATGTTCGTCCTCGGCGAATGGCAGCTACCACAATCGCGATCAGCTCTTGTTCCCAGTCTGAATTCGGGCGACCTACCTTTACCCAGAACATATAGTCTAATCGCTTCTCGTCACCCGGGTAATTGAACTCCGGGACACACAGCCCGATTGTCGGTTCTGCCTGATCCTTCAATACCCATCGGACTACCGCTACCATACCACGAAGGTACATTCCCTCGACTAGCGAGGAGAACTTGATCTGAGCTTTGGGGGAAATGAGGTCTGGCCAGATGAATCGTACTTCGCCCATAAGCAGATGTCGCCGGATCTGGTATCTCAGCTCAAGTCAGACCTCGTAAAGCTAATTCACAGCATCTCGAGGAAAGAAACCCAGAACTTCCACGCCTTTCCTCGTATCCAGCGGCTCGAACGTGTCGGCCTCCATCGGGACCCAAGTCGACCCAAAGCGCCAAGCCTTGACGATGTCTTCCTTAGCGACTACCTCCTCGTCCTCTTCGGGTAAGTCCTCGTGAGGCTCGTTTCCGTCGATATAATCTGAATCCAATCCCTCCATTCCGAAGTTTGCCTGACTAGTTGCTGGCTCCTTCCCCGCCGGAGCTCCTTCCGCCCGCTTGATGACGTATGCGCTGTGATGCTTGACCTCGGCAGAAATCATCGCGGCTAGATCACTTGCAGAAGGTGGCTGCTCCAGCTGTTGTGATTGCTGCGCGATGCTGGACGCAAGCTGACTGGACGGTCCCGCCTGAGTTGGCTGTACCGGAGCTTGGAGATCCATTGCCGGTTTCCATGCCTTCGATAACGACGGAGGTCTCGCTTTCATCGTCGCCTTCGAGTATCGGATGGGTATGGTGATGGCCTGATCGGCGTCAATCTCGGGTGAACCGATATGCAGGTCGATAGCCGAGACAGTGCCATTGACCACTGCGGGCCGGGGCAAGCGAGCAGCAGCGAGAGCATCGTCAAAGGTGCCAAGGGTAGGGAGCATATCTTCGGAAGAGGTCGTTTTCGAGATTCGCTCATGTAACATGTCGACGAAAGTCCGCCAGAACTTCTCAGACAAACGCTGGAATCACGTCAGACATGGGTTCATTAGCATGAAGAGCATACCTTGTTCCGAGTCTTCGTCTTATCCACAGCCTGATTCAGGGGTTGGAAGTCGATTCCGCTGTTCTCTAATCAGCTCATACCTTGTTTCCACGATTGATGTGACATACACGACCGAGAGCTTTACACCCAGCTCGTCGAACCTCATCATCGCAACCTCATACTCGTCTTGGTTGAATGCGCTCTCCCCTACTCCCGTCAACATCAACCTTGAGTAGACTTCAAACCCTTACCATCGGTGATGAGGACCACCTTCAATGCCCAGCTCTTCGTATGCTTGTGCGTATGAATCATATCCAGCGCCACCATCATCGCCGACACCGCTGGAGATCCATCAACACTCTACCTCAGCTTCGATGAGCATAGAAGGCGTACGATTGCCCTCATGATCCCCCTCCTCGAGGTTGATCACCTCCTCCAGTGTCTTCGGCTTGGCAGATTGGATGGCCACATCGCATGATACAGCTGCATATGGCGGATCCTCGTCCTCGGGATTTGCAGCGACGTAGGCTCGATGAGCTTGATTATTGGTCTCTGCAGGTAGCTCCAATCAGTCTCGCTTCCAACCTATCTCCCCAATCCAGCGACTTACTCCCGCCAAAGCTCAGGATCCCGACAGCTTCCGTCTTCCTTCCGCTCGTGATCTAGCTCTATCAGCGCAAAAGTCGCGTTTGGTATGACTGGAGCAGATAAGACTCACCTTGGGCTCACACTTTCTTGCCACGAACTCCTTGACCAGCTGCAATCTCGTCTTCCCCTTACCCTTGCCTTTACCGCCTCCGTCATCCTCCTTCTGCTCTCCCATTGAAGGTGAGACATCGATGGCGTATAACGAGAGGGTGTAGCCTGCGCGGTCCGGCATGATGGGAGCTCAGGGAGGCTTGAAAATACGTGCGATGACCTTCTCATTTCATTCGTTGTCGAAAGGCAACGCTTTACAGAGTTTGTTGTGGCTTCGGTTAAGGTTGAGCGGACTATGACGTTTGAGACGGAGTTGAGGGAAAGTCCGCGAGTCATGTATATATCGTCCAGTCTGCCCGTGATAGTTACAAATCCCTCAGGTGAAATCTATGTCGGTGTATGGTCACGCGTCCGAGCACCCTTAAGTCCATGCTTATCACCAACTACCTGGAGGTGGTCCGTACCCTGGAGGTGGAGGTGGTCCACCGTACTGTCCTGGCGGAGGCCCCCATCCAGGCGGAGGCGGTGGCGGAGCTCCACCTTGATATCCTCCCTGATACTCTGGCTGCCCTCCATAAGGTGGCTCACTCCCATATGGCTGCTGCCCGTACGGTGGCTGCGGTCCTTCGTAACCTCCTGGCTCGTATCCTCCCTGATTGTATCCACCTTGCGCAGGATAGCGTTGGGGTTGTTGCTGCTCGTAGTACTGCTGTCCAGGGTAGCCTTCGGGTGCAGATGGGTAGGGATTGGAGCCAGGAGGAGGTTGACCTGAGTATACAGGCTGATTTGGAGGTTGATAAGACGGTTCGCCGGATTGATAGCCGGACTGCGGAAGCTGATACGATGCCCCGCCAGTTGGGGCGCCATTCTGCTCGTATGGCGCGAGACTGGGAGGGATGTCGCTCGGGTGTTCGTCGTTTATATCGCGCCACGCATGCTGGCCTCCATTCCCGAAGCCTTGTTGCCACGGCGTCTTTGCCGAGAGGAGATCCTGGTCAGAATTCAAGACTTGAGCACCGGGCTAGATGAACGTCATTAACATCTTCAGGTAACTAAGCATTTACATACCACGTGCACGTTGTGCTGCGCAAGAACCTGCTGCAAACCTCCTTCAGGTAGCATGCTGTTGTGAACGTGCCCTGTAGCTAGGCTCTGATCTCCGATCCGCTTGTTGTTGCCTGTCCTCACGTTGTTTGATGTCACACGATGGAGGATTTCCTGCTTCTCGTGACCTCGGGAGTCGATCCAGGCACGCATCTTATCGAGCATCATCCGTTGGATCTGAGCTGCTTGGATATTAGTGGGATGAGCGCGCTCCAGGGAGGCGGCAACCTACAGTGACCATCATGGAAGTCGGGATGGAAGAGACACTGCAGAACCTGCTCGGTCACTTGATCGATAGGCATACTAGGATTGTCCCAGGCTTTGACAACGAGATTGACGGTATATTCGACGATGGTTTGGGCGATCTCGCCGGCCGGCTGGTTCAGGATCAAGGCGAAGTGGTCCTTAATAAGGGGACAGTGATGGGTCCGACGGGTCCGAAGGAGTATGCTCACCTTAGCGAGGAAAGAGTGAGACGGATCCGAAGCGTTCCAGTCGTTCCAGACCTCATACTGATCATGCGAATCTATGACGGCTTGCGAAGATTGACCAAGAGCTGTAGTAGCGGTCCCGATGAGAGGTTTCACGAAGGGCTCGAGGGTGGTGACGATAAAGACTGCAATTGAATTAGAAATCTTTTCCACGAGTCCCGCCAGTCCTGGAATCCTGTCGATAGTGTTCTGAGGCGAGTCAGCCGCTATCAATGCGCTGCGAACGCGCTCACCTCAATCTTCTTCATCACCGAATCCCTGAAGCTGAGAATCTGCCAGAGTGTCGCATGCAGCTCTTGTGGCGACATCATGCTCGGGTCCGTTCCACCCAGTTGACCGGCTCGCATACCCTGGATCCCCTCCATATCCCGGGTGAGATCGCCACCACCACCGGGGAGATCAAAGAACATCTGGCGAAGAGCGCCGGCAGAGTTCGATTGGCCGTCTTGCACGGACCTTGCATTGGCCACAGTTCGGGAAAGGTCGGAGACGGATGCCTTTCGGTTGATTAGCGGAGAACAGACTGACAAAGAGCTTACCTGGCTCAGGTGATCGGTCGCTTCCCCCATCAGCGAGTGAATGAAGTCGGCACCGCCGAAGGTTCCGGTGACGATGGGGTGGACATCTCGTCCATTCGGAGCGCGAAGTTTGACGTTCTGGCCAACGTGCGGGAACACATCATGGTAGCCGAAGGAGATGAGGGCTAAGTCAAGTCAGCGAGTTTGAGCTCGACATTGCGCAGTGCTCACCCAGTTCACACCAATTCGAATGAGCAGTAAAGTCCTCCCTACCAAGTCTGTCAGAGATTTGCACAAGATAATGCAGAGTCGACGTACAACGTGTGAAGAGCCCTACCCAGGAGCTGGAAAGCTTGATACGCGTCGGCCTTATTATCGCTCCGCTTGAATGCCCTGCCCATATCAATGCACTCGTGTAAGGTTCGCCTTATAAGTGCGCTCGACGTGTCCCACGTCCCGTTTTCTGTAAAATCTTGAGGTCCTATCTGAAACTCCAACAGTAAGACTCACCGTTCCTGATATAATTCTTCATGCCGCTCCTGATCCATTTAAGTCAGAAAATTTGACAATAATGACGAACCGGCTGTCAATCTCAAGTTCTCGTGGATCTACCGGTCCCCGAAGTCGAGGATCATACTGCCTGGCATCCTCCCCCTCCGCGTATCCCTTGGGATTGTCAATGTGTTCGGTGGGCAGGTAGCAGCCCAGTCGCTCTTGCGTGACCTCGAACTCGTTTGTGACGTATCTGGATGTCGTGGTAAGAAGATGACAGGCTTTACGGCTGATACCTTGGGGTAAACTCACCCATGTGCCAAGAACCCGAGAACCATCACCACATTGAGGATGGTCTGAACGTTGGTCTTCTTGAGCGCTCCAACGTCAACAGCTTGACTGTAGTCTCGTAACCCTGCACCCTACCGTGAATACAAAGGTACAAATAAGATTATCGACTCACAGTTTCCAAAGTAGCATCTCTTGACATCCAACGGGCTGAACTTCGTCCCACGCGATAGGAAGCCTCCGCCCACCGTCTTGAACAGGTTAGCGATGATGTCCTCGATGTCTCCATGGCGGAAAGCTTTGTCCTCGAGGTAGGAGTAAGGCGGGATGTTGCCTGTGGGAGACAGCGTTATGGCGGAGGAACGGAAGCGACGGAGAGTCGAAAATCAAGGGCGGAAAGAGGGGCGTGAGACGGTGGCAGAGAGCAAGAGGTGTGCAGCAGTGTGATAGACGGGTGAACGCATAGCGAGTTGAATTGTAGTGTGAGGTAGAAGCATAGATAGTGCAGCAGAGCAGAGCGATCCTCGTCAGTTTGTCTCATACATCAGGAAGTCTTGCAACTCACCTGCACCGAAAGCAGCGACACGAGGAGCAAATGATAGCGCCACCAGCGCTATCAACAGGAAGATCAGCACCGTCTTCCCCATGAGAAGGTGTCCAGGCAAGGTTATTTCAGCCCTCTGCTAAGAGAATTTATGTTCAGGCAGAGACGGACGAAGCGAGTTGCGATTGGTTGGGGAGATCAAGGTGGTAGAAAAATCACTCAATCTTACAATCCGGTGCACCGCTTGTCCTTCGGCTTGGCAGGGCATGACATGATATCATAGGTAGAAATTACTCCGACGGGATCCGAAATATCATTTCTTACGTAATTGGGGAAGTCAGGACGCGTCTGAATTTTGAGGCAGGAGAGATGGTTCGATCCCACCCAAACCTGACGGTGACTGGCGGACGCTGTCATGTTCATCGCCATAATCGGAAATCCTTCGGCCGGGAAGAAGACTATTCTAGAGTACCTCGTAAATCCACACGGGTTCGTTCAAGTGGGTCTCGAGGTACCGAAGGACCAGATGGAGGCCTCGAAGATTGTTAGCCTGGCGAAACCCATACTTTGCTGATGCTTTCTTCCTCAGTCGTCAAACCAGCTCGACGTGCCTCACCTCAATGGATTGTCATTATCTTCAACGTCTACGCCAAATTCAGTAGGTGCTAGCCTTACTCGTTCAAATCTTACTGAACAACCTCATCCCCAGACTCTCACATCCACGATACCTAGCTCCTCGTCCTTCGCCAGTCCAACGGTGCTTCTGGATTATGTTACCCGGCATTGGCTCCAGCATCATGTCACGACCGACCTTCGAACGTATGAAGAGATCGAGCCGTTTCTCAAACGGCCTTTCTTCTTATTATTAGGGGTGGACGGTCCATTACGGACGAGGTTCGAGCGAGAGAGAAAACGGTGATCGATCATTCAAAAAGATGAGGAGGTCAGCTGACGAGGGAACCAGACATGACCTCGCCGGGAAAGCGATGACCCTCGACGATTTCATTGACCAACATGACCTCCTCCTAAACGGCCCTTCAACCCCTTCACTCCCCACCTCCAGCCTCGCCCGACATCCCCAAACCGACTTCCGACGAGTTCTCAACCTCGCCACCGTCAGTATCTGCAACAATTTCCTTACCATCTCTTTACTGCACGCGTATCTCGACGAGCTGGACCTCCTGAATGAGGAGAGGCTACGTCCGGGATGGGATACGTATTTCATGGTGGACCCTCCCCTTGTCGAGATGCTTTAAGCAGCTGATGTCGGACTAGACGCTGGCATCACTCGCATCACATCGCTCGAACTGTATGAAACGCCGAGTCGGAGCGCTGCTTGTTCGGTCAAAGCGGATACTGTCGACCGGGTATAATGGGACGCCCAGGGGGACGAGGAACTGTAATTCGGGTGGATGTCGGAGATGTAATGGCTCGGCGAGAGGTGGTGAGGCCTGTGAGTGGTTCTGCCGTGGCATTATTGCACGGACTGATGCAGTGTACGCTAGTGGACGAGTGCCTGTGCCTGCACGCTGAGGAGAACGCATTACTCGAGGCCGGGCGAGAACGGATAGGCGATGATTCAGTCCTATACTGCAACACGTAAATCCTTTCCCATCCCCTGAACTGTATGCTGACGGAACCAGGTGCCCATGCCTGCGATGCTCGGTGAAAATAGTCCAGACCGGTGTCCGAGAAGTAGTATACAACCAATCATATAGCATGGACACCTACACCGCCATGATTCTCAAAGAAGGCGGTGTGATCCTGCGCCAATTGCATATGCCACCGTGATGCATGTCTACAACCCTGCCAGTATGACGCCTGCATTCTCCTCGATGTCAAGCGTCTGATCTCGAAGATGGTCCCATACTCCGTTGTCTCCCTCCAGCGTGCCCAGGGTGGCGTGCGAGACCACCCACAACGCATCAGCATCTCGTCTAGCTAAAGCTTGATACAGGCGTATTGCCAAAACTTGAAGCTCCTCACGGGCCCGCCGATCAATAAAGGGCCGGAAGAGCACCATGACTTGCCAAAGCACCTCATCGTTCACCGGCACCTCCTTCGCGATGAAGCACGCCGTCTTGAGGATCGCAACATGCAGTCGATGAGAGACTGTGTACAAGCTCTGCGTGCCAACTCCACCCCTTCGCGCCAGAGCAGACTTCTTATCCAGCTCCCTCTGCGCATCCAGAAGCCGCTCGAATCGTGGCCATGCATGATCCAATACTCGCCGGGACATGAAATCGCCAACGTTCTCACACAGCGATGCGATGACCTCCGCAGCTTCGGAGACAACATATGGCTCGATATCGTCCAGACGATTGAGTATGAGTCCCCATCCTCGATCGATGACGGGTAGAAGATCGCCTTCCCGATTGCCAGCTGCGAGCACTGGAGTAGCCCGTGCGATGAGGGAGAGGATCCGAGCGCGGAGGAAAGGCGAACGATGGGACAAGAAGTAGGTGGATTTCTCGAGGATCTGGGTGCAAACCTCTTGTGTCCGGGTTGGAGGTTTCTCGTCCTCGTCCATGGGTGCCTCGGCTTGCTCTTCGGTTTCCCCATTCTCAGGCGGTGCATCCTTGCCCCACGCATGCTGCGGTGCTCGCTTGAGGATCCCGTTCACTCCCTTCTCCCGGCTAGATTCCCGCTCTCTGTGCCATCCCAAGAACCTTGCGAAATCCTCCTCCGGATCAGGAGCCCTGTCGATCCGGTCATACTCCGCCTTCTTTCGCAACCTCTCCTCGCTTGGACCAGTTGCATCAACTTCCGCGGCCATCGCTTCGATGAGGGTCACAAGTACCGCAAGGAGGCTGCTCGCGAGTGTCTCGTACCCGTGATAATCGTCTAAGGCGTCGAAGATCTCGCCCACAACCTCGTGGACAAGCGGCACGATCGGTTCACCCACCAGTCTGATCATAGCGATGAGTACCAGGGGGGCAGTCGAGCTCAGGCGAGCATAAGTGAGACGCTGAGAGACGACGTTGATAACGTAGTCAACATTATCGAGAACAAGATTCTGCGGGGAAGCGTAGCCGGTCTGATAAGCGACTTGAACAAGGGCGATCTCGGCGTATTGGGCGACGAAGGGCTGTGGGGAAGCCAGTTGGGAGAGGATGGTATAAAGAGAGGTGAGAAGGAGTGGGCGGAAAGAAGTGCTGAGGATACGGGAAGTAAGGGCGAGTGTCGAGAGCGAGAGAGCGGTGAGAAGGCTTCTTTGAGCTTGAGTATGAATACGACGAGTCTGAGCTGCCGCAGCCGAGTCGGGTAAAGGTTTACGGTCGAGAATAGTGGTGAGGGCATTGATGCCGCTTGTGCGCTCAACGGGCAGCAGCGCATCCGATGCTTCTTCCGGCTGAGGTGGCTCTTCGTCCTCGTCACCATCGTCAACATCATCGTCCATCGCTACGATGATTTTCGTGACGTCCCGCGCCATCTTTCTACAGGCTTTGCTAGTCTTTGCCTCGGTGTGCCGGACTGAAGCGCTAGCAATCCCCTCGAGCAGCTTCTGTCCCACCCAGACGGCAGAAACTGCCTTGGCGATGTGTCTCCGCCGATTGGCTTTCGCGAATAGCATGAAGTAGTCGACCGAGTGCAGCACTGCTTCACCACCAGCCGATCCTAATGCAACGAGCATATCACCCAGGGCGCGAGCAGTGGCTTCCGACTCGATATGTCGGAGCGGTTGATGCGGGAAGACGGGATCATGTGGCGTGTCCCCGTTCTCTATGAGAAGAGGGAGGGTGCCAGCCCCGAGTCGACTCTCCCAGCCTATTTCTGCTGCCTTGGCCGCGGTATTTACAGCCGCACTCCAGCCCGCCGGCCGCCCAAACTCAAGGCAATCCAAAAACCTCCATCCCCATCGTTCGACGTGCCCGTTTGGCCCAAGCAGCTCAGGAATGGGATTGCGCCGGCTTGAGCTTGTGATTTCGGCTATCGCGGTAATCAAGCGGGCGAGCTCTGCGACCTTTTGATCCTGCTGCGAGAGAATTTGGCGGGGTAGGGCATTCATGGCTTTCCTAAGGAGGTCGATGAGAATCGGATTGAGGTCGAAAGTGGGGATTTCGAACAGCAGGACACGGAGTCGGCGGCGAGCCTCGAGAAAGACGACATCGAATGAGTCTTGCGACAATTGGAGAAGATTGTTGAGGCAATGAGGAAGTAGAGACGAGAGAGACTCATGACAGGATGAAATCAAGCTGGCAGACAGTGTGATGGATGCTTGACGGACGAATGGCGACGGATGTGTTGATAATGCTGAGAGGATGGGTGGTATTGATGCTAGAAGCCGAATGGACGTGAATGCGAGGTATGATGCTGTCAACTGCGGGAAAGGATCAGCGGAGACAGACGTAGCAGCAGGCGGCGCTGGGGATGGCGGAGGGGGATCATCGACTGGCAGAGGCTGCTCCGCTTTCTCCCACTCTTCAGCGAGCTGGCCTAGATCGTCCAATGCAGGTCGCAATACACCCAATGATCGCAAATCCTCGTCCTTGAGTGTGGAGATGATGATGTCCTCGATAAGTCCGGCCGCTTCTTGCGCGACTTCGCCTTTGAGCGCCTTCGCTTCGGAGTGGACGAGCGTAGCTATCGTGCTGACCATACCCGGGAGGACCGAGGCGAGGACTCGGGGTTTGCCTTTCAGGTACGTCGTGATGAGCGTTCTGAGAAGACAGAGTGAGGAAAGCTGCAGTTGGAGGTATGGCGGACTGGGAGCTGATGTCTCAAGTAGGAGCGTAATGGCCTGGAATAGCGTCGGCATGAGAGGCGATTTTGCCGTCGCGCAAAGAGCTGCCATCGACCGTGTCGGATGCTGAGCCCCTTCCAGCTCTGTGGGCCCGAGTAAAGCGGTCAGAAGCCGGACCGCCTCCAGCTGCACCTCTTGCCCAACTTGCCGTCCTTTGCTCTTCTCCTTCAAACCCAACCTTGGCCCAACAGCAGCAGCTGTGAACCTCCATAACTGCTCCCAAGCTTGGACCTCCATCCCTCCTTCAGATACCCGCCACATGGACACAACATGACTAAGGAACCGGAACACCGCTTCAAGGAAGTTCTCGGAAAGAGCGGAGGGGTCGGACTGCCGAAGGATCTGCGTGACGGGGAAGAGGATATAGTTTATCATTGAAGGTGTAAAAGATGTCTGTGGAAGGGGCGTGATAATACGGGTGAGAGTATCGAGGAGGCCTGCATGAGAAGAAGTGGGACTGGGTGGCTGCGAAGCGATTCCCATGAGGGTAACGCAGGTCGGCTTGACCTGATCCAACATCAGCGAAGGCGGCAACACCTTCCATCAAATGGGTATACTTTGCGGAAGGCCTCCATCTTGCCTCTCGTGAACTCGTCGGACTCAACTCGCCTCGATGGGCCCGCCAACGATGTCGGTAGACGTTGAGGACCCATTCCGAACGGACGGACATCCTGGCCATCAGGAACTCGGACTGGAGACATGATTCCTTTGTTGTTCTCCCAAAGGCTGTCGGCCGAGATCCGAGTCGGTGGTCATCGACGTCAGAAACAGATCATTCTCGTGATCAGCATGAATGTTCCAGCTGCTTTGGACAGAATTGGTGGAAGGGGATGGAACAAAGGTGCGACGCGGCACGGAAGCAAAACATCAACATGACTTCGTGGGGACTCCACGCTCCTTCCTGGACGGCCGTTTTTCTTCTCCAGAGGCATAGAAGGAGGTCGGGCGAGAGCCCCTTACTCTCACCTTTTTTGGTGTACAGCATGCCGGCAGCTCGCTTCGGGGCGTCTAAATTTCGAAATGCCGTCCGTCACATTCCGCCTCGGGAAGAGTGGTACCGCGGTGCCCTCCCGCCAGCTATCTCCTCCTCGTCAATCTCGTCATCCACCTCGACCTTCAGCTCGGAAGTGAAGACAAACCGAGAATGGGTAGTGACTCTTTCGCCCGCAGGGGAGCTATCCTATCGTGGCTATGAGGCTCTAGCAGGACAGGAGAAGGTAGGGGTAGTCAAGGGCTTGGGCGGAGGAGGAGGTGTGGGGGATTGGGATCTGAGTAAGCTTGAGGATGGTTCGATAGCTGTTGGAGGTCTTGATGGCTCGGTGAGTCACCAGTGTTTCCACCTTCCAGGTTTGTCCGTTCTGAAGCGGACAAGATCTCGATATACAGATTACCCCATCTATCGCCTGAACCAGCTCAGCCGACCTTGATTCACACTATTCCCTCGACTCCCTCACCAATCACCAACCTGTCCCTACACCCAACTACGCCAGATATCCTCCTCGCCTCAACCGTTGCAAACCCTGTCGCAATATATGACCTTTCCACCTCCGCAACCTCTCCCGTACTCGAGCTAAATACAATTGAGCCAAAGGGCATGTGGTCTGTCGCTTGGAGTCCAGATGGCAAGCTCATTGCCGGAGTGGGGAAGAGTGGCACTGGATATGTCTGGGACGCTCGAGCTGGCAAGGACGCCGTGATATCGAAAATGCTCTCTCTACAACCCTCAAAGCCCGCACGAATAGCTTTCGTCGGCGATGATTACATCTTCCTCACCTCATTCTCGAAGACCCGGAATCGCGAATACTCCCTTCTCCGCACAGCATCAACTCTGGCAACATGCTTCGCTCAGTCTCTCGACACCAGTTCCGGACCCTTACTCCCCGTTGTCGACCAGGAAAGACGGATCATCTACACGGCCGGCCGAGGCGATATGACACTTCGGCAGATCGAGCTTTCTGGACCCATGGGCTTCCAGGAGACCCTCCATCCCCTTCCTCATGCTTTGACGTCATCCTCATTAGCTCTCGCACATCCAGCATCGCTTCCCGTGATGTCAGCTCAGATCGCGACCGTTGTAATGCCAGTCTCTGACAAGGATGGGGATGTGCTGCTACCCTCCGGGATCAGGGTTCCAAGAAGACACTTGATCGATTACCATCATGATCTATACCCGGAGGTAGCGGGGACGGGTAAGTGACATCTTTGGCATGCAAGAAGCGTTTCTGACTAGGTCATAGTGCCCGAGCAGACATCGAAGCATTGGCTTGCAGGTGGTGATGCTATGCCTCTGCCGGTCTCCCTGGATCCTGCTAGAAGGGGAGCCTGGGAATCAGCTCTGATAAGATCAAGTGAACGGCCCGACTCAAATCGCACGGCTGAGGGCGCAGACTCCTCGAAGACGACCTCGACAGGCGTCGCGAAAGGCGTCGATACTGTATCCGGTACTACGGCCGCAGAGACAATGCAAAGTGGCTCGGAAGCGACCGAAGCAAAGTCCCAAACAGCGGCGACGGATTCCGCCTCGAAACCCTCAATCGATGACCTTCCGCCATTAAAAAACGGAGAGACTCATGCATCGACCAGCTATAAGGTTCGTATTATGGGTCATCACATCGGTGAACAGTTAGAGGAGCATCGGAAGCTCGGAGGCGAAGGACCCCTGATGATCGGATTGCAAGGACCTCAAGGATGCGGTAGGCCGAGTCACGTCTCTCGGACCGGAGTTGATTTTGAATTCTAGGCAAGACAACGTTGTGCGAAGCCTTGGTCGAGTATCTCGGCGAGGAGCCCCGAAATCTGAGAGCTGCTGTATTATCGCTTGACGGTTAGCTTCCTCGGGAATATCTTGCGACGACCAGCTGATCATGGCAGATCTGTACAAGACGAATGCTGGCTTGAAGGAGCTGGCTCGGCGGCATCCCGACAACCAACTTTTGTCCGGTCGAGGTCCGCCAGGAACGCACGACGTCGACCTTGCCATGTCTGTCCTGAACGCTGTGCTTGCGATCAACAATGGGCCCAAGAGTACCGTTGACCTGCCGATCTTTGAGAAAAGCCTTTGCGATGGGGAAGGTGACCGAAGTTCGGAGACCATCAAGCTTGAAGGTCCGATCGACGTTTTCATTCTTGAAGGATGGTCGGTCGGCTTCGGCTCCCTGTCCGCAGACGACTTGACGAAGCGCTATAACGAGGCCGCCGGTTCGAATCAGAAACGTTATTTCAGCGAACAATCCCTGGAGTCACTTTCAACGATCAACGACCACCTCTCAGATTTCGCAATGAAAGTTTACCCCTTGATCTCAACGGTAGTACAGATCGAACCGACAACCTACGAGTACGTGTTCAGGTGGCGATTGCAGCAGGAGCACGTGATGAAGGCGAAAAATGGTGGGAAGGGGATGACAGATGAGCAGGTGCACGCCTTTGTGGAGCGGTATATGCCAGGATACGAGTTGTGGAAGGAGGGGATCTGGGCGGATGGCGCGCCTTGGGCAGGCAAGGGACTCAGAGTATTCTTTGGAGAAGAGAGGGAGGTGCTCCGAGTAGTCAAGCCGACAGCGTCGATCGAGACGAACGGCGACTCAGCTGATAATACCGCTCGAACCAGTACCGCCGCTCCTTCCGGTCTGTCATCTGCCTCCCTACCAACGTCCACCACCCCAAGCCCGTTAACTCCTACCAAGTCTCTGAATACCGTCGATACTCAGGATTCCGCATCAATAACACCAGCTACCCCTTCCAAGCCTTTTGATCCTTCCTACTCCCGCAAGTTCCTCGGAGGCAAATCACCTCTCAACCCGACCTACGACCAGGTCCCGTCTCTCGCCACCTTACATCAAGACTCGATCATCCTCAGATGTACCTCTCATCTCGTATTCTTTCCTATGCAGGGTCCAGGAGGGCGCTTAGGTGTGCACCCGCTCAACAAGAAGGGCAGGATGCCAGTGGGCGGAGAGGGTTATCTTTCGGGAGGAGTTGAGCTGGCGGACTTTGCTGTAGAGCTGTTTGAGGTCGATCGAGGGGTTCGAGTGGCGTTAGCAGGGGAAGATGGTGTCGTACGGGTCTGGAGGGTCGGCGAGGAAGGTGTACAGGGTGGAGGGCCAGAGCCGGGATTAGTCCTGAAAGGTAAGCTGTAGTCATGAGGAAAAGCGCTGAGTGTGCTACAGGCAAGGGTATAGATAAAATCGCCCAACTCGTCTTCCACCCAACAGCGAAAGACCTCCTCACCGCTGCGACCAATGACCATGGAATAGGTCATATCCGCTTTTGGGATCTCCCGTCCGGCCAGGAGGTCAGTCCGGTCGAGCTCGATACCTCAGGGGTTTTCAACATAGCATGGTCGCCTAATGGTGACCGCCTGGCAGTCGCTACAAAAGATGGTCACATCCTCGTCCTGGATCCGCGCAATCCCTCCACTATGGTATCCGGCAAAGCTCACGACAGCCCACGCTCCTTTCAAATGGCATGGATCGATAATACCCACCTCATCAGCGTCGGTTTCTCCCGCGGCTCGCAAAGAAAGATCAAACTATATGCTATCGCCTCTTCCGAAATCACCACCGTCCATTCTCTCACAATCGACGTCTCCCCATCCGTCCTGTTCCCAGTATTTGATCCCGACACGTCCATCCTCTACGTATGGGGAAAAGGGGAGCGGCAGATTCAAGCGTACGAGGTTCACCCTGAAACCGCTACCGAGCCTATCGCCCAGCTCCCGAGCTACACTTCGGGCTCGCCACAGCTGGGCGTGGCGTTCTTGCCGAAGAGAGTTTTGGACGTGAGGAAGGTTGAGGTCATGAGGGTCTTGAGATTGACGGCGAGGACAATGGAGGATGTGACCTTCTCGATCCCTCGAAATAAGGTGAGTTGGCTTGGCTTTGACGATTGTTCGATGGCGGACAGGCTAACGAGCTTAATCAGCCGGACTTCTTCCAGGATGATATCTATGTGGACACGATTGATGTGGAGACGCCTGTAACGACAGCTGCAGAGTGGCTGAAGGGGAACGATACGCCGCCTAAACGAATCAGCTTCCGACCGGAGGAGATGACACCTCGTGAGTAAGGGTTCGCATATCCCGCCTGTCTCCTCTCCTTTATGTGGTCTCTTCTTTCCATATAATGCATTTGCGCGTTTCTGTCACTCCACAAACGACTCGATCCAACCGATCCCTCTTCATCCACATCTTCATCCGTCTGCCCGCACAGTCTGATTTGCTTATCGCACGCTGACTGTGCTTAGTATCGCAAGCCCCTCAAACGACCTCTACCGCCAAAGCGAAATTCGTTCCCGCCACTGATGTCATGTCGGAAGAGGAGAAGAAGCGACGAGAGATGGACCGGTTATTCCTGAAGGCCAGGGCGGACGAGAGTAGCGACGAGGAGATCTTGAAGACGGGGATCGATCCGCCGGACGATGATTGGTAGTTCCGGGTGTTATTATGCGAGTATGGAAGTAAAATCTGCATGGGGTACGGGTGGAGTGCGAAGGCATACTCGTAGGCGACTGCGTGAGAACCTTCAGCAAGACGCCTTTGACCGGGTATCAGCAGGAGGCAAACATCGATGTTCCCTGGTAGAAAAGTTTCAAGCGCCTACCGGCTGTCGAGGTAGGTATCGAGGTGCCACTTGCAGCACGTGGACCGGGTTTTGCCCGTAAAGATCGCCCAGCTTCCGCTGATCGGGTACGAGTTCGGACGCCTCTTGTGACTCAAATCACCTTGCACCTCCTATCTGTATATAGACACTCGGACGATTCAAGTCAAGAAATAAAGCAGCTCAGGATTCGGACCTAAGGAACACCTTGCGAAGGCAGCCTTTGTATACTCAGCACGATCGGCATAGGGTCCTTAGGATGGACGCGGAAATAGTATGCCTTTTCTCACACATGTGGATAGAATGGACTGATGCCGAAGCAGTTCAAAGCACCGTCCCTCGATGTCTCGTCAGCATCCCGCTCTCTTCATAGTATAGTGGACTGATGAATGGTCGACCGTAGCTCAGTCCTCCATGGCGGTATCCATCATCCCACTCTCCGAACCTTCCAATCCGGCGGCCGATCCCTGACCAAATCAATGCTCATCTACCCCATCTTCATCTCCGACGATCCCGATGCGGAGGTGGTCATAGAGACCTTGCCTGGGCAGAAGCGATGGGGCGTCAACAAGCTTGAAGGCTTCTTGGGACCTTTGGTCAAGAAGGGGTTGAAGGGTGTCATCCTCTTTGGCGTTCCGATGCAGATGGAGAAGGTGCGCATGCCAAACATGGGGCTTGCTGATTGGAATTAGGACCCCAGAGGAAGCGCTGCCGATAGCCCCGATACGCCCGTCATCCGAGCTCTGCAAATCCTCTCCCAGCTCTTCCCGTCTCTCATGCTCAGCATCGATGTCTGCCTCTGCGAGTACACATCTCATGGGCACTGCGGCATACTCTCCTCCCTTCCCCATCCCCCCCACTCCAACATGCCGACTCTCGACGCCGAAGCTTCCGCTCAACGTATAGCCGAGGTTGCGGTGGCATATGCTAGAGCGGGAGCTCATTGTGTCGCGCCGAGCGATATGATGGACGGGCGGATACGGGCAATCAAGTTAAGGTTGATGCGTGCGGGTTTGGCAAATCGGTGTGCTTTGATGAGCTATTCGGCAAAGTTCGCGAGTGGCCTGTATGGGCCATTCAGGTGAGTCATTTCAAGCACTCGTGTCAGCTGAGCTGATGCACTGTACTCAGGGATGCGGCGGGGAGTGCACCTTCTTTCGGCAATCGGAAATGCTATCAGCTGCCTCCTAACGGACGTGGCATCGCTCGACGGGCTATAGTCAGTCTTATCTGCCATCCGCGTATGCTTTTACCTCTGCTGACGATTATCGACTGTAGCGGCGCGATGCTGCCGAGGGGGCCGACATCCTCATGGTCAAGCCCGCTCTTCCCTACCTCGACATCGTCTCTGACTGCGCCGCCGTCGCACCCGATCACCCAGTGGCTACTTATCAAGTTTCGGGGGAGTATGCAATGGTGGTTGCAGGTGCTGAGAAGGGGATCTACGGACTGCGGGAGATGGCATACGAAACTACGGAAAGCATGATCCGGGCAGGTGAGTAAGGCGGCCGAGACGGTACTGCTGAGTGCGTTCCTGGCTGATGCCAAGTCACAGGCGCGAGCATCATCTTGAGCTACTTTACGCCGCAATTCCTCGATTGGCTCGACGAGGATAGCCGACAATAGTATAGCATGCAGCATATTGCTTGTTGACCCGCAAGGCCTGCGGGCGAGATTATAGCATCGTCAAGCGGAACAAGACTCCCTTCTTTCACAGAATCAGGATTCAGATACCCCGAAAGAGCGAAACACGATCTCCAAACCGCCTTGAAAACACTCCGTTGAGGTTCTCCGACGCAAACCGCTCCCTTTATGGTTCTCCCATGCGAACCGCTCCCTTTATCGTTCACCCTGTTTTACAGGCCAGAGGATTCGGCAAACCCTTTGAGCATCATGCCTTGACTTGCCCGATCCACTGTCCTTCGAAACCTGACCAGCTCCTTTGTCCATTTGAAAACTACTAAGTATAAAGCCTGTCAAGACTGATGATCCAGCCATCCATACCAACATGTTCGATAAGCTCAAGCATCACGGACATCATTCCAAAGCCGACACACGCGGTAATGTACTTGTAAGCCTCGGAATCCATTCGTACTCTGATCAAGACTGATAAGATTGCAGACCTACGTGGTCATGATGAAGTCGTCCCAGAGGCTGAACGAGGGACTTTTCCGCGAGCAGTTTGATCACCACTTTGGTTCGCAAATCTCCGTCCCCGTCTCCTGAAGAGCTTGACATTCTCATGACACATATAGGCCGCGACCATAAGCCGCAGGTCAGCCTGCACTTCTCCGCACCTGACGACTACGCCATTGCGAAAACGTCCTCGGACGGGCCGAACGATCGCCTCCTCGAGGTCACGCCCCGCCAGCCTCTAAGCGCGAACGATGCGCAGAGGGTCAAGGACGCCGCCCACAAGGCGTCGCTCGAATGCGGTGGGGTCTGTAAGTGTTTCGTCTTACAGACGCATCAGGATTGACAAAGAATAGTTTGCCAGGTGAGATGAGACCGATTCTCGTGAGCTGCTCGAGAAGATATGCGCGATGTAGGACGAGATGGCATTTATGCACACCATGGCTGCCCGAATTCTCCTTGACCATTTTGGACGATCTTTCCGTCAGCCGGCACGGATGTGGATCTGAACGCTGATCATGCTGTGCTTCGTACTCTTAGTGTGTCGTCTTCGACGACGTCTCGCGCCGATCGATAGCTCCCGGACTGCAGCAGCGCAAGGCGTTATGGGCTTCTGACCGCAATTGCCGCTTATTGTTCTCCTTGTTCTCCTCGAGCTCTTTCTCGGGATTTGCGTTCTCTTAACCTCGCCCGATTATCTCAATCTCGACCTATCCCATTCTCCGATATGTCTGAGAGCAACTACACATACTGCAACCAAGTTCCTTTGTTCTGGGTAAGCGGGAATCCTTGCAGACAGAGGACTTTCAATCGCAACGTCCGATGCGCTCGAACAATGGTGCTGCTCTTACCTCGTGAGGACGTAGTTTCAGCGAAAAGGATTACATACTCGACACGACGATGGAAAAGGCTGGCGGGTGAAGATCTGCAAGCTGTCAATGATCATCGCAGTTCGTACATGTCCACACAAGACGGACAGGCAGCTGCTGTACCTAGCTGATACATCTCGCTGTCGATAGCTTAGGGTCAGCCGGAGGAGAACCGAATGAAGGTGAAAATGATCGAGCGCCAACGTCAACTTGCTGGGAGTGATCCAAAGGATGACGGTCTCGATGAAAGGTACAATTACTTCATCGAGTTTGGCAAGAAAGAGCGCTGGACCACCCGAGAGGTCCTCTCTTTGGAGCAACTCGCTGAAGCATCTCGTGGCCCTCAGCTCCTTGCAAGCAAGACGATGCCGACGGGGTACTTTTTAAACGTCGCACGACTCGCTCGATGGCTTGCGCTCCCATCAATCAAGCTGTCCGCGATGATCCATCAGGCCGCCCGAATCGCAGCAGATTCAAGTCAATTGTCTATTCCGTTCCATCCTCTGTTATATCCATTTTGTGCTCTCGTACGGAATCTCCGCCAATGAAATATTCACCTCTATTCGTGAGTGGCTTGTATCCGAACAAGGTCAATCTGCGGGCTGATGAGCCTGATATTCACAGTGCTGCATATACCTCATCGAGGGTCGGGAGAACCATCGTACACCGAAGCCGACAATGAAGAGCTCGACCGGATCATCCTCGATACGCTCCGCAGGCATGACAGTAAGTCCACTTGCCAGTCGCATATGTATCTGTTGTCATGTCGGGGACTTGACTCCTATGTAGTTGGAGGAATATCCCGGGATCGGGACTTCCTATTGATGCTTGTTAGCTTTGCGGTTAGTGTGACCCAACTACGCCTTTCCGTACATGTCATCTGTCGACGAAGGCGGCTGATGTGTCGTTTGGGGGTCAGATGACACAGGGCGGAAGACATCAAGGTCAGGATCCGAATCTCATCTGATACCTGCTCGCACATCATCTTCGGAAGTGCAAAGCTCTGGCTTGATTGTGACGTGCAGACGATCGCCAAGGTGGTTCATGACTTCACAAAATCCGATGGTATGTGACCTTCAGGGGCTAGGAGTGACTTCTGAACTTTAGGGGTTTCCCTCAGTCAAGCTGGTGCAATCCGATGCCGTCGTAAGGATCAAGTGAATGAAGTGTGGGGAATGTATGGACTGGTCACGGCAAGCTGCCGGGAAAAGTGGTGATGTGAGGATGCTTGATGAGACTCCTTGCCCGTTGAAGTGCTCCGTGAATTCTGAACTGTGCTCATCAGCGGCCAGCAAGTTCGTGAAGGATCGCGATGGGAGGACCACGAAATCTGACCCTGACTTTCCGACAGGTTCTATGCTTCCGATTGGCCTCTGACATAATGGGTCAAAAATATTCGGGTAGGAAGTTGCCACTCCCAGTTTGCCGTGCGTGATTCAAGTGTAATCCATCAAAAGTCCTTACACTAGAATTGCCTCCGGATTGGCCTCGGATCATCGGTCTCACCCATCAATGACGGTATTCCTCGCTGCGTCTGTGACCGATGAGGATTTTGGGGGCTCACGACCAAAGATCATGGCTGCTCCCCACCAGCCATTCACATTTCGAACCTCCACTTCAAACATGGGAAATCGCCAATGGACCCTCGACGAAGGGCTCCAGTCCCATGCAATGGTTGAATCATTGTAGTATGCTTCGGTCCAGTGTATTGAAGGTCCGTACAAAGCGGCTTAGGCTCATTCGCCGCAGCATCCCCGTGGAGGAAGCCCGAAGAAACTTTCCTCAAGATCGACAGTGTCATCCATACCAGACTGAACGGAGAAAGGGATCATTATCTTCACGGTCAGTTGCAAACGCAATCATCACCCGATTCGCTCATGGAGTCGTAGCGGAGTCCATTGTGGGTATCGAATTCAGGATGATCCGTATCAAAACGTCACCGAAACAAACATCCGACACGGCCGATTACATGATCCTGTTGGACAAGAGCTCGAAGTGGGACGTCACTACCAAATTGAACGCACGGTACGTCGTGAACGATCTGAGGCTCAGGTTTGTACGTACCTCAGTACTTCGATACCCAGACTCCAAACGATGCAGGCGTTAAACAGGAGCCCATCCTGAGCAGGTATTACGACCACCACCGTCATCGTCCGTCCGAGCTGGAGGAACGGCGCTGGGGATGGAGGGTGGAGCATGGCTTGTATATCGTGCGTGGGAAGGCAGTGTGCATAGTACTATAACGAGAGTCCTCGTTCATGACAGCAAAATTCATGTAAGGGACAAGCGTGGATCCTTCTACCACTTTGGTCCAATTTTCGTGACGTATCGCCCATCATCACAGAAAGTATGTCTTTGCCCATCAGCTTCCCCGATGACCACTCTGTACGAACGTCGAGCATATCCACTCATCATGCGTACCGACAACCTCAGTATCGACTTCAAGCACGACTCAAGCGAGGCAATGAGCGGTTCCCTGCATGTCAGTCTTCCTCTGATTTCTCCCTGTCACTGGCTCACGATTCAGTATTGACTCGCCTAGAAGCTATACAGCGTCCAGTCGACACGATGGACTTTCACAAGAGATGGATAGCAGGATCGTGTCCGCCTTGACTCACAATCGCCGTGAGACACCTCTGGAATGTTACGGAGCATGCTGACAGGTTCGATGATCTAGTCCGGCCGATACAAGGTGTCGGAAGAAATGAAGCCATCCGCCCTACTCGCATCAAGATCCTGATGAGGCAGACTAAGTAACCCTGTCGGGGCGCAAGGTGGACTATGGGGTCAAGCTCGGAAAGCAGGGAAGGTGGAATGACCCTGGCGCGGCTGCGGTCCATGATGTAGTCACTGAGCTCACTGCTGCACGTGAGTCCTGCTGGTGGCTTGTGAACCCCACCGAAGGCGACGTAGACTCCGTAAAGCCATCGATTCGGACGATGGGCGACACCACGTTCGGTCGAGACTAGGGAGACATTGTGTACTTGCAGGACAACGAATGCAAGTCATTGAAGCTGGCCGTTGTGATTGACGCCAAAAGATTGAACACTCACTTGGTAGTTCTGATCTTCACGAATATCCCCATCGCTCCGATCATCACTTTAGCTGAATGGGCTTGTCCGAGGGGGAGCAGCCAGGCGGTAATAAGGCGAGGGAATGATCATTCCCTTCCCAAAGTCGCCACTCCGCGCCTTCGATGGTTCCGCTTCTGTCCTGTTGTCTTAGTCTGTCCGTTTGTCACGTCGCTGATCCGTCTGTCCCTCAGTACACAACAACGCATTCACGGGTTCCACGCTGCCGTCGCCAATCTAATGTGTACAGATCCCTCGATAGTCCATTACTTCTTCGCCACCAGTACAATCAATCATACAAGAGCAAAGGGCCATGCCGGTCGATGTTTCCTCCTTCGACACTTTCTCCATCGAGCAGAAGGAGCCCGCAAAGCCTTAAAAGCATGTGCGTGCTCCTTTCTACCCGTGCTCTTAATCTCTCATGGAAGCTTTATAGTGGATCAAGATCGAATTCATTCAAGTTCCCCTCGAGGAAGCCAGGCTCATCTTCACCGACATAGACCGCTACGTCCAGACGACCACGCACAAGGACTTCAGTAGGACACACTCAGCTTACTCTGAGGGAACCCTGAATTTCGCGCTCAGTCAAGCCAGGGCCTCTCGATAGCAGGATGGACATGCTCCCGATGACCTATTCAGAGATCAACCATGAAGCGGATTACCAGGTCATCTCCGGCAAGGACTGCGAGTGGACGCAGGAAGAGAAGGATGCGGTCGTCAAGGCTGTCGCCAAGGTCAAGGCTTATGGTCGTGAGTCGGAAATGAGAATGCTTGACTGGGGCTGATCAGGGTGAAGCCGGTTCGGCTTATCGTGCGAGCGAGACCACGGAGCTCTGGTGTGAACCGTGTGTAGAGTTGATATGGGGAGGACCATATGCAGGTGGCTATCATCCATCTGCCTCTATCAACCTTAAGACGATGTCGACCGAAAGAAGAGGTTTTAGGCGCATGGTTTGATCTGGCGTGTGGTGCAGGTCCGATCCTTCTCTACATTGCGTCCCGTCTTTGTTCCTACGCACTCGACTTGCCTGTTGTGTCTGTGATAAACGGCAGATTGGTATCGACCCCATATGAGGTATGACGCTTACGTTATACATACTGGCCGTCGAGCCTATGTAGTTGTTTCCTGCCGTTTGCAAGTACATCATCGATCTCATTGCCCCTTACAGATGTTGCTCATGAAGGCGCGCGAAGACTACTTCACACACGTGAGTAAGATTAAAGTCTCACCTAGAGCTACAGGTTCTCTGTCAGTGGATCAGCTTCATTTTCGACGTTCGCTTCAACCATGACGATCACTTCATCGACGACCTCATCAACGAGATCCGAGCAACAGTGGCCATCGGAAATACCGTCCCCCCGCGATTGGGAAGCGTACTGAAAGGCTTGTATCAGCTGGGATTACGAGGAGGCAGCTCGAGGAAAGCCTTGCGCAGCAAAAGTCGGAACTCGAGTCGACCTTTGGCAAGGATACGGAGTGGAATGTCTTTCGAGGCGACGAGGGCGTTTGTCATCGCGCTGAGGCTCGCTCCTGGCCGTGTGTGAGTCCTCTGAAGTCTTGTGGTAGGCCGTATGTGCTGAGGCTTGGAAGTCGCTGCGAGGTCAACCGAGCCTGACGTCGCTGGGTGACACCGCGGAGGTGACCTTTTCAGTTGGCGCTCGATCGTAGAGTGAGGGGAGGTGGAGATGGAAGGGGACGTCCGGCAGACTTCGTGTTCACTACGTTTTTTTCTGTCCGTTCAGCGCAAGGAGGCGGTGAAATGCATATGACGGGATGATTTCACTGTGGTGTCTATGAGAATGACACTCAATCACGTCGAAGTCGGGGGTTGAATTGGGAGACTCCGTTCGAGACGGGGAGGTAGGCCGCCCAGACACGTGACGAAGGAGTTGCCGGTTTCCCACGCCCTGTCGATCAATCGGCCTGTGCGAAGCAGTGAGGCGCTGATCCCTCCGCAAGTCGCCGTTCCCCCTCTGACGGTTTGTTCTTTTCGGCTTCTTGTCTTCTTCCCATGACGCAGATGCACTGCCGTTGGGCTTGAATGAGCGTCGGAAGCCCTGCAGCGGACGACCAATTCCCCTCGGACTGCATCAATTTAGTCGACATATCGTTATGCAGGTGCCGTATCATGGCTGCTCCAAGATGACCGGAAACATGCGGCAGTCCAAGCATGTCCCTGACCTCGTTCCTCCTCAACATGTAAGTCATCCATCCGCTTATTGGTTGGATCGTCTGATCAGTGGTCACAGTGGCTCCGCAATGAGCTCTACGATATCCCATTCACCGAAGTTGCGGACGTCTTCAGTGCTATCGATCGTTCCGTTCAATCGGCCGGCCTGGAGCAGTTCGGTAGGCCGCCTGGGCTCTACGCTCTACAGTGGGAAAGCTCAATCGTATCCAGCTCGACCCGAGGAGATCGTTATGGAGATGAATCGTATCTTGAAGAACCCGTCCACGATCGAGGCAGCAGAATGAGGTAATCTTTTTGCAAGATCTCGCCATGGAATCAAGCTCAGAAAGAGACTGTCATCAAGGCCGCGACCAAGGTTACGGTTTATGGTCGTGAGTAAGGTCAAGGTCTAGGTCTTCCGTCGAAGACTGATGGAGCTGTAGATCGAGATCCGGCTGCGACGTAGACGTTCCTATGCAGGTCGAAAGCGGATCGTCCGTGGCAGGTTGTCATCGAGCAGTGCCAGGAGCCTGGCTGCCAAAGAGGAGGTCTGCTTCATGTTCAGTACGAAACGGCAGAAGACTATGCACGTAACGAGATTATCGTCCTGCAGCCTCTATCCCAGCTGTCCTTCGCAAACCTCACCTCACTGACCACCTCTGTCTCACCTCGCCCTTCTCGCATCCCTTTCCGTATCCAGTCGTCATCGCATCCGGCGTGATATGTTTCGAGCTCGACCCCATCGTCGGCACCTCCTCCAATGGACTCGCCACTTCCTCTTCATCATCACTCCGGCTATCCTCTGCGCCCAGTCCCCGTACTACGCGCGCCGCCACCATGCAGGCCATGTAGAACCACACCGTCGCGAGGCAGAGGAGGAAGCATTGCATCCCGATCCAGACGTAGTATGTTGTCTTGGTGAGGAAGCGACCACGGGAGGGATCCCATTTGAAGGGTATGAATCGGGGTGCGTCGAGGTAGGATGTCCGGATGACGAGGAATAGCCCGAGTTGGCGGGAAAAGAGCCATGAGATTAGGAAGAAGACGAAGGTCGCGTCGCATAGTGTCGAGAGGGAGAGGTAGCGGAACATCTTGGCGAGCTAGCGAAGTCGTCACTCGCGTATGATCATCCGGAGAGGAGGGACTGACCGGTAGGAGGATATCGCAGAAATCCATGAGGACATGTATCAACGTGCCCACCCGTGTGAAGTTCCCGATGTAGCTCGTGATGATGAGAGTGATGGACAGGACGTGATGGGCGAACATCTGCCAGTGGTCCGACCGCCGTTTCTCGCTGTGAATCACGAAGATCTGATGACACCACCATCCGAGTTGAGCCAGGTAGTAGAACTTGGTGAGTGCGGGAAGGTGGATGGGAGGGTAAGTCCCCCAGAGCTGCTCCGGGGAGGTGGGATCGGGTATCCGGAACAGTACCACCTGTTTCACTTCAGCATGACAGGGTGACAAGGGGTCGTCTCACCATGCCAAGCGTCCAGAAGACTGCGCAGTAGCAGAAACTCCATCCTTGTTCGGCGAAGCGCGTCGCTGTGTGATCTCTAAGCCGCCACTGCCTCCGAGATATTCGATCTCGCTTCTTCCCGCTCGAATTGAGCCATGACCAGGCGAAGGACCGGAGCAGGCACCGGACGACTACCTCTCGAAGAACGGTGAACGCCATGGCGCAGAATACGATAAAGTAGAGATCTTGCGGCCCTTTGTCGTACAGAGTGGGTGAGAGTGTAGGTTGAAAGCGGCCAAAGGGTGAGACGAAGGCGGGCGCTGACGAGACGGGGTAAGAGAGCAGGAGGAAAGGATGGAGGGCGTTGGGGATGAGCAGGTGGAGGAAGTGGGGGAGGGTGTCGGAGGACATGTTGTGGTTCATCTTGAGCGGGGACTGAGCGTTCTGCAGGTCTGTGTTTGATCGTCCGTGTCGTCTAGAGCTAGCTGTATCGTCAGGCTGAGTCGGGTCCCGAATGAGCGAATCAGAACCGTCGCCAAGCAAACCACCCACGTTCCTCGTCACCGCGTCCTCCCATGTCGTGATATCGATCACAGCGTATACAAAAGGGTCCCCTCGTCTTTCCGAAGGTCGTGACTGCGTGATTCTCCTTGCTAAACCGCGATTTCTGTCAGAAACATCCCCAATGCTCATCCCAACATTCCCTCGTCACGTCAAGTATTTTCGCCGCGTCCTTCTGAAATTTTGCTTATTCGAGCAAAGTTTAACGGGTTTACCGAAAGCATTTTACAAACGGCCAAAAGGCCACGGCGACCTCTTCATACCGAAAGATCACGCTGCGGGAGTAATATATCATGATGGCACTCCCCACTCCGTCGCCGACACTGTATGTTGTGGGACTAGAAACGAAGACGAAAAAGCCTGGTGCGCTATCTCCTTCTCCAGCTGGACCAGTCTGACGTTAAAGCCGCTCAGAGCTCCGGGCGCAGCTGTATGCACTCTTCAATCCCTATGGAAGAGTGTTTGTCACCTCCCACTACCATCGAGATGCTTTGCTGACGGCTGCAGCATCGACATCATCGCGAAGAAGCATGGCGGTGGCCAAGGGCAGGCGTTCGTCGTCTTCGCCGAGCAAGCAGCGGCTACCGCAGCGATGCGGAACCTCTCCGGCGAATCCTTCTACAATGGGTCCCTGGTCCGTTCCACCCCCTTTCAATGGTGTGAGAGATCGACTGACGATGACGCAGCGGATAAGCTATGCGAAGAATCCGTCCAACGCTACTCTCGCACGAAGCGATCCCTCGGCCTCGAGAGACGCCGCGAAGATAGCCGCTGCGAAGCTTGTAGTCTCCCGTGCTCAGGGGGAATACGAGCAGCTTGAGAAGGAGCGGGAGAAGGATGGGAAGCGGGAAGCAGACGACGGAGGGGAGGCGGGGAGGGAGAGTAAACGTTTGAAAGGCGAGGACGGAGGGGATGATGAGGAGATGGAGATTGAGATGGAGGATGATGAGGATGGTACGTTTCTCCCTTACGATGGAGAAGGGGAGGGGGCTGAGAGTGGTAGCGCTGCCGAAGGAGAATGGGAGTGGGAAGGCGAGATTGGTGTGTACGAATTTGCCGCCGGAATGTACGGAGGAGATCATGGGCGCTCTTTTCTCCCAGTATGCCCTTCACCGTCACTCGCCGAAGAGGCATGACTGACTCTCTCCAGACACGGTGGCTTCTCTCGAGCTGCGCCCCTACCTGCCTCCCGGTCTATCCCGTCATCCCATCCAGAGCCTAATGCGGGCGCCAAATCCTTCAATATCGCCTTCGACACCCGAGCTCAAGCCGAAGCCGCATTAGTACCCACGAAGGGCTTCCTGATGCAGCCCGGCTGGCAGATGGGTGTGAGCCTGGAATGAAGCTGGTATCATACATGCATGTGATAATACGCATATGGTCTTACTCGATATTTACACTCTGCATGTTGCGGTTCTGCTCACTCCCTGATCATCCCCATCATTCCCGGCATCGGCGGCGTCGCAAACCCCTTGAGCGCCTCCGCGACGCGCTGCATGTCGTTTGAGAAGTCGATGATCACCTTCCTCGCTGCCTCTGCTCTCGTCAGCACCTCTGAGAGAAAGGATAGGTAGTGGCCTACCCTGCTTGGCCTCCTCAGCTTCGATGGTCTCGACGCCGGCCGCAAGGCCAGATTTGGCCGCTTCGTTCATCGTATGGAACTGATGGGCGATTGTGAACATGATGTCGTAGCTAAGGCCGCTCCCCTGTCAGCGTTCCAACTTTCTCATGTTTCACGAGGGAGACCAGGAGCAAGCGATCGGGGAAGTGGTCTCAACGCGATGACTCACGTGTTCGCAATCATCGTGTTGGAGAAATCTACTTGGATCGGCTAGCGATCAGCAGTTCGAAGAAGCTGCTGGGCTCACCTTGGAGGAAGGGCACGAGCTTAGCCTGGATATCGTCCCATTTGTCGATAAGCTCAGCCTTGGTGTCGAACTTCACGATCTGTCCGTTATCAGCGTTGATGCAAGAAGGAAGCACGAGAGACGAACCGGAGCAGTGGGATCGAAGATCTCTTCCTCCACGACTTCAGCCATCTCCCCATTCCCTTCCTGTGGATGCGGCTCATCGTCATTAAGCTCGTCCACCTCCTCCATTTTGTCCTGTTTCTTCTCCTTCTTACCTTCCATCCTTGGGCTATCCCACTCTTGCCTTAGCTCCGCGTACTCTCCCTCCTTCGTTTCAACCTTCATTTTCCTCCCCGTCACTGAGTCCCTCACAACCTCCTCGGCCTCCTCATCCATAGTGAGCGACCACTTCCCGGTCCTCTTCATGAGCCCGGTCCGACCGCCGATCACATTCCGCGTGATCCTACCCGGTCCAACTTCAAGATTTAGCGTGGGATGGAGTGGTTGGGCCGGTGGGGGACCTTGGTGGTGAGAGTTCTGGTTGCCATGGGCCTGGTGATAAGGAGTCGGCGAACTGTGCTCCTGCTGGGCGTTCTGATTGATGGACCGGCCACGAGGAGTGTGCTGGTGCTCCTTGTAAATTGGCATATGCGAGCTGGGTGGCGAGTCGGCATCCATGTCGGCGACGATTAAATAGGAAGCGGACACGACCATTCAGCTTTATGAATGATCGATAGCCTTTGATGATACGCAGGCAGATGGTCGGGGCTTAGGTGGATTCGAGGCTGAAATGACGGGCAACGAGGATGAAGAAGACGAAGAAAGAAAAAGGTCAGTGCGGGAAAAGAAGGTAGACGCGTCATGGAAAGGGCTGAGGGATCCGTGCACGAGCGTCCCTTGTGACATTGCTGAACGTATGCGAGCATCAGATCGTAGCTTCGGACTGCCGTGTGCGGATTCTACGGCTGGCTGCGAAATCCGTTCAAACACTGACATCTCAGCAGAGAAGATGATAATCGAAGATTTGCGTCAGCACGCCTTTCCTTGAGCTCTGACCTGCTCGTTCACGAGCTAGCCCATTCGAGAGCTCTAGACGCTAAGCTGCCAGTCAACCTTCGGAAAGGCGAGAGAGCGGTCTCGGGCTTCGGAAGTGCCATTTGCTGCATACCAATGCTAGTCGATGAGGTACTTGCGCTTGAAGAATGATCGCAAATGTACAAGCTGAATTCCAGCATCAGCTTACGTTGACCTGCCTGCGTGACAGAGCTAGTGTCGCGTAACAAGGCGGAAGAGCAAGCTCACCTGCCACACCCCCAACCCGATTGTTCCGACCATGATCATCAAGGCGAAGTTTTTCACCCGGTTGTTCGTGCTCTCTGAAGCAGGTCATCAGATCGCTCCTCCTCGTATCACACGCTGCGAGGAGGATTCGAGTCTATCTATCACCCACCGTTGGTATCCCGCATCCGCATCTCCCGCCTTTGCAGATATCTCAGCTCGTCCACAATCTCCTTCACCACCGCTTCTAGCTTTCTCATCTCGACTTCTAGGATGGAGAGGGATTCCTGATTCGCAATGGCACTTTGCAAGGTATCAGACTCCTTGGACACTCGAGAAGACGAGAAAAAGCGCACTTGTAGTCTACCGCATCGGCCCCTATGTCTACATCTAGGTCGACAGTCCGTACTTGCCGACCATTACCAGCTAGATCCGTGTAAGCCCAAACAGCGTAGCCAGAAGAGCCGACTCACACTCGAGGTAATTCCGCAAGCATACCCCTACATCCGCAGACTCGTGTGTTGTCACCGCCAGCCTCGTCTCGCCTTTGATGTCCTTAGCACTCGATAAGCAAGGTAGAAGCACGAGTAGTGGAGAGACGCACCTTTTTGGAAAGGTAGACATTCCCCCTTTCCGAGCCATCAATGATCTCGATATCCACTCTTTGTCGGGGATCGGCAGGGACGTTGGCGGTGACTATCACGAGGGAATGGGAAGAGGCGAAGTTCCAGACACTGCTCCTTGCGAGTCAGCTTTGCACGCATGTGCTAGCTTTAACACCAGATTGGAGGTGCAGGACTGACCAACCTATGGTCCATGCTTGTCAGCGTCCACTGCGGGAAACAGTGAGGCTGCTCACGAGGTTTCGGATTGCGTTCAGCGATGAGCTCGAACTTGACCGCCTGTGCTAAGGGAGGAAGGGAGAGGAGGACGAGGGAAAGAAAAAGGAGTGTGAAGATGTGAGGGTTCCGGGAAAGCATTGGCGTGACAGCTGCGATACGTATACAACGTTTCAAGATGTTGGGGTCGTTACAGACAAGAGGAGGTGCAGCTTCTTTTGATGTATTTCTGCAAGTATACAAGCACCGAGATCAGGGGAGGACCTCCACGTTTGAGACGCGAGAACTATTAGTCCATACAACCCGCATGCGCCTATGTGGCCGTGCTTTTGACAAAAGTAAAGTCAAGTCCCGGAGGTCGATAGTTTGGTCATTTTTTGTCCTGTCTGCTGAATCGGAAGTCTAGAGCCTATCGTGCTGAACGTGGTGATCGGACGTGTCATATGGCGACTTTGAGATTCGCTGCTGCCTTTCCTCGCTCAAGCTTCCTTCTTAGCACTTGTGCACGTAGTGCAGAAGCTCGACACAACCCTCGCTTCCTTCTTCCTACATTCCGGCTTCCATCGAATTATCACTTGCCACGAGCCTCTTTCCGACATCTCACCATGTCCATCATCACCGACGCACCCCGAGCATCTTCGTCGGCTCAGCCAGAATGGGTCCAGCCGGTAAATCAGGTGGAGGAACCGGTGCTGAGAGTGTACAATTCGTTGACGAGGAGCAAGGTGCGCATACCGGGCCCCCGTCAGGAGTCCTGCTGGACGGTAGTTGTGTTTCGTACCTGACCTAGCTCATGATCTGTTCAGGATGTCTTCATCCCGATGAAAGGACGACAGGTCGACTGGTACAACTGTGGTCCGACAGTATACGACTCATCGCATATGGGGCATGCCCGGTCAGTCACCGAATCAGGCCGCTTAGCTTCTCGTCCCAGAGCTAAACGATGATAGTACTGGCCGACTGACTAGAATGGTGTAGGAATTACTTGACCCAAGACATCATTCGTCGGATTTTGCGACATTACTTTGGCTATGATGTCAACTTCGTCATGAATATTACCGACATCGATGACAAGGTGAGTTGGATGGGCCAAGTGTCAGCTCCGAGCTTCTACGCCCTGCTTGTCCGCTCACCAGCATGCCTAGATCATCCTCAGAGCGCGAGAAACTCACCTGCTTTCCGAATTCACTAGCAGAAACCCCACATTGTCCACATCACTGCTTTCTACCACACAATCAGCATTTACCGCCTACCTGAAGAACAAGCTCGTCAAAGCCCTACCCTTGTCGACTGATCTCCCGGGCATCGATGGGGATCCTTCGGCTTACTTTGACGCGGTGTCAGCGAAAAATCAGGGAGATTCGGCTTGGGCGAAGGAAGCTCGAGAGAAGGATGAGAAGTTCGGAATGTACTTGAACAGCTTGAGTCGATCATCGACCGCGATTAGATCCGCACAGGAGAGGTTCGACAAGCAGGAGATTGGTGGCGATGCGGCGAACAACCTGATTGAGGCAGCGGGAGATGTACTGGGACCATACATAGGCCAGACCGTGAGCGCCGAATGCATCTGTTGTCACATATGAGCTGATACAAACTTGGGTGACAGCTTGCACACACGATCATTGACCCTATCTCCGTCTGCCGCGAACTTGCTTCATACTGGGAAGCCAAATTCTTCGAAGACATGGCCCGATTACATGTCCTTCCCCCTGACATCATCACTCGCGTGTCCGAATACGTCCCAGAGATCGTCTCCTTTGTCGAGGGGATAGTCAAGAATGGGTTCGCTTACGAGGGCGGAGGGAGTGTATGGTTCGACGTTGAGAAGTTTGAGGGTGCGGAAGGGGATGGGTTCCGGCATGAGTATGCGAAGTTGCAGCCTGCGAACAAGGCGAACAAGAAGTTGCTCGATGAGGGCGAGGGTGCGTCAGGCCATGGATGCCAGACCATTGGATTGACGGTACCTAGGCGCATTGACCGGCTCGCAAGGAAAGCGACAAGCAGCCGATTTTGCGCTGTGGAAGGCAAAGTCCAAGCCCGGCGAGCCAGCTTGGCCATCACCTTGGGGCGAAGGTCGACCGGGATGGCACATCGAATGCTCTGTCATGGCGAGCGACGTGCTTGGCAAGGGGATGGACATACATTCTGGAGGTGTGGATTTGATGTTTCCGCATCACGATAACGAGCTCGCACAGTCAGAGGCGAGTTTCGCCTCTCTCGTTGACTGCAGTACTGACGAGGAGCAGGCTTACCACGGTTGTCGACAATGGGTAAACTACTTCCTGCACACTGGTCACCTGCATATCGAGGGTTTGAAGATGAGCAAGTCGTTGAAAAATTTCATCACTATCGATGTGAGCAGGATTGCTTGGCATCGGGGTAACCGGAATCTGATGACCTCGAATCACAGGACGCTTTGCGAGACTATTCGGCCCGACAGCTGCGCCTTGCCTTCCTCCTGCAGACCTGGAACGCACGCATGGACTTCCGAAGCGATCTGATCATCGACGTGAAGACGAAGGAAGAAACGCTGGACGTGAGTCGTCTAGACATGCTTAGCTTGCTTGAGATTGATGGATGGCTCGCAGAACTTCTTCACCAATGTGAAGGCACGAGTAGCGCAAGCTCGAGACCGGGGGCCTTCTGCGGATGGGAAACATCACTTCGACGAATCTGAAAGAAAGCTTGTGCAGGCGTGCGTCCCCCTCCCCATCAGCAAATCAAGCTTGAAATGACGCTTAGCTCTCAGTCTTCGATACGCTCAAACGGAGTTCCGCGAGTCCATGTGTGATTCTTTCAACACCTTCATCGCCCTTAATGTCCTTCTCGAACTTGTGGGACGCACCAACATCTACATCTCGCGGTCAAAGGACCACCACATCGGTGTCATACAGACAGTGGCTGAATGGGTGACCCGGATGCTGAAGATGTTTGGATTGGGGGAGGGGATGGCGTCGAGCGAAATCGGTGGAATAGGTTGGGGCAAAGCGGGCGTGGAAGCTGCAGAGTCTGGCGACGTGAGTTGAAAGAAGTCTCGTGGTAATATCGCTGAAAATATGCAGTTCGATGCGAAGCTCGACAAATACCTCCGGGCTTTGTCCTCGTTCCGAGATGACGTGCGGAAGCTGTCCATTGAAGGGGCCTCATCAAAGAACATGTTGGTGCTGTGCGACCGGTTTCGAGATCAAGATCTCGTCAATCTTGGCATCCAGCTGGATGACGGTCAAGGGGCCGGTGTGTGCACCATTGGTATGCTGTTCTTTGCTGATCCAATACTCAGATGGAGGAGCTCTGTACAAGCTCGTTGATCCCTCCATTCTTATCCGCCAACGAGAAGAGCGAGCCGCCCTCGCTGCCGACAAAGCCGCCAAGAAGTCCGGCAACGCCGCAGCAGTCGAGGCTAAGCGGATTGCGATCATCGAGAAAGGGCGAGTCCCCCCAACCGAGATGTTCAAACCGCCGAATGTGGAGGAGGGAGTTTGGACTGTTTGGGACGAGCAGGGAATCCCGACGACGGATGGAGAAGGGAAGGAGATCAGCAAGGCGGCGAGTAAGAAGTGCTTGAAGGAGTGGAAGTTGCAGGGTAAGGCTCATGAGGCGTATCTGGCGTGGAAGCAGGAAGGGAAATAGGGTGCAGCACATGAACGGGAAATACCCGGCACATTGAGATCTGCATGTATACAGGGGACATATAGTGGAAACAGTCATTCACTCCGACAAGGGAAACACTATGCATGGCAACCGTGTATCAGCGTTACCCCCTTCACCCCCCTTCTAATCCCATTTCCCTCTATCTCGCCGACGGCTACCGCCCCGCGTGCCATCCCATAACCACCACAATCCACCCCTTCTGTGTACTTTAGGCGATCGGCTCAAGTCGACCCGTAATAAGGCTGTTGCCCGCCGCCCGCTATCCAAAACCCATAAGCACCACTCCCGACAAAGTCCATCCCGCTGAGACTAAAGACCAAGTCCAAGTGCATGAAAGACTCACGAGGCGCAGCCATCCCCCCACCATTACCCACGAAGTTCCCGTTGCCGAGGTAAGTGTATCCACCCGTACCGAAGCTCTCCTCCGCTTTGATGCTGTTCCCCGCCCATCAGCTGTGGTCCATCCCGCCTAAGAAACGGGGATGAGAGACGCACCGTTTGTATATTAGCCAGAAGGCGTGAATGTGGCCTGGTATATAACCCTGTTTTACTCATCAGCACAGATCAAAAGCCGAAGAGAGGAGAGGAAGAGGGACATACAAGTACAGTGAGAAGCTACTCCATCATTAGCAGCGGTCTTTCAAGGAGTGATTGTGTTGAGGTGTATATGTGGTTTGAGAAAGGGAGAGGGCACAGGGATAGGAAGTACGATATTGATCAGAAGATCGCAGGAGCAGCCGGTGATGATCGTAGCCGCTGCCGGTGGGAAGATGATGGCGACGAGGATGAGGATGATGTCGGAGCCTTTAACCATGATGGGCGATTCGGGAAGCTTGTCGCGGTGTGAAATGGGGGGTTAACAAGGTTTGAATCGAGATTCAATATGCGGGAAAACGATGAGACGTCTGGTGGGATTGACAATGGATGGATGAGATAGAGCCGCAAGGTTTTCCCGGCGACCACTTAAGGAAGGCATGACGTCATTCCTCTCGGGTGGCAGAGAAATGACAAGCAGAGCAATCACCATGAAGCCTTTCAGATGCATGCCTTTGCTGACCCCAAACTGAGATGCATTCGGTCGAGTCAGGCCTCGCGCAAGAACTCCTTCAACTCATCCGACCCATCCCCTTCCTCAACCTCAGACACCGCCGCAACCTGTTTCCCAACATTGACCATGCCCAGTCCACTAACTCCCCATGCCACACTGACACCTTCCATATCCTCCCATCGGAACGGGCCCTTGCCGCCCCAAACGAGAGCCTCATCCTCTTCTCCTTCACCTTCTCCCTCGCTACTCACGCTCTGACTAGCTCCAAACAGTCTCGAGAACCACCCGCCCCCGCCTGTCCTGCTGACTTTGCCCATCCCCTCAATCCTGCCACCTACACCTCCGCCCCCACGAACGGATTTCAGCCGGTCCATCTCGCGGGTCAGTATCGACTTGAGCCGTTCTCGCGCAGTGGAGCGGATGGTGCTGGGGATGTTGGGTGGGCTAGGGGAAGACGGTGGAGTGGGGCGGATGAGGAGGTCGGCTTTGTGTGCGAGGATGAGGAGTTTAGGGGGAGGTAGGGAGGAGCGGAGAGAACGATTGCATAGAGAAGTCAGGAGGGGTGGGAGATCTCTACCATGCATGTCAGCTTTTTCCTCTGTTTATGATGCGAAGGTGTCTGAGGAGAGTCGTTGACCCACTCCGCAACGCTGCCCGCATTCCGGACGATCCCCACTACATCCACCACAAACACAACCGCACTCGCCTCCTGAACATGCTTCTTCGTCTCGTCTCGTAATCGGGGATGTCCGGGAAGATCTATCAAGCGGATCTGTTTCGACTGGCCGGAGGAGGAGGGGAGGGCGAATGTGGTGATGGATGGCTGGATGGAGGTGTGGGTTTGGGGGTAGGTGTGGTGGACGAGCTGAGCGAAGTCATCGGATGTCCATCAAATTTCCACCAGGCATGTGTCGTGACAAGCAGGTGGAGGATGATGTGCCTTACATTTGCGAAGATCGATGTCTTGCCTCCGTCCGTCGGTCCCACGAGCATCACCGTAGCTGGCCCCGTCCGCTTCCTCGACCTTTTGCTCCTACCCCGATACCCTGAGAGACTCGTTCAATCTCCCTTCCATTTTCATCGCTAAGATAGTTCTCACCGGTGAAAAAGATGACCGTGACCAGGAGACCAAATACCGCGGCCAGGAATTTCGGATCCTGTAGCAGCGGATGGAGGAGCAGCGAAGTCACCGGCTCGACTTCCGGTGTTATCGCTCCAGCTCGGGCATGGTCTCCGACCGGGTCCATCGCTCCGATACCAAAACGTATGAGGAGATGAGAATCGATATGTTGGAATCAGCTCGAACACCGTAGGGTCGGTCGGAAATAGACGGAAGCAAAAGGGAGCACGTGGCAAAGCTCAGTCGCGCTTCAGCCTCCAGCGTTCGCGCTTGGTGGTTGTTATTGTTCATCCGGTCCTCCTTCACGCAAAAACGGCCCTGTGTCACTCCCGTACGGCGCTCGATCTTTATGGCGGACGTCAAGGACCCTCAGATCTCGGAAGGTGAGCTGATCGTCCTGGTCGTGGACAGCGAAGCTTGAGCGTCAAGCTGTTCTCTGACTGGTCTCCGAGCTGAATTCGGTGCAACAGCATACGAGAGAGTCCGCAAGAATGACGACGAGACCATGTGGCTCATACTCGATTATGCATCCGACAAGTCAGATGCACTAAGCCTCACCAAGTCCGGTACGGGCGATTTGGCGGAGTTCGCTAGCAACCTCGAACCGCAGCGGGCGAGTTTTGGATATGTCCGGGTGAAATACGTGAGTGGTATATCAAGCTCTCCATTCATCATGTCTGGGTCGACCTTCTGCCGAGGCTCTCTGAAGCTGCGATGCAGAGGTGATCCGACCTGACACTGGGAACGCAGGCGAACGACGACCACTCGTTCCGAGAGAAATTCTGCTTCATCATCTGGATAGGGGAACAAGTGAAGATCATGAGAAAAGCAAAGGTACGTTTGACCAGCAGCTGTCCTGGCGAGACTTTCCCTTGCCGAATTTCACGGCTAGGAATGGGTCCGGGGTCAAAGCTGACGAGGCCTTGTAGGTGTCGGTCCACGTTGGGGACGTGAAGAATGTGTTGCGGGCATATTCAATAGAGGTATCAGCGTCGACAATAGGGGATCTCAAAGAGGTGAGCTTAGGCTTCTCTTAGCTGGCCTCTGGTCGTGAGCAGCAGGAGCTCTGAGATTGTGAAGCGAAGCTGACAGATGGCAGGATGAGATTGTCCAGCGCTTGCGAAGAGCAGGAGGCGCCAACTACGATCGATCGAAATTCGACTAGACGTCCAGGCATATATGCCGAATTTATTTCTCTTCCCGCCTGTAATCAAATCACCCGGGCCTACGATAGGTGGTTCCTGCAGAAGCTTGGTTGACGGGCATGACGACTGGCATGACCGCATCAGCTTGTCCTTTGGTGATTATCGTCAACACGCACAGAGCTGAGCAATATTGACATGAGGTGGCCTGGATGCGCACCACACAATCTCCTCGGCGATGTCTTCGCCAGTCACTACCGAATCGTCAGCAGTTTCCTGGTCGTCGCGACCGGACTCACGAGGGTCAAACCCTTGATACACCGCGTCTGCAGCCTCCTTGTCTCCCCTGAAACGAACCACCGAGAACTCTGTCTCCACCATGCCTGATCCTTAATCAGCTCGGACTCGGTATCTAGAGGGATTCATCGCACCCGGCTGGATCTCGCACACCCGGATGGGCGTATTGTACAGCTCGCGGAGGAGAGATCCGTTGAATGCGGTGAGTGCGAACTTGGTAGCGCAGTAGATTGAGCCTTCACTCTGCATCAGTCCCCATCCAGAGAAGGAGATGGGAAATCTACCTCCTGCGTACGCCTCACGTCCGGCGACGGATCCGAGGTTGATGATCATCTGGCTGGTGTCAGGTTGACCATGATGTCAGAGGAAAACAGGCTGACCCCTGAGTTCTGCTTCTTGAATTCGCGGACAAAGATCTGGGTGAGGTGGATGAGGCCAACAACTACGGGTCGGAATTGTGAGCCAGGCCTTAAAATACAGGTTGCCAGATTTCGCACCATTGGTCTGAATCATTATGTCGATGTCGTCGTTGGCTAGGAACCGTCAAGACGAGCTGCATGTTCGTGAGGCTAAAGCAATACCGATATCTACCAACCGCATGTCAGCGTAGGCAAAATGACGATGATGATCGACGCACCCCCGACCAGCTCCCTCCCCCTCACCATCCCCGCATTATTCACCAATCTGCCCCATCAGCCCGGTCCACCGTTCCCAGAGGCACAACCCACATATCAACCTTCAGCCCTTCCAACTTGCCTACCACCCCATCCAACTGCTCCCTCTTCGTCATATCCGCCTCCACAAGTACCACCTTGACCTCCTCATTCGCAGCCTCGCATTTTGCCTTGACTTCGGCGAGGTTGTTGGCACGCCGAGCGAGGAGGACGAGGTTGCACCCCGCTTTGGCGAAGAGGAGGGCTGTGGAGGCGCCGATACCCGCGGAGGCACCGGTGATCAGGGCTGGGAACGTGAGTGGGCTCGAAGATGGTGGGATGGGAGGACGGACCGGTCTGGCCGACGAGCCTATGAAAGGTTAGCGAGAAAAAAGGTGGATGGGGGAACTTACCGGGAGGTGTTGAAGATGGACATGGCTCGAATATGTGCTGTGAATGGAATCTGTCGGGATCGTGTGATAACGTGTAGAGGTCTTATTTGTAAGGATCTGAGCATACAGGTATCGAGACGAATGATGGGGATAAAGAGAAGAAAGGACCTCTACGTTCGGGAATGCTTGATTGGCCGAGCCAAGCAAGGCACGGGAAGCACTCCACCAGTCATACTATACGATATCTCGGATCCACTTATCAGATCAAGCGCGATGCATCTGCTCTTCGTCGAATCTCGTCCATTCACACGCCGGACAGTCGGGAGTCCCCCGCCAATGCCTAAACGTCACCCGATTCTTCCATCTCTCCCGCTGATCTCCCAGTTCCCGCTCCAGGAGGTCCTCAGCTGTTCCCGTCAACGCACGATCCATAATATCCGCTAGCTGGACAGGAGCGTTTGGAGATGGACGGGACGAGGACCTCAATTCTCTTATGGCTTCGATCGCGTTAGGCACGAGGAGTGATTGAAAGGCGCCAAAGACATCGATCTTCGTGCTCAGCCGGGTCACGCAGTTCCTGCGCGAGTCCACCGGTACCTTGACACAAAACGCGGTAATTTCGAGGCTCACGCAGTCGGGATAGTCGATTGATTTGTCGAAAAGCGGCTTGATGAACTGGTGGGATGCTCCATGCAGGAAGGACCACCAGCTTGAGTCCAAAATTGGTCTGTGGGTGATGAGGACGGGGAACGGGGCGTCTTGGTTCTCTCAGTGCCGAGACATGCACTCGGGAAACATGTAAGAATCAAAGAAGTCTTCATGACAGATCGCGACAGGTCGCTGGAGGAGGAAGAAATCGGTGGTGGCGAAGTTGGCAGAACTCGCTGTGAGGTCTTCGTCGGAGACCGTCGTGTCGAGTTCGACTCGCTTCGCCCAGGTCACCGTACCTAGTCCCATCACAACGTACGCCAGGCGTGGCGGAGTCGGCCAGCCTTCGGGCGAGGCAATCAAGTTTCGCCAGACGATCAAAGGTGCCCCTGGTGTTGCCGATCTCGACCGACGCTTCGCTCATGATGCTTCATCCTAGTCCTTCACCGTCTCGTCGATGACATCCCAGCCACCATGAGTGACCAGACGCGTGAAGGTCGATATGAGCCTTGGCTGATGGATGACGTGATTGAAGCGCTCGACCAACGCCAGGAGCTGAGAATTACTCCGGAATCCCCCTTACTGGCGTTGGAAATCGATGTGGGTATTCTACGGGGACACCACGGAAGAAAGCCTCGACTTCGTTGACGATGACCGAGCGATAGAGTTGCGGTGTGGCGACTTCGTTGAAGATCTGAAGGCTGTCAGCATGAGACAAAACAAGACAAGTTAAACGTAATGAATACACTCGCTTGCAAGCGGCGAGATCACCTTGATGGAGCTCCATCCGGTCGGAGTCCTCAGGAGGAGTATGGCGCTTCAGGGACGAAATGTTGCGTCCCCTGATCTCCGATTGAAGCCGGGGGGGGGAGGGATGATGATTGAGTTGATCGAAAAAGAGCTCAATCTTGGGGAGAAAGAAGAGGAGAAGGAGAATGCAGCGTGTGTCTACGCCCAGTTGCGCTCGGACCTCCTCAATGGCGATTTCCCTCTCGCTCTGCGCTTGATATTGTACTGTTGATGATGAGATTCTGATCTGCTCGTCTGGCTGATGCTATCTACTACTTGACGATGGTATTGGTCATTCAACTCACTATTCAGAGTTCACATCCCAACGCTATCATCATATCCGCAGGCCGGCGAAATCACCTTATCTTTGAACGAGGTTCCCTCTCCCAGGGTGTCTGCCATCGTCTGCGAATTCTCCTTCAATCGTTGCCTCCTTGATTCTAGCGGCCCAACGTAACATCCGATGGATTCTTCCGACGAGAATTAAGCGGAAGTCAGAGCCTCGTCTCCGCTCGTGGGGTCGACCACGTCCAACACATGCTCCACGGACGTTGGTTCCGACCAGCTTTGGTAGATCTCGATGCTGATGCTGTGATCGAATCTGCAGTGAGTTTCTCGGCAGATATGAGCACGTTCGCGCCTGGCTGCTCCACTCAATGATTTCATTTGCTGCGATAAGATGAATTCGGCTTCCTGCCGTATTGATCGATCGGGTTCGAGGCATACGGGCTACAGATTCCTGAAGTCGCGCCCCACGCCATGGTGAACAAACAGGCAGGTCGAGTGACGTGGGTGACGAAGATCGGAGGTGGGTCATCACGCACGTCGATGAAGAGGCTGATGTCGGGCACCCGCGGACAGCATGGCCTGTGCTGGCAGTATCGGGCGACTCGGCATTCGAGGACACATTCAAAGAGGCGAGCTTGACCCCTTTCTAGCGCGTCGTGGTGCATGACCTTAGAACCGCCCTGAGAACTCATCCCATCGCTGATTGACTTTTCCCCATACTCCGACCGAGATCGTTTCCAGGTTCGGCATCACTCTGCCTCTCCTCGACGTCATGAAGAACTCGTCGAAAGTCAGAAGATTTCCAATCTCCTTAAACGCTCCGTTGGTGCGCCTTTCCGATGTGTCCGAACGGCTTTCGGCAACGGTGTCCCAGTAGCTATCGTTTAGGACATAGTTCGTCTCGTAGGGCTATTGGATACACGAGGTGAAGCTTTGAGACTTTGGCGAGAAGCTTAGACTTGGCAGAGCTGATTCGACGACTTGATGGAGGGTCGTTGAGGCCATGGAAGAACAGTTCGAGGTTGTCGACGATGGGCTGGGTGTAGAGTACCTGGGTGACGGCATCATCCAAGAGCTAAAACGGCCCAGTCAGTCCCATTTGACGAAGTAGTCAGATCGACTCACCTGAGAGACACGAGAAGCAAGTCAAGCCATGCTGATGGAAAGCGTCCCAGTCGCATTCCGTTTTGATCGGCGGGGGAGAAATCTTAGGAAGGTGATGATATGTGCCCAAATCTCAGGCTGGAGGTCATACAGAGGCATTGTAGACTGTGCACTTGTGCGAGCGATCAAGTGAGCAGGAATTTGCAGAGAAGGAAGAGGGAGAAGAGGCTTGCACTGGGATCATGCGGCCTGATGTGCTTGGACCCCCTCAGGGTCGATGTGTCATATGTGTGTCAGACTGTGTGCATCATTTCTAGCACCCACTGCTCACTCTGACCTTCTATCTACTGAAGATATCTGCAAGTCGTAGACTCGAAGCCTATCCTGCTCTCACTCCCTGCCTCGTTACGTCTACCTTGCTACGAACAGGCCGGGCATATTGGGCATATTGGCGCTCTTGCTTGAAAGTCACCGTAGTCTTGAAGGGCACACTACTGCTTCGATGTCCTCGGTTACTTGTCGCGATATCGTCCCCAAATCGTCCCGCTTTCGATCCATAGACGGATTGTAAGCGACTTTGAATGCGTCTGTCGATGAGCGAAGCAAGATCATGGCTTCCTTCCTCTTCTCAGTGGGACATTCTTCCACTATTTGGTCGATGATCGGCAGATGAGCACGGCCGACGAAGATGTCGATGTTGACACGGCTTTCGAATGCCAAAGGCTCGTCCTGCGTAAGACTGAAGCGCGTCTTGTTGACCAAATGAATCACCATGGAGAGACTGTTCTTCACCATATCTTCTGCATTCTGTCGGACCGCGGGATCAAGATCGAGGCATGGTGAATGCAGAGTCTGCTCGTCGTGCCACTTGCCACCGTACACAAAGCAAGAGGTCGAAGGATGTGTGTGACGATCATGGTTGGTGGATCCGGAGCAGGTGGGGCGAGGACGACGAGGGTGTTGAACGCGAGAGGCCCGGGTGAGTGTTGTCAAAAGACGCGTGCGGCGCTGGAGATGACGAAAAGAATGATGCGAATCCGTTCCTCTGTCAGGTAATTACACCATGATGCGAACCGCTGCAAATCCCACCCCTTCGGTCGCCATCTGCCAACGTGCCGACCGAGATGGTGGTGAGCTTCGGCATCACATTGCCGCGTTTTTCCAGCTCGAGAAGTTGCCAATTCCCTTGCGGTATCGGTCCATCTCCTCAAGCGCTTCTCAGACCCGTTCAGTATCCTGTTCGGACTTGCCCTCCCCGATCAAGTTCCAATCTCCATGAGCGAGAAGGTCGAGGTAATCTGGCTTGAGCCGCTCGGTTAGATACACCAAGTGAAGCTTGGTGACCTTGGCAAGTAGTGTCGACTTGTTAGGGGTGACTCGATGAGGTAAAGAAGGGTCGTCTGGAAAACCAGCAGGAGGTCGTCGACGATTGGATGTGAGTAGAGCTCGGTTGGGGAGGCATTGTTGCAGAGCTGTAGCTGTCAGTATTTTCTGCAGATAGGTCGAAGCAGTATGAAGGCAAGACTTACAGAAGATACCCGAGCGCCAATGGTCAATTCGTGTTGATGAAGCGCGTCCCACTTGCATTCGGTTTTCGCTGGCGGAGGCGATCCTGTGAGGAATCTGATAATATGCGCCCAGATCTCAGGCTGAAGCTCGCGAGGTGATGACATACTCATATTCTGTTATGGATGGGGCCCTTTTCGGCGAAGGAAAGAAGATGAACGCGATAAATAATGGAAGTATACGGAAAAGAAAGGGGATCAAGGGCGTTGAACGAGGCGGATGGAAAGCCCGTGCGCACACATTTTCAGGGTCCATCAATCCTGAATTTTGATCTGAAACTGCTTTCGTCGTCAATTCATGACCATAAAAGCTTGCAACATCATCATGCCTATCAAGGAGCTCAGTCTCGATATCTGGTCCCACACCTATCGTTCCTTCGCCGTATGCCCCCCCGGGCGCCTGGATTACTGCAAGTGGGATGAGCTGCTCCAACGCGACTGGGCGGGGGCAAGCAGAGTGTCCTAGGTGAACCACTATTCTGCTTCGTCACTTTGTCGGCTAATCGAGTATAGAAGTTTCACAGAGCCGCATTAATTCACCTATATGATATCTGCATTGTTCGGAACGTGGAATCCTTCTTCCTCTGTTACAAGTGGGTGGAAAAGCGATGCATGAACTCGACTATTCTAGCCGCAGTCTTATGCAACTCTGTAAAACGCGTCATCCGCTCTGCTCCATCCTGCGCGGGTACCTGATAGCATCCGCACTGCTACCCTGAGAGCAGCCTACGACTCTCCCGGCGTAACATCCTCGGCCTAGGGGATGCACCGGACGCATCGCGGAAATCCCTGACGAAGCGTGATTGCTCCGATCCGTAAGGAAGCTTTACATTTTCAGTGATCAATTTGGTATGCCAAGCGAAATTCGCAGGATCGACGGCTGATCGTCTTAGTGCTTGTGGATCGGGAGCCCGAGCCGTTGGGCATTGACGAATTCACACAACACTCGGAGACCACCGGTCCCCGGTGATTCCGATACTGTAAAGTATCGCCATCAATGCCTACATACCCGACCAGTCGACTTTGAACCCGCGATTGGTGGACTCGGACTGGAGCCGCGCGGATTCAATCCCGCTCGATGTCGTCCTTGAGTCCGGAGCAAGATCTGTTTGTCAAACGATTCCAACCATGGCATCGCCCAGGACTGACTGGGTCGAGACTCTGGGTCGACCACGGGAAATATGAACCACGTCTTTCTTGATGGGATATCGGATTGTATACTACGAACGCCGTTTCTTCGAGGCGCAACCACGACCTTCCAATGCGACGCAATCCCTTTTTCCCCCTCCATGGTTCTCAATCGATTCAAGGATCGGCTGCGAATGATCATAAAAGTCGTCGAATGGAAGGTCATTCCGTGCGGCCCATCGAGGTGCTTGTCTATGGTCTACTGGACGAGTTCGTATTGAGCGAGAAAACAGGCAGAGCGGAGCAGGAAATCTCGGATTGGCTGAAGATCAAGGCGGAAGAGTGCGAAGCAATCCTAGGTCACGGCTTGAATGTGATGGATAAGGTTCATTTCAAGTCCAGGGAAGTATTCGAGGTGTGTCCTGGATGTGGATGTGATGGATACGCGTGAGGATTCCTTGCCGAGGTGAGAGACGGAAATCCATCGGCGAGCTGCACCATTATCTTCGACGGGGGTTACTCCGTAATCCCGGCCACGCCTCATCCATGACCTTCACCCATCTGAAACCTGCTCCGGTGTTCTTCTGGTCCGCTATCGAGAACTCGAGCCGATTCCCTGGATAGTCGGCTAGGATGGTGAATGCTCGTTGCACCATCACTACCGTCTTCTGTTCAAGCGGAAATGATTCAACCTGGGCTCAATACACGAAGAGAGAGCCGCACCTCCCTGTTTGCGCTCGAGATCCCTACGGCTTCCTGCGTGTCGCCCAAGACCGGATACCGCGGGGTGAAGGTGTATGCGACACGGTTGATACGATCGCTAGGGGAGGGAGTGGAATAGCAATCAGCTTCCGGCGGAAATTGCGTCAGCATGGCGGGAACTAGCCGATTATCATGCCCGCTGAATGGCAGCCAAGACATTTGCGTTCACCAACCAGCAAGAATGGCATCCGCTATCTCGCCTGCGGCGTCCCAGATCTGCTGACCCTCTCCTCCACTCTCTGCCTGACGCTCCCCCAGATCTTCCCCGCACCATCCCGTAATCCCTCTGCGACCTGCGGGATTTGTCCCACTTGAAAGCTAGCACCCGCATCTCCGCCTCCAGTCCTGAACAGTCCCGATCCGCCGGCACCGCCCACTGACAGCTCGTATCCGCCTGCTCGGAGGTTTACAAGAGGCCCGTTGGAAGCAGAGGCGGGGGTGGAGGTGGTAGTGGGTGGAGCGGTGATTATGGGCGGGCCGTAGATGGACGGATCGAAGTGCTCGGCCGCAGAGTCGACCATGTTCAAGAAGCTAGCGGGATCAGCAGAGCAGAGTCCCTTACGGACACCTACCTTCTGGAATTATGCACGATACTCCCGCCGAGGAGGATGCGGGTGCCCCCGGGTCCACCCGCAGTATCATTTGCTAATCGCCGATTAAGTAGCGCAACAGCCCGGCCCTCCTCATACGTCGTCCCGCCGAGCATGAAAACGATGATATCCTGGGGTCTGAGAAGAGTCAGCTGCTATTTGAAGGCGGAGAGCGGAGTCACCTTTGGGTCCTAGCATTCTCATCGCCTTCGAGGAATGGGTAGCTGGTCTCCTTTAACCGGCCTTTGAGCTGGAGATCCAGAGTCTGCGATAGATGCGGTGTATGTTGTGTGTACACATTCTCAACGCCCTGTACGCAAATGAGTATCATCCTCACATGAGCGGGACTCGTTCACCTTCAGCCCCTTCAAAGCGGTCTTACCCCTCGAAAACAGGTTCTCGTTCATGAACAGATCGTCTTGCCTTACATCCGCCCCGGCAAAGTTGAGCATCACGTAGACAAGTCTCGCCCTGTCCGCTCCGACGCCATTCTGGATGAGTGCATCAACGACTAGAGTGATCTGATTGCCGACGAGTTTCTGGTACCGCAGGGCATATAAGATCGCCAGTCGGAGCTTGTTCGTGGCTGGAACCTTGCTCGATGCGAGAAGATTCATTACGCTCTGCCACATCAGCCACGCTCCGATACGCGCTACTCACCCGCAGATCCGCCTGATGACTTTCCTGACTCGCCAAACTCTGCTCCACCTCGGATACCGCCAGCAGATCATCCCTCTCGACCAGCCTACTCAGCTCGCCAACTAGCGTGACATGCTTGGTGACATTCCCGCCCAATCTCCGAAACTCGGGGTACTCCTCAACGAATCGCTTCATGTCGGCAACTGTTTCTATTCGAGAGGAAGATGAGGGTCCGATGGTGGTGTTTTTCGCTTGGTAGTCGGATACGTAGGCGGCGATGGCGGCTCCGAGATCACCGAAGTTGGCGAAGAGATTTTGTGAGAAGAAGGCGTCGGAAGAAGAGGAAAGGACAAGATCCTAGGGATATAAGCACATACCAGATGAGATTCTGCGCGACATACTCGGAGTTCTAGCTGGTCTTCGTGTTCTATCCGCACTCGGCCATTGGTGATCCCGCACAGCTCATGCACCATGGCTTGGTAAGTCCATTGCGACAGGAGTGGTGTCACGGGATCATTCCGTCGATCTACGCGTTATCAGCGGGTGCTCATTGGACCAAATCCGTTGATTGACCTAGTATGAGGAGTATCGGAGCTGGACCAGCCGTCGGCCGGAAGTCGAAGAGTTCCCGGTATGGGGGATGTTGCATCGCCGCCTGAACTGATCAGCCCTCTTGTCCAACGAACAGCAGGCCAGAGACCCACCTGGATCTCCACGGCAAGCTTCCGTCCCGCCTGGCTCATCCGCTCCCATCGAATTACAGGTCTTTTCTTCAGGCTCAAGAGGACGGCGAGGATGGCATGGAGGTGATTGGTGAGAACGGGTGGGGGAAGGTGAAGTGGTGCAGGGAGGTAGAGCGGGGGCTGAACATATGATCAGTTCAGAAGCCAACGCCCAATGGTGTGAATAAGTACATTTGACGGTCCTTCTCCGCCATCTGCCAGAGCTGCTTGTGTGAGGGTGAAGTGTGATGGGTACTGCGCTAAATAATCTGCAAAGAATTCCTGCACCACCATCAGTCCTCTTCCTCTCTACATAAGACGCTCGAGCCCACCTGGACCTCCTTGACGACTTCGAACTCGTCCACCGTTGCCATTTCCTCAATCTGCGATTTTCTCAGCGTATTCGAGAAGTCTAACCGAGTTTCAGTTGCATCCGAGTAGTGAATGCGAGACCGCACACAGCCAGTATCCCCCGTATCGAGGCTTGGCAAGCTCCCGCTTGACACATTCTACGGATTGATCGGTAGGTGAGAGGAAGGCGATACACGAGAGGTGATTGAGGGGTTCGCGAGATGAGCTGTGGTCGTCAGCTAGAAGACCGGAATGCAGATCATGTCTCACTTGTCTATTCGGTCGGTGAGGTAGATTTCGTGTGAGAGAAGCTCGGATTGAGTGGTCACAAGGGATACTATAGGTGTCTGAGGCCGGTCAATACTGGCTCGTTGCGATAGGGAAGGACGGACTGTATGAGAGTCGAGGAGGAGAACTTTCATCCCTGGGACTTCGGTGATCATCTTTGAGATATACGTCTGGAGGGCTTTGAGCACGTC
>JAABUW010000498.1_pt1 | contig 77998 bp, 133 predicted proteins | sample 5560081 | NCBI WGS metagenome assembly JAABUW01 (sample SAMN10711882, study PRJNA513363) | rock metagenome | isolation source: Antarctica rocks | place: Antarctica: Victoria Land, Knobhead sud | reverse complement strand
GATTTGCTGTGGCTGGCAGCGACGTTCCTATGGGCCACTGTGCTGCCAGGCATGCACAGGGTTGAACCATGCTTGTCGTCTTCCGGAACGTACCACCTTGCCGGCGCTCATCGCTTCAAGCCCTGCTGCGTCAGGCGATGGTAGAGGATGCTCTGGCGCAAGCGCTGGACCTGCCCTACAACGTCTTTGCTAGCGGGCCGTACACGCCGCCCTGCCAGGAGGAGCGCCTCGCATACTCCGCCAGCCTCGGCCTCACGGGCAGCCCGCCGCCAGACCCCCAGGTGGGAGGAGAGCCGCAACAGCTGAGAGCAAAGACGGATCGAGATGCCAAGACGCTTTTGCCAGGGGTCGCTCCTGCAGCTGGCTGGCGGCTGATTTCATTTGCGGCCAGAAGTCTGTCACCGAGCTCACAGCCGGCGCTTTGCGTCTGCAGACGAATGCAGTGCCAACAAGAATGCATTTGCAGAACGTGTCGAACCTATGCACGACACTGCACGCTCGGCTGCTGACGCAGATTGCCAAGATCCTGACGTCGCTGTCGAGGGTCTTCAACACCAGCAGCGTGCTGCTGACGCTGTGCGGCGAGCAGCGCGTGTGGATCCGCAACGCCATCGGCTTTTCGGCGGGCGAGTTCGCCTGGCGGTGGGCCTTCTGCGGCTGGTCGCTGGCGCCGCCGACGCCGCAGGTCCTCGTCATCGAGGACACCCTCCAGGATGCCCGGTGAGTGCGCCGCTCCGCTGCAAAGAGCCTGCTGCACGGGTGCTGCGGCGCAGCACCTGCAGCATGGCATGCTGGAGAGTGCTGAAATGTGTTTCGAGGAAAGGACGATGAGAACGTTCCCCTGCAGCTGACCCGAACAAGCTCTGCGAATGTGTGCTGCTGGGACTGGGCACAATGTTGTTTGCGGATATTCTGGAGGGACCGTCTTGAAGTCACTGACCTTACCTTCGCGTAGGTTCCGGGATAACCTGGTGGTGCAGGGCGAGCCGCGCATCCGCAATTTTGCGGGCGCGCCGCTCGTGGCCAGCAACGGGCACCGGCTGGGCACGCTGTGCTTCCTGGGCCCGCAGCCACGCATCATCACCGCCGAGGAGGCCACCATTCTGGCTAACATGGCAGGTGGGCCTGCTGTCTCAATTGCTGCTGCCTGAGCTCATCGCAGCACACTGCAAGCTTCATTGCCTTGCCAAGTCTCCTGAGTGGTAAGTCTCCTGAATACACCATGCCCCAGCAGCCAACGGCCCTGTGGCAGAGCGTTCACGCAGCTCTGAAGCAGCGAACAAGGCTTCTGGGGAAGAAGCTCATTCTTTGCAGTCATATTGCACGTTCTTCCATGTCATTTGACCCGTCAATCGTCATTGCCACGCAGAGCTGGTGGTGCGGGAGCTGGAGAAGGAGGCGGTGCAGAACGCGTCGCAGCAGCAGCAGCAGCGGAAGGCGGAAGCGGCTGCGTACGGCGAGGACCCGCAGCCGCTGGAGCGGTACATGATGCGCAGCGTGGCCTGCTTCACGGGGCAGGGCGTCGCTTTCGTGGACACCGAGCCGCCGCTGTGGCAGGCGCTGCACTGCAACATCGCGCTCTCAGACGTGCGCCGTTGCTGGGAGCACCGTGTTGTGCTGTGTTCATAAGCCTCATTGCGGCTGCTTCCTGACTAGCCAACGTCGCCGTGGCATGCGCCTGGCGTGGGGTCGCGCTGGCAGCCACCGATGATGCTTGCTTGTTGCATATGGTGCCGCAGCCCAGCCGCAATGCCGTTGACGCACTGCCTTGCGATGCGCAGGAGACGGGGGTGCCCTACGACGCCGCGATCGAGCGGCCGTTCTGGGACATCTTCGCGCCGCCCTTCGATATGGGCAGCGAGCCGTGGCAGGCTGCGCGCGACGTCGCCGCCCGCGCTGGCGAGTTCGTCGTCCGCGGCTGCACCGTGCGCGGTGCCTTGCAGATGGGGCAGTTCACACTGGCCTTCAGGCGCGCACGGAATCTAGCTTCATATGAATGTGGTCTTCAGCGCTGCCTAGGCTCTAAGATGCCCAGGCTCTGATCAACAGCGACCCGGGCCCTGCTCAGCCACCTTGAGATCCCACTGTCCGTGCTGTGCGCTTACAATATGCTTGTGCCACACCAAACCTCCATCTTAGCTACTGGCACTGCACTTTCTGCCCCTCCGCAGTCCTCCTCCGCAGACCCTGAGACTGAACAACTATGCTTGCAGGCCGGCGGACCGCACGGTGCTGGATGAGGAGATGCAAAACATGTTCAAATCGGAATCGCCGAGTCCTATTTAGCTGCAAATCCCTGTATTAAACTCCCGATTGCACATTTCTGCCAGGCCGGCGGACCGCACGGCGCTGGACGAGGATACGCAGCTCATTGGCGTGCCGTCGGATGTGCCGTCAGCGCTCGACGCCGCTGGGCGCTACTACTTCTGCGTCGTGCGGCAGCACGAGGAGAGCCTGCGCTCCGTGTCCAGCCTCTCGTCCAGCAGCATGAGCCTACTGGTGCGCAGACAGCTTTGCTTCGTAATTTCATCGTTCCGAGTAGAGGAGACGGCTTAGTGCAGAGGAAGGCCTGCGCGCTTAACCTCACGAGTAGAGGAAGGGCCTTAGTTTGCGGGCAGTGCCAGCTGAGCAGTGCCGGGGCTGCCGGCACTGTGGCTAACACGATTTGCATTCTGTGCCACTCTTCGATGAAGGCTCTTCACCGCCTTCTGGGGTCGTCGTGCACAAATCGGCAACCGCGCCGCCGACAGCCTACCCATGCTTGTCCTGCAGTCAGACCGCGCTCGCGACGCCGCTGACGCATGCGCTCGTGCATGCAGGGCCTGAGGCAGAACACGCAGCCGCAGACGCCCATACCCGGCCTGGAGCTTGGGCCGCTGCTGGGCAAGGGCAGCTTTGGCCGCGTGTACAGAGGCAAATACAAGGGGAACAATGTGGCGGTGAAGGTGCGGCCTGTGGCGTCGTCACATTTCTCATTGTGGCACCTCCTGCAGCATGCCGCCGTGCGCATTGCCGCAATGCTTCACCGGTGCCTGCGCAGCAGCATTCGCCTCACCTGCCTGCAGCCTGCGCCACGCGCAATTTGCTGTGCATGCTGCAGTACTTGGGACGAAACGGTGTGCAGCAATGATATGCACCGATTGCAGAGCCGCTGCCTGCATCCAAATCCTGAAACACTCCAAACAACAACCGCGGCCTGCAGGTGTGCGTGGGCGCGCTGAAGCTGGGGCGCGGCAAAACCAACAAGCCCTGGACGGGCGTGGAGGCTGTGACGGCCCGGCGGCTGCAACACCCGTGCGTCGTGCGGACTTTCAAGCACACCGCCGTCCTCATCCAGGTGCTGCAATGCACAGGGTTTAGGATGTCCTTGCTGGAGGCGCTGCGCCTTGCCTTGCCCTTCATCCTCATGCTCAGGGTTGCCCATGTTGCCTGCCTGCACCGTTGAGCCATTGTGCTCCCGAGATCAAGCGCTGACGGGCCCGGGTTCTGACTTTCACAGGAGGGCAAGGTCATCTCCAAGGCGTACGACAGCGGCGACCTGGGCAGCCTGGGCAGCGGCAGCGAGCAGTCGGGCGCGTGGAGCGACGACGAATCGGGCAACTGGTTCGACGACCCCGATGACCCGCTGTGCCAGGTGTCAGCTTGGACTGCCGCCTTGATCATCGCCGGCCAAGCTGCCCCAGTGGCCGAGCTTGCATGATGGCGGCAATTTGAGTCACGAGCTGGGTAGTGCAAACCGTGCCCCCTCTCCGCACAGTGCCGTGGCAGCCACACGACCTTCCAATTCGAATGCCGCCCAGTCACTTGCCCTACAGCAGCCTGGGCAGCCTGGTGGGCGCGCCTCTGTCAGCAGCCAAGTCCTTCGAGCGCCCTCCATACCCGTCAGCCTGTACAGAACGTTGCAATCAACGAGCACGCCGGGCGCTGACCTCGCCTGCTGCCCCTGCCCTGCAGGAGAAGCTGAACGAGCCAACAGTGGAGATGGAGACGTGGGCCGTCATGGAGTATTGCAACCGTGGCACGCTGCAGGCCGGCGTGGACAAGGTACGCTTGCACTCTTCATCCTGTCGTCTGGTGTCTGCTCTGCTTCATGCTCTCCCTGGCAGCCTTGTGTGTCGAACCTCATGTGATATGGCAAGGCTGGTGTGTCTGGCGGCTAACCGCCAGAGGGCGCACATGCCATCTAATCGGCTGCCACACTTTGCCACACTTTTTCTGACGCTAGACGTCGCAGGTTGCTCAACCCTAAAACCGGGTCCAATCGCACCTGCTCACCCGGTACTCGTGTGGCGCAATCAGGGCTACTTCCGGATAGACCGCGGCTGCAAGCCCCCCAGCCCGCCCAACCTGGGCGCGGTGGTGACGACGGCGGCGCAGCTGGCCTCGGGGCTGACGTACCTGCACGACCATGACATCATCCACGGCGACCTGTGCGGCGGCAACATCCTGCTCACCTGCGACGACGACCAGCCGCACGGCTTCTCCTGCAAGGTGCCTTGCCTGACAGCATCCAAAAATCTGCCATCCTGGCTGCCTCCGCATCACTGAGGGGGGTTTGCAGGGGTGATGCTGTCGATGTGGATGTGCTTGAATGTTCACCCAGCGTGTGATCCGGCCCCTAGCTGAAGACCTGTGCGACTTCTGCCGCCAGTTTTGCTGATGGAATGGTCGGTGCCCTCTTGCCACGCACAACCTTCCCTGACTGCCTGCCTGGATCCGTTTCAGGTGGCCGACTTCGGGCTGTCTCGTGAGCTGAACTTTGAAACCAGGCTCCAGACCGCTTCCTACGGCACGGTGAGCAGTTGCTTTGGGACTTTGATGATGACATGTGCCAGCGTCTGCTGGAGCTGGCCATCCCTATGTGCTCGCACCAGTACACTGACGCTTCTGAGGGCCTGGGTGTGCTAAATGATAATTTTGTGACGCAGATCACGCACATGCCGCCAGAGTTGCTGACAGAGGGCAGGCTGTCCAAGGCCGCTGACGTCTTCGCCTTTGGTGCGGGTTTTAGCTGCCGCTTCTGCTGCGTCTGAGGGAGGGAGCAGCGCTTCTGCACAGTGTCGCGGCACACCCGGCGCAAGTCTGTGCTGCAGTGTTCTCCACTGCGCAAGTTTTGCCTCGTATGCGCCTGTCCCTATGCACTTTTCAACTCTTGAACTTGTGGATGCAGGCGTTCTGCTTTGGGAGATGATGACAGGCGTCCGCGCCTGGGCTGGCATGTCGCACACACAAGTGCGTGTTTCATCTTCAATTCGCATGATGAGAGGGCCGCTGCACTTTGGGAGTGTCACTCCAGCCAGACTGCTCGCTGGTTGCTGGTGCTCATGTTACCCTGATGCTTTCACCAGTCCTTGCATGGCGTTGCATACACTTCATGGACGGCCCGCGGCTGTGCCCTCGCGACACGTCCAGCTCTGGAAGTTTTGTGCGCCCTGAACCGTCTCGTGGCACACCACAGGTCCTTGCGGCAGTTGCGATGGAGAGCAAAAAGTTGTCCTTCCTGCGCGGCAGCCACCCCAGCATCGTGGTGTGCGTTTCTTCCCGCACACACACCCTTGCCTGCAAGCCTCCTTCGAGACTTCTACAGCACATTCCGACAGCGCAGTGGATCCTGGACGCGTACACTGGCCTGTCGGGCCCCACTCTCTGTCAAGAGGCGCATGGCCGCTGGCATCTCTGGGGTGAACTTGCCAAAAAAAAGGTTTGCATCATATCAAGTAACAGCGGCCACCTATTCACACCAAACCGCGTGTCTCAGGAGCTGGCGAACCGGTGCATGGCGCGGGATCCGGCGAGCCGGCCCACGTTCCCGGACATCGAGGACGCGCTGGACCAAATTGACACGCAGCTGCGAGCGGCGGCCCATCCTGCCCCCTGAAAAGAGGCAGGCTCGGCGACGTGCGCCCAGGCTGTAGAGTAGCACACCTGTTGCACGGTGCGGCCTTGGGTGCAAGCGGCAGCGTCTTGTCGGGTGGAGCAAGACCCTGCGCTCTGTAGCAAGGGTGGGGTCTGCTCCGCCCCGGACATTCAAGCGGGGTTTTGGTGCAAAGGCCCCAAATGGGCCAGGCACGAGTCAGCCGCAAGCGAGGCTGCGCCGAGGCGAAAAATTGCGCCAGCGCGCCATTGGAGCTAGGAACGTCGGCGCCACTCCCGGGGCCGGAGTTAGAAAGGAGACACAGCGGCTTTCTCTGCAGCAGCGAATGCTTTCGCTGCTGGACAAACAGAGCGATCGCACGCGCTTTCCTCGAAAGGCCGATGCTTTGCCACCCACAACTCGTATGTCCCGTCTTGGTTTCAGAAACTACCTACATGTATTTGGCGTCAGATTCCAGTTCGCTCCTGTTGTTGCCTTGGGACTTCTTTTAGGGGCTTTGCTCGCAGTGATTGCAGGACTGAATTTGGGGGCGCTGCTTGGACATGGACATTACTTCAGAGTATCAAGTATGCCAGTGAGTTGAGTTGATCGTTGCACATTCTTGATACTCTGAAGGGATATGGCATGGTGCAGCACATCTCAGGCTTGATCAGGCGACGTAGTTCCAGAGTCAATACAAAACCCATTCTTTGCGCCCGCCCGGCCATCATGCCCACATTTTGGTCATTACAAGCGCTCGGTGAATGCAGCAAGTATGTCGGAGAGATGAAATTTCTAATGCACTGCTGGTATTCATTACCTCATCTGCATTGCCACGAGCCCTGAAGCACTTGCCGCGCTGCACCTTGCTTGCCCCGCCGACATTTCCACCAGACCTGCGACTCTCGTATGGATTCGCACCTCCGAGCTCTCAGCTCAGAGCTCACACGCTTGCACAGCAGACAGCAGCAGCTTTTGCTAAATGCAGAGTTCGTGAGTCGGCGCAAGCCTGTAGTGGTGCTTCACCCAGCGAAACGGGCCATTGCCGCTCCGAGGTCGATTTGAGATTTGCCTTGTCCGAAGCAAGGTCGGAGTTGTGTTGGGGGGCGTGGAATTGACTGGCTCGACTTCTCGGGGCAAACTCTAGCTCTAGCACATAGTTGCACAATAAGGAGTTGCACGGAGGTTTCAAGGTCGCTCCGGAGTCTCGGGAACAAATTTTCATTACAGTCGTCGTTACACAGCTTGTGTTGTTCTCGTGCTGCCCAGCAACTGAGCTGAACGTCTCGTGGCGTCTTGGCCGAAAACAGCCCTGCATTCTGCGCAGCACTGCCACCTGGGCAGTCAGGTTGCCGAGCAGCAACCACAGGCGCTGTCAGCGCCTCTTGCAGCACCCCACGAGCATCCAGAAATCTGTACCAGCGCACCTGCGCAGCTCAGCAGCTCGGCACATTAGCTTCAACAGCGTGTGGAGTGGCTGTCAGCAACCCGCCTGGTTGATCAGCCCGCGGCCGCAGCCGCCGCGCCGTCCATGCCTGCTCCCGCGCCTGGGCGCTTCCTGCACTCACACCGCATGGCAATCGGCCGGCTGCAGCAGCCAATCGGCCCGCTGGAGCCCCTGTCGACACAGGAGCAGCGGGAAGCAGACAGCTGGGCGGCGCTGTCGCCGCAGCTCCAGGAATTTTCTGCCGGCCTCTTCGATGGCAAGCAGCGGCTCTTCCTCCGCATGTTTGCCTTCGACTCGGGTGAGTGCCTTCTCATTCTTCAGCGCCTGATGAACATCTCGTGCTTTATTATCTGTCATAGCCTGATATGACAGCCCGAGGGGATCTTGTACTGGTGCTGTTGGCCATTGGCACATTCACTCCATGTTGTTGTCTGCTGATTCTCATTTCCTCTGGCACCTGTGCAGGCCTGTGCCTGCGGCAGCCCTGGACTGACTTCCAGTCGCCGCTGGAAGCCTGCCGTTGGCATGTGCGCCGTTGTCTCATCTCCATGTTTTACTCGTCAGTGCTTACGCATGTATCACACGATCGCAGCAATATGTTGTTGTAAGCATAACCTGCGCCATCGTCAGGCAGCAGTGAGTGAGCCGGTCTACTGAAGCACAACGCCCTCCGTCCAATGCAGCTGCGGCCGTCGGCAGCAGAGCTGCTGGCGTTCACGCGTCGCTTCCTGGGTCTTTTCATGATCAACCGCTTTGACATCCTCATGTTTCTCGAGGACGCGGGTGCGCCGCTGTGATGCGCACTGCGAAATGAGCGCCATGCCTGGAGCACTGAGCCCGCACTTGACCCATCACACATCACCTCTTGAAATCACTGCGAGATCTGCGAGGCGAGTGCCCTCAAGCACGCCAGCCAGTGTAGCTCATTTGCCGGGTGCAATGCAGCCCTGGTGCGAGGTGTCCACACCGCAACTGTTGCTGCAGGGCTGTGGGTGGATCGCGGCGGCGGCCGGCGGCTGCTCTCTGACAGCGGGGAGGAAGAGGACTGGGACGAGGATGACGAGGAGGTAGGTGTCTACCCACGTGGGAAATATGACTCACTCTTGTTATGTATGTCGAACTTCCACAGGTGCATGTGTCTCTGCAACTCCACACCCCTGCCACCATTCGCTTCCAGCCCAACAACGCCGCCTCAGCAGTTGAAGGCAGCACACGATGGCACGCTGTCACCCTGCTGCATCTGTCGCTCATGGTCTCGCACATGCGCGCCCTTTTCAGGACGGCGACGCGGCGGAGCGGAAGTACGCACCGGCGACGTTTGAGGCAGCGGGCGCCGCGGTGAGCGGCCTGCTGCGGCTGCTCGCCGGCGGCGGCTTCTATGCGGCAGACGATCTGGCGCCGGGGCTGCTCATGGCGCAGCAGGCGGAGGTGGAGCTGCCGCGCTGCGCGGTGGGTGCCGTCATGTGGCAGCCTCTCTGCAAGCGTTCTGCAATCTCTGTGCAGTACCGGCACATGCTGGTTTCCCTGCAAGCGAAGAGCCGTGAACTCCTCGCTGCAGCCCTGCCTCTGAGGGCCGCTGAGACTGGTTCCTCTGAGTATGAAAACTCTTGAAGATGCGAGCAGAAACTTGTGCAGCAATCTTCAGCCGGCTGCACCTCGGCCCCTGACCTCGTAGTCGGCGCCGCAGGCCTTACACAAAGGTCCTGGGTTGCAGACCCATGTAAATCGGTTGCTGACCCATGTAAATCGTGTGCGGCCGCAGCTGCTGGGGGCGTACCTGCCGGGGCCGCTGAACATCGTGAAGGACGTCCTCCTGGCCAAGGCGGGCTCCGATGACATGCAGGTAGGCTGCCCGGTTCAGAGCTACCTGTTTAACTGAGAGATAGTTTGCATCACCGACGACAAAGCGAAGTACTGCCTGTGCACATCGGTATCGAGTGCCGCTGCTCTGGGCTGCTGGTGCGGTTTTGCCATGGCAACCAATGACTCTGCTCGCATGCACGCTCCTGGAGCACCCACAGATGGCTTGCACCCCTGACTGTTGCACCCGGTTGTGCCTCTACCGAAACGAAAGTAATAAATGTCGCCGCAGCCGCCGTGCCTGGAGGAGGTGGAGGCGGGCCTTGTGGACAAGTACCAGCACATCGCCCCGCACTTCAACTTTCGCCGGGCGTGCGCCGCCGTGCTGGCCACCGACCTGCGGGTGCGCCTGGGTCGGCTGCATGACTGCGTCAACACAGCGGCATGACCGCACCAAGTAGGCAGTCTCCACGTGCCCCTACCGCAACGCTGCCGAAGAGCAAGTTGGCGTCGGTTTTACGAAACTTTTTCTCGTCTCTGCACAGCATACAATGCATCCCATGATATATCATGTAAAGTGTGTGCCGCAGGTGGATCGCAGCGAGGGGCGGCGCATGCGGGTGGTGGAGGTGTCCGACCGCCGGCGCGTGGTCTTCCAGGAGGCTGTCGCCTGCGACATCGCAGCCGCGGCCGGCGCCGCGGGCCCGCCCGCAGAACTGGTGCGCTTCTCCAGCCTTGAGCACACCCTGACGCACTTGATCATACCCCGAGATGCGACCTGAGCAACAGGCGTCTCAGGGTCATATGTGGCTTGCGTTGGTCCACAGATCTGGCCTTGAAAGATGAAAGTGACTGCCCTCACGACGCCGGTCAAGACCAAACCATCAAATGGTGCATGTTCGGCCGCGCAGGATCGGATAGAGGTGGAGATGGATCCGGAGATAGGGGCGCTACTGCTGCCGGGCATGACGGTCACCGGCCACTTCTCCGCGCTGTCCGATGGCTCCTGGTGCGCTGACCGCCCCGACTCGTGTCCTGACCGTCTTCTGATCCGATGAAACTATAAAGAAACACGACTTTTGATCCACCTTTGGGCTCCGCCGCCATGGTCGCCCGAAGCCGCCACGGTCTAGCGCGCCTCTGCATCTGGCTTTTCTGGACCTCGTTGGCTTCACACACCTTTCCAACGTACTCAATTGGAACCTGCCGCAGGTACTTCTCGCAGCCGGGGTACGTGTGGCCGTCGTACTACTACAACGCCCGCAGCCGCAGCATCGCGCCGCCAGACGGCTTCCTTTCAGAGCCGGACACCTCGGACGAGGAGGACTACGAGTACTGACGGCCTGTGTAGGGTCTGCCCTAGGTATCAACGGAGGGAGCTGCCCATTGGAAGGAGGTACCGACCGTCGCTATTGAGGCCTGCCGGTGGGCGCTCGGCCGCGGCGCAGCAGCGGGCACTAGGCAGCGCCGCCGGCGGGTGAGGGCTTGGCGGGAAGTTGCCGGCTGGTGCAGTTGCTTTGGGAACAAGGGATTCGGATGCGCTTGGCCCTTTGCGTTCTTGTTCTGTTCGACACTGATTGATCTAGAGGAAGAAGAGATGCGATGGCAATCGCAGCTGATCTTGAAAGACACTCGGCTGCAAAACTGGCAATACTCACTGCTGGAAACAACACCTGGGGCATCGTGCACTTCTATTCTGGGGTCTCAAGTGAGTCGGGTTCCCTTGGGCATTCATATAAGTCATATAAGATAAGAGAACGCTGCTTCTCATGGATTGCACCGGCGGTGAGCAAAGCTGTTGTAGCATCTCGCCAAGAATTGACACCTACCTATGGCGTTCATCCAACACTGCACTGAAGGCCTGATATCATACATGAGGCCGCATCCCCAACGCCCAGTTGTAAACAATCCAAAACTGATGCCGAGCATGAACGGCGGACCGCCATGGCAGATGTCCTGAAGCGCATGCCATTGTGCGGCCAGTGGCAGGCACTGCAGAATTTGGCCACACTGTACTCTCATTGTTTGTATCTCGATCCGCCTCCCCTGCGGCCACGCAGCCTCCCAGAGGCCAGGCAGCCCTGCCGCTGCCGCCGCTGCCGCCGCAGCAAGAGCGTCGCCCAAAAACCCTCTTCGTTGCTGTTCGTTCCCGCGCTGCGGCCTGCCGAGCCCGCCAAGGCTGCAGGGCTGAAAGGCCGCCCCTCACGCAGGCCACTCGGCTGCAGGAATTCCCGTCAGCTCCGCCGCCCCAAAGTGGGCGTTGAGCCGCCGCGTGTGCGACCGCAGCGTCTGCACCAGGCCGTGCACCCACACCTGCGTGAATACATTCTGTTTGCGAATGTGATGCGCATCATGTCAGTTTTGGAGCCGCTGGAAGCAGCGGCTTGCAAGCCCTCGAGTGGCAAGCCAGCAGTCCTGAGGAGCAGCCATTTGCAAGCCTATGAGCTCTTCGTTCCGGGGACAGAGACGCCAAGGAACATCCTTGAAGTGTGCCTGGGGAGCGCTGGGGTTGCAGTAGCGAACGCGCTCGCATCCACAACACCTACACCTAGACATCCACCTCAAAAGAGTGCCGCGGTGCACAGGTAGTCGCGCAGCAGAAGGCTCGAATCCACAAACGCACCTGCGGGGGCACAGTAGTCGGTGCAAGTTTACTGGAAGTCAAATGCATGAAAGCACCTGCGGGGCGCTGGGCGCGCAGTAGTGGGTGCACTCGTAGCCAGCGCCATTGTCCCGATGATACTGATCCAGCGGCAGCGTCTCGTTCCACGTGGCGCTCACCGCCACGCCCGCCGTCGTCATCACTGCGCCGGCTTGCTGCGGCAGGGACATGCACCACCTCGATGTTCGGGGTTTGGGGGCTTTCATAGCGTTTCTCGTTGCGCGTTGCGCTCCCCAGCACGCCGGCCACCGCCATGACCTTGCCGGCTTGCTGCAGACAAAATGTGCCGACGTCCGTATCGCGGAGTTTACGGGAGCAGACAAGCGCAGGTCGAGCTCCCGGCAGCCTCTGTTCTGTGCGCCCGGGGCCATGCAGCACGGCTCAGCAGCGTGCGTCGCGTCATGCCCCCAAGTCCAGCAAGCAGCAACAAAAGCGCCTGCCCTCCAAGGCAGTGACCCTCCAGCTCTGCTGTTTGCCGTTTTCTATGGCCACCGGCGCCGCCGGGCTGCTGCGGCAGCTCAAAGTGATGTCCCAAGACTGATGCTGCACACACATGGATGCCTTTTCACGGAAAGCGTGTTTTGCTAGGATGGCCAATCTGACCCGCGCCTCATTGCGCCAGCCGCCACGCGAGATGTCCTCCACCGCCGTAAGCCACTGCTGCTCTTGGCCAATGTACGTGCTGACCAGCTGATGGCTGTTGGTAACGTTGATGTAGCCCCCCGCAATCGGCTTGCAGCTGCGGGGAGAGGTGCACAGGGCGTCAGCCGGCGCTGCTGGTGCGGGATTGAGGCGCGTGCATTCGTGTGTGGGACGCTTTCGCAACAAGGCTGGCAGGTGCGGGCGTGGTCACTTGCAGGGCCAGAGCCTTTGCTGCTTGCGGTCACGCCGCCGCCCACGCAGCAGCTGCTCCCGAAAGCAGGATTGCAAACTACTCCCAGTGCATGGACTGCCCGCGCAGGAAGGTCGTTTGCAAGCCGGTGTGTATTGAAAGGGAGGCGCACGTGAAGGGAGGCTTGCCGCCGGACGGCCACTCGCCATGGTCCTGCAGCAGCCACAAGATACTGTCACGAGATGCAAGTATTGCACGTGACGCACGAGAAACACAGGCCAGGCAGCCACTACAGAGTCCAAGCAGGAGAGAATTGCGGCAAATCGTTGCGCTCCATCACCGGCGGGTGGCGTGTCTATCCGGTCCTGCACCAGCTTGATGCTGCAGAAGCGAGCAGGAAGTGCGCACCTGGTCGAAGTGCTGTGTGGGGGTGTCCTTCCAAACAAAGAACGGCAGCTCCACCTTGGCCTGATGCCAGTAGTGCACCAGCGCCTTGACGTCATTTTCGTACGTTTCAGAAAAGTGCAGCCCCGTGTTGACCACCTGCCGTTGCAGGTGAGGCCGGCATGCGTCAGCAACTGCGCGTCGGAGCTGCAGCTAGTGTCGGGGGAACCAGCATTGCACGCCAGATGCTGCTGTGCTGCTGTGTGCTGCAGCGGGACGCGGTGGCGCGCTTTACAGCGAACATCGGTGGCTATTGTACTTCTTGACTCAGCGTGCCGCCTCACCATGATGTCGCGGCGGTTGGCGCCGGCGGCGCGCAGCAGCGGCAGCACATTCTCGTGGATGTGCGTCCAGATGTCGCCCCGCAGGTAGCACACGCGGCCGCCCGCGTCGGCCGCGCCGCTGCCGGCCGGCCCCAGCGTCTTGCACGCCATGTCCACCTGGCCATGGAGAGACGGCCCCGCTTAGTGAAGTGAACCCTGGCTTTGAGCCCCAAAAAGCCCCAGGACCGGCGCCGGGCAACATGTGGATGTGTTCACTGCCATGGCCTTGCAGGGGTGCCGTGCACTCGTGCTGACACACAAGCGCGGTGCCCGCAGCTGCGATTGCATGCCAAGACCCTCCGACTTTTGGGCTGTGATGAACAGCCCGTGAATGCGGCGCGCCCAAGCTGCTGCTTTCCGCGCGATCAGCTCTGCGCCAGTGACACGCAGACGGTGTGCACCTCGGCCAACCAGCTGCAGGGAAACAGATGCATCAAGCGCACCTTGGCCGCGCGGGCTTGCAGGTCTTTGTCCAGGGACGCCACGTCCAAGGGCGGCGCCTCGAAAGTGTCCATGCCCGGGCCGGAGCTTGCGCTCACATCCGTCAGGAAGCCGTGCAGGAAGCACTTGAGCGCCTCATACAGGCTCGCGCTCTGCGGCCGGCCATACAGAATGGCTTTACATCACAGTCCCTTTCCAAAGCATTATAGGTTGGAAGCCGTGCAAGCGACAGATCTCTCGGGCTCCGCAAGGAGGAGCTCGGGAACCACAGGGCGGGAGCCACAACGCAACTGCGTGCATCGCCATTGGGGGGTGGCCGATCCCCCAGCAACGGTCAGCAGGCAGCTCGGCAGTGCGCTGCAGGAACACACAGGAGGCTGGTGGCCGCCTGGGCAGACCCGCTGGCCATGAACTCAAGCAGCTGAGGCCGCATGAGCATGTGCACGCCACCCTCGTGGTTCCAGTTTCTTGGAATCATCAAACCGCCCACCTGGGAGTCGCCGATGACCCACAGCGTGCGGCCCGGGAAGCCATTGGCGGGACCCAGGAAGCGCCAGAGGTCGCACGGCGTGAGCGTGAGCGGCGCCGCCCACCGCCGCTCGATCCAGTCGTTCAGCAGCGCATGCTGGAGCCACAGGGGGCACACCTGCCGGCCCCACGGCTCGGGCGCCCAGTTCTATGGCGGAATTGCAAGCCCCTGAGAATGCAGCACCGATGGCACCAATGCGGCGCAGAATGCCCCTGCCATGACTCTCTTGCAGACAGGCATGTGCAGCTGCGACCCGCATGGCTCTGCAGAGGTGCCAACGGATGGGGGGCATGGCCGCTCCTGCTTCTGAGCTAGATCCCAGAAAGTCTCACCTGGGACCAGAACTCGCAGTAGTGGTGGTCCTCCGCTGTCAGGCTGGCCTCATTGTAGCCGCGGCGGCAGGGCTCGCAGCCCGCTGGTTGGGCGCCAAAGAGGTACGGCCGCGAGCCCGCAGCCACGTCCTCAAAGCGCATGCGCTCGTAGGGCAGCGGGCAGACCGCTACCGGCCCACCCAGACCCACAGCGGAGTGTATGTGCGACGCAGCCTGCTGCGCGTGGTGCCAGATGCGGTCCGAGCTGTGCGGGAAGGCCGCCCACAGCAGCACCGCGATCGCCACGGCTGCGGAAAAAGGCAGCAACGGGTGTCGTGCGATAGTGCGGGCAACCATGGTGGAAGAGATGTGGATGTAGATGCAGCAGCTGCACTGGTAGGGTATGGCGTGTGCGGCAGCACTGCTACGACTTGAGTAGGCAGTCGATGACGCAGGCGGCATGGGGGAAGCTGCATACCATAGACAGTCACCATGCATGAGGTGGACATGTGCTTGGCTGCTTGGGCTGGTTGGGCAGTTGGGGCTGCCGGCATATTAGCAGCCTGCCTGCTGCCAGGCGCAGGCGGCGACGACTGGGCCTCCACATCGAATCTCAGCGGCTGCGCTTCCTCCTCGTGCTTTCCAGCACCTGACCCGAACGCCATCAGCTACTGCCGGCGCTGTTTCGTAAGGAGCATGCCTGCATGACCCCGCCGCTGCTGTACCAGGCAGAGCTCAAGGCTGCCAGGGCGTGCCGCTGTGCCTGCTTGTGCGATGCAGATCCGTCGCCCGTCACGTTTAAAGTATTTCACGGCACCACTGGCGGGTCAGCCAGGCCCCTGCAGGTTGACCTACAGATCGCAGAGGCAAGCTGCGTTTGCAAATTGTCGCAATGCCAGACGAGGCCGTTGGGTTCTGGCCGTACGCATTGCAGTTGTCAAGGTCGGTTGTGCTGGACGGATGGCACGCCGTGCCTGCTTCCAAGGGGCAGCCGGGGCTCGATTCTGATGTCAACAGCTGTGGCTTCCACTGGCCCGTCGTTCAGGGTAAAACGGAATTTGGTTGCTCTGTTCCGGCTGCAAGCACCGCAAAAACTTTCTGCGACGAAACGCAAGCTGTTGAACATCCGACAGAAACTCCATCCGATCCTTTCCTCTTTCCCGGAGTGAGCTGTTCCCGGGAGGATATTTCAACTCATGACGCATGCGGACTAACTTTACGAAAAGGCACGGCAGAACTCACGTTGCCTTGCAGCTCCTCGGCCTCCTTTGAGCCCACTAGCAATCGCGCGGCAAGCGATCGGTGAACGGGTCTGCGCACACACGATCTGGTACGCCGCAGGCAGCTTCGCGTTTGTAGGGCGCGCAATCGAGCGAAACTGGCCGTAGCAGCATTTTTGGCCACCTGCTCGATCGGCGGGTGTGGCTGATCGAACCGATAGCAGGTGAGGCCGAGGTCCTGTCAGCGCGTGGGCCCACCTGCACAGTGCGGTCCAGCTCACTGTGTGCAGCCTAGCTAGCCGCTGGAACCACGCTTGCCTCTCACACGCAGCTCTCACCACAGCTCTGAGTATGCCGACCAGCGGAAAAAGCAGCTGGCGGCGATGCATGAGGCAGGCCTTCCTCTCTATTGCGAGACAACCAACGTGTGCTGCCCTTCGCAGATTGGACCGATCCTCGGCGGCCTTAGCGCTCCAGAGCTGCAGGCACACCACTGCGCACTTGGGAGGCCCTGTGAGATGCTGGGGCTCTCTCTGCGGGTGGCCGGCGCCGCAGGGTCAGAGCACACGCTACCCTGCCTCGGGAAGCCTTGAGCGGCTGCCCAAATGGACAAGGACAAAAAGGCGGAGGAGGTGAGCACCGTGAGGCTGCTTTCGAGCTGTTCACGCTTGCAGCATCCCCAAACGCGCTCCGCTTGCGCTCTGTACTGCCCGAAGGATGGGTCACAGTTGTGTCGTCAGGGTCACAACCTGTGGCAGACCAAGCCTGCGAGAGCTTCCAGTGCAAGTAGTGTCTGCATACACCATTTCTGAAGATGGTGTATTCAGTATAATGTCGTCGGTCAGGCGGGTCAGGGTCAGGAGCCGGCCTGCCCGTGCTCACATCGTGCGCCGCGGAGGTCCACGCATCATGCGGCACTGCTTGATGATTCTTCCACATGTGACACGGCAGCCCAACGCCTGTGCAGGATGCGCTGGAGCAGCTCATGGCCCTTCCCTATGATGCATTTCTGCGTGGGCCGCCCAAAACGCCATGCCACGAGGAGCGGTCGGCGTATGTGGACGAAGTCGGCATCATGGACCAGCCACCGGATCCGCAGGTGGCCAACACGCACCGCGTCGGATACATGCACGGGTCGCAGCTCGTGCTGGCATCCATGTCCTGTGGTGCCGCTCACTTTTACAGCAGCGACCCAGCGTTCAAACCTGCTGTTTTCGAGGCGCCGACGTTGTCCCCTGCAGGTGGAGCACATCCTGACGCTGGTGGCCCGCATCTTCCGGGTGCAATGCGTGCTGGTCTGCCTGTGTGCGCACGAGCGGGTGTACATCCGCAATGCGCGCGGCTTTGCGGCCGGCGACTTCCCCTGGAGGTGGGGCTTTTGCGGGTGGGGCATCGCGACGCCCAATCCGGAGGTGCTCGTCATCGAGGACGCCCGGGAGGATGCCAGGCGAGCTTTTGACAAGGCTTTGCACGACACAGCAGCAGATGTCGACTCGCCTGGGGCACGGTCTGCTGGCTCGTGCTGCGTCACGTCAGATCCTGCAGCTTGGCCCTGCGGCAGCATGCGAGATGCGCGCAGCAGTGAACGGGCACTGCAGCTAACACGCACTGCAGGGCAGCTGGGGACACCCTCGGCTCCTGGCAGCAGCCGGCGAGCACCCGCTGGCCACAGCATGCATCCAGAGGTGCTCTCGACCTGCGTGCAGGATGCGTAAAAACCCAAACATGGTTGACAAGGAGGGCGGCATGCGCTTTTTCGGTGGGGTGCCGCTGATAGGATCGTCCGGCCACCGCCTGGGCATGCTCATCGTCATTGACCAGGAGCCGCGGCGGGTGTCGGCGGACCAGATGGCCATTCTCGTCAACATGTCAGGCGAGGCGACTCCTGCTGCCACCAGCCAAAGCTTGTTGACCAAAGTTTGTTGACCAAAGCATTGTTGACCAAGCATCTGTTCCCCCCGAGGCAGTCGCGGTGCATTTGGAGGGCAGGGGCCTTGTTGCTGACGACATGTGACACTACGCCGATCGCATGACGACAGTACCGCCCAAACTTCCTTATCCGAGCGCCGCCGAGGCAGAAGCATGAACACAATGATATATCCGTCACCCACAGAGCTAGTGGTGCGGGAGCTGGAGAAGGACGCGGCGGTGGCGGCGCGGCAGGCGGCGGTGGCGGCGGCGGGCGCCGAGATGGAGCATTATATGCGTCGGGCGCTGGCGTGCTTCGACGCGCGCGCCGTGCTGTTCGTGGACGTGCGCACAGAGGACCGCGGCGGGGAGGTCACCTGGAGCACAATGCATGCCAACGCGGCCATCAGCCAGGTGGGCGGCTGGTTTCGGAGTCAGCGAGAAGGTTTGGCCCAGGAACCCTGAGAAAGGCAGGGGACCGTGAGGAACCGGGCCGGTAGCTGGGTGGGGCGCGGGCCTGCAGACGAGATTGTCGAGTGATGATACCAGAGCCTTCTGTCAGAAGGGGGCGTAGTTCTTGTTGCGGGTCATGCCAGCTGCTCTCCCTGCCAGGTGTTCTCGCAGCTGCAGCCTTGTGGCTTAATATCAAACGAGAGTCTCTCGTTTCAGGCCCAGCTGCATCTGCAGCAGGGCTGCGCAGCTGCCATTCACACGCTGCCTGTGCGTAGGGGTGTGATATGGGAGGCAACGCCCCGCTCTTTGTGCAAGACCAGAAACAGTGCTTCCTCATGAGAAAGTGCTTTCTCATGGCAAGCCCATCACCGTCCAGGTCACGGGCGTCAGCTACGAGGAGGCGACGACGCAGCAGCTGTGGGATGTGTTCGAGCTGCCCTTTGGCCACGGCAGCGAGCTGTTCCTGGCCATGGGGGAGATGGCGGCGCGCGGCGACGAGTTCGTGCTGCGCGGCGTCGAGCTGCGCGGCCTGCCGCACCGCGGCACCTTCAGCCTCATGTTCAGGCGCGCTGAATATGCATTGATTAGACGGATATGCGTCAACGCGAGCCTGGGTTCGCAGACCTGCCACTTGAGATTGGATGATGTGTGCTGTGCGGCCTGCCGCACCGCGGCACCTTCTCGCTCATGTTCAGGTAAGCTGAATATGCGTCAGCACGTGCCTGATGCTGCATTCTGGCTACTTGAGTTCGAATGTGAGCTGCGCGGCAACTACCCGCTCACGTTCAGGCGCTCGCCGGACATTTTAGTACGACTTCATGGCCCTGCGGATACCAAGAGGGACTGACTACGGCCTTCCCGCGAATCTGCTTGCCAGCAGCTGCCCCCTCGCGGGCACGCCACGGAACACCAGGGTTCGACGGTCATGGGGAGCACACATTGCTCCCCACGCGGCCCGGCGATGCCGCCTGCAGCAATTCACCTCGAGCCACTGGCGAAAGTCAGCTCGGAGCCAACCCAACTGGTTCTCCCTGCAGGCCCGGGCGGTCGGGCGCCCTGGACGAGGACTCGCAGCTAGTGGGCGTGCCGTCCTACGTGCCGTCGGCGCCCGCCGACACCCCGGCAGAGTACTACTTTGTCATCATCACGGCGGAGGACGCCGCGGACCATGAAGCGCCCGCCGACCAGCTGCATTCTGTGCAGGTCGGCCGGAAGGGCCTGCAGGCAGCTATGAGCCTGCTACTTGAGCATTTTCTGCCGGGTGTGCCATGCTGCCGAGGCACGACTCGCCTGCCGCACATCCTCGTTGATGCTCGTGCACCGCGCAGGGTGCGGTGGTGGCGGGCTTCTGCAGACTGCGCAGCACTCCCTTCTGCATCAGGACCTCACATCACTTCACACGATTTTTTCGTCTGATAGCAAAACGCCAAATGGGTTTGCCGTCATGCAGGCCATGGCGCTGCGGCGGAACATGCCGCCAGTCAAGGTGCCTATCGAGGGGCTGCAGCTGGGGCCGTTGCTGGGAAAGGGCAGCTTCGGCCGCGTCTACCGCGGCCGCTTCCACGACCGCCCGGTCGCAGTCAAGGTGGGTCAGGATGTGTCGCAGCGCGGATAGAGGACGGGAAAGGGATGGAGCCATGTACGCTGTCAAGCACTGAGCCTAGGCCACGACAGACCTGGCTCCTCGCTGGACAGATTGCATGGGGGATGCAATCTGCCCAGACGATGTTCTGAGTGGTAATTGTCTAGCGGCGCCGACATCGCTCCATGTGGCGCGCAGATCTGCTCTGTCACCCTTTCGGCCAGCAGCGCTCGGCAGACCAAGCCCTGGCGCAGCTTCGAGGCGGTGCAGGCGCGCGTGCTGGACCACCCTGGAGTGATGCGCACCTACAAGCACACCACGGTGCTCGTCAACAATGTGCGCCTCTCCGCCTGTTGGCTAGTATTGTCAGGCAACGACCCACGTGCCACGCTCTGTCTGGCCAGCCCTTGAGAAGGCTCGCATGAGCAACGTCGATCAAATTCTGGCGGTGCGGCACGCTGGAAGGGCAAAGCATTCTGCGTTTCAGATTGCATCGGTGAAAAGGCTTCCGTGCGGCATGCGAGCTGATTTGGTTGGCGGGTGCTAGCCCTGCGCTGACTCGTGTGTCTTTGTCACCCCTTCTCTTCCGCAGGAGGGTGAGGTGCACCGGATGGACGGCGGCAGCAGTGGCAGCAGCTGCGGCGGCAGCGGCGGCGGCCGACACGGCCGCTTTGCCTTAGACTCCTGGGACGACCAGGGCGGTGAGTGTGCATCACTGTTGCTGAGTGGGGCATGCCGTTGTCTACTGGTGCGAGTCGGCAGCGGTCCTGGGAAGGCTCCGCATGGGAGCTGGCTGTTTTGAGCAGCACGCTTCCAGCAGAGGTCTTTCCTGCTTGTGCTGCTCCACAGAGCACTGCTCTGACATCTGCCACACCTGGAGCCCTCTGCAGGTTGTCTCTGGCTGCACACCCTGCGCCGTCTGACCAGGACAGAGTGTCCCGAAGATGCTCCTCAAACCCCTCTCAGCCGTACGCGCGGCCCTGCCGCAGGCTGGTCGGACGATGAAAACGACCCGAGTGGCACGGTGGCGAAGGAAGCAGAGATGGAGACCTGGCTGGTGCTGGAGTATGCAAACCGCGGCAGCCTGCAGGTGAGCCGGAACAACGATAGCATTGCATCAGACCCATGAGCTGCTTATGGATTGCCTCGTAAATTACCTCACTGCACTGGCCTGGACGTCGGCTCTGCACAAGGCGTGCGCCCCAGCACCTTCCAAACTGGCCAGCACCTGATTGTTCGCCTCTCAGATTGACAACCCACGCACTGGTGTCAAAAGCGCGTGCTGGCACACATGTGCGCGACGAGCTGCGCCTCACACAAACCCCTTCTCTAGAACCTGCCTGCGGCCCGCAGTCGGGCATCGAGCGCGGCTGGTTCCAGGCCGAGAAGACGAGCGTCGGCCGCGGCAAGCCATCGCTGCCGGTGCTGCTGCACGTCGCGGGCATGCTGGCGGACGCGATGGCGTACCTGCACGACCGCGACATCATCCACGGCGACCTGTGCGGCGGCAACGTTCTCCTCACCAGCTGCGACTCGGTGCCGCACCGCTTCACCTGCAAGGTGTGGGGAAGGCCAGCCAATTAGCGGCAATAATGGAGCACAGGGACGTTGGCTGTGTGTGTGACCCAGAGAACAGAAATCCCCGGGAATCAGCAGATATGCCCGGTGTTGTAGCAGAGGGGTCTTGGCGCGGTGGTCCACCTCAGCATGCGAGGCCTGCACCCTGGCGTGGCAGCCGGAGGTCCTGACGCTTGCCAGTATTGCGCAACTCTTGGGCCAGTGCAGCTTGGAGCATGGACACTGGTCAGCCGACGTCACTGGTGACAGATAGGCTCGATCCTGACGCAAATACTCCAGCTGTTAACCCTGATACCGTGCAGGTGGCGGACTTCGGCCTGGCGCGGGAGCTGCAGCTGCAGACGCGGATGGAGACTGCCTCCTACGGCACGGTGAGCGGCGCTGCACCTTGCAGTGCTTCATGAAAGTAATATGCTTGGAGACGGTGGCTGCTTTCGTGTTTTCTCAAATCAGATTTACTAACCTCGAATTGACGCCAGATCACTGACGCTCCGTCGCAGGTCACGCACATGCCGCCTGAGCTGCTGACGGAGGGCAACCTGTCCAAGGCGGCCGACGTCTTCGCCTTTGGCGTGCTGCTGTGGGAGATGGCCACTGGCAGCCGCGCCTGGGCCGGCATGTCGCACACGCAGGTGGGCTCCTGCTGAGGACTCGCTTGTCACGCCAGTGTCATTGAGCTTGCTTGGCATTGTGCCAAGATCCACAAGCCCTCCGACCAGCTTTCGTTCGCAGCAATGTGCCCTCGCTCCTGTGCCCATCTTCTCAACTGCCAGGCTGCACTTCCTGTGTCTCAGCCCTCTGCACGATGTGCCCATCCCGCCTTGCGGCGGCCTTCGTGTCCTCAACTTCTCTATTGGTAAAATGTGCAGTCGTTTGCTGTAGGTGCTGACGGCAGTAGGCTACCACAACAAGCGGCCCATCTTCCCCGACTACATTGACGCCGACATTGCGGTTTGTGCCTTGTCCTGCACCACAAAATCGACATTTGGATATGAAACGGGAGCAGGCGCAGCACATGTACAGCACCACCGTCCCAGCACGGCAACCCGCTCCCCGTCTGCTGAGCCTTTGTGCCTCCAGCGCGCTTCGTCCACCTCGCTGCAGTTTTGGCGCAGCCGATCTTGCAGCTGGCAAATGACGATTGCCAGCTGCACATCGTGTTTCTTGCAGGCGCTGGCAAATGCGTGCATGGTGCGAGACCCCAAGAAACGACCAACCTTCCCGGAGGTGGTTGTGGCCGTAGATGCCAAGTTTGCGGAGGTGCAAAAGGCGGCCAACTTTGGGCAGGCGGCCTCGCCTTTCGCAAGCTGGACGCCGCCGCTGCGGCAGCCATCATCTGCTTGAAGCTCTGGAATGAATGCAAGGTGGCTGGTTTAGGCGCAGAATTGCTGGCTGCAGTCCGCGGCGCAAAATCATTTCTTGCTCTTCGTTCTTGGTTTCTTGATCAGCAACGCCGGCTGTTGTACTCAAGCCGCGTTCTTTTGGCGGTTCCCTTTGCACATCTGCTGTTGGTTTGGCCTTGCCTCCTAACGAGTGGCTGTCATCGCTCGACACTGCTGGTCTGACTAACTTTGGGCTCACGCTGCGTCATTACCGTTTCCGCGAATACGTGTTTCTTTTCGCATCAAACGCCTGAGCCGTCCTGTACACAATTCAAATTGCAATATCGTTTGAGCACCTGGTAAGCGAGCGGTACTTCGCCGCGTTGCTTGCCGACGAGCGTCGGCTTACAGCCTTGCCGAGACCGTGGCATGGCAGTCCGTGCGACGTACGCTTGAACGCCGCCCTGGACGTGCAGCTCAGGTGAGCAGTTCCGCATGCACTTAAGTGTCTTCACTGTGGCGAAGAAAACTGTGGCAAAAGCTCCTAAACGGCATACGGAATGCTGCCCATCCCGCGTGTCGGCGAATGGCGCTGGGATCATTGGTCCGAGGTCTTATCTCTGTATGTCGTCTATGTTCTTTCGCATGGACGCTTTGCTCGGTACTGGCACTCTGGGCGAGCTCACTGTAAGCAAAACACCCGAAATGTCAGCATGCAGTACGATGTTCGATGCCGCGCGAGCGTCGTAGCTTTTTACCAAAGTCAGGCTTTATAGATCGAAGGCTTGCTGAAGGCTCGCCATCCAGCTATGTCGGCGGCGGCGCTTCTTTCGCGGTTGCTGGTACAAGCTGCGCCGACACTAAAGCGATTTGTGCCGGCACAGAGCTAGAGCGCAAATGCTGAATCAGCAGTTTTGTTGTTCGCTTCAGTGCGAGCCTGGATGAGCAACCTCCATTGATCGGCCCTTCCCGGGCGAAAGCTTCGAAATGCTTCTGTCGTTTTGTGCGTCAATGAAGTTTGCGGTCGCGACTCAAACCGCGCACCCCTTAGCCAGCGCCTCGGCGAGAGAACTCGATCAAGTGCGATCAAAGAATGTAAATTACCGTCCAGCGACGCGGGCACAACGGCTAATTTCGATTACTCGCACCCCATCTTCCGTGTCACTGGTGTTCTTTGAAAACAGGGCCAACCTCAGCCTGGTGCTCTTCCACGCAGGCATACGAAAGGCGATGGCTGCAGCACACCAGCGTCAGGAGCGCCAGTGGGCGGCGGCGGCAGCTGCGGCCACTGCAGTGGCTGTGCCACTTGTTGCGAGTGCCTGCTGGTGGCGCTTCCGCAGCTGTCAACAGCAGCAGCAGCATGTAGCCGACAGCCAGCCACGGCAGCAGGAAGCAGCCACACCCAGTCAGCATGCTGATGCAATATCACCGCAAATGGCGGTGCGCCAATTGTCGCCCTGACTGCGTACCAGCACGGCAGCGTCGCATGCGATGGCGGAAGCAGCTTTGAGGCGGCGATGGCGCAGGCGCTGCTGGGGTGCGAGTATGCTGGCCAGAATGGGGCCGTGGCGGCGGCGGGGGTCGGTGCCAACTGCCCGACGTCAAAATGCTTCAGCGCGGGGGAGTCGCCGCGGGGGGTGCTGGCTGGCGGCTGCCCCTCGCGCCGCTCGGACTCCCTCGTGAGCTCCACCGGCGGCGGCGGCGACTCCGACAACAGCACCTACGCCTATCGCTGCCGCTCCGACCCATTGCTCAGCTGCAGCGAGGAGGGTTTTGGCGCGCCGTTTGGAGCGCCGTCAGACGCCGACGGCGCGGCGCTATTGCCGCTCGCGACGCGGCCCGCCAGCCCCCCCGCTGCCAGAGCTCCCCAGGAGCTGCAACGGGCGAACGGCAGCCTGGACGACAGCGTGCCAAGCGGCATGGTGGCGTCTGTGCTGGCGCCGCCGCCGCGCACCCCGCCCGCCATGGTCCCTGCGGCCGCCCGAGCCAGCCGCTCCTTCGGCCACAGTAGCTCAGACTTCGACGATGCCCAGGTGCGCATCGTGGTGCCTGGATGTGAAGTCTTGTATGTAAACAGCATGCTTTCAGATTTAGCATCCCGGCCACGAGCGTCAGTGCATAAAGCCTGGGAACATCGTTTCTCATACCCTATGCCCGATAGCACAGCAATGTGGCACGCAGTCCCTGCACACGCGGTGCTGCGCTGGCCAGCATTCCTCCCGCTCCAGTCCTCTGGGCTTGAGGTTGCCTTCATGTGCTCCGGGGAGTTGTTCAGCCATCGGCAATGGCCGCTACCGTGTGACTGCAGGCACTGGTGCAGTACATGGCCCGGGACGAATTCTGGAGCGACTGTCAGGCCGCCGGTGGCGACAGCGATGACGACAGCCTGCGTCGCACCTCCCAGGTTGGCTGCCCGATACCGGACTTGCCGTACCCCAGTCGCGACCTTCATGGGGTGGCATCGGGGTGGCACAAAATCAATGGGGAGATGCTTCAAGAGAAATGTTGAGCATGCCGCGGCTCCATGCATGCCTGGGCAATGCACCCTGGCTGCTGGCCTGTGCACGCCCCTGTCGTTCTGAGGATGGGTCCACGGGGCAGAGTTTTGCAGTCGACACTGTGAGACTGTCCCAACACAGCCACAGTGGACGAGTCAGTCAAACTGCAAGCCTGGGGTACACAGGCGTGGCGTAAGACCTCTTCTCGTCTTCCCCAATCGCCAAAGCTGCCCTGCGCCTCCCCCAGGTGGCGCTGCGGGGTGTGTCCTGCATGGCGGACGGCGAGGGCAGCCCCGCTGACCCCGCCTCCGCCCGCGCCTTCCTGCGCGGCCTCAGCGAGGCATCCCGCCGACGCATCGTCACGCGCGCGCACGCCGTGCTTGCCGCCATGCTGACGGCGCCGGCTCCGGCGCACACCACCCCAGGGTCGGCGGCGTTGATGGCGCCGCGGCACCCTCAGCCAGTACCATCCAAATTGGAGCCGCCGCCGCTGCCGCCGGCAGCGGAGCTGCCGACGGCGTCCATCGCGCCCAGCAACGGCTCGCACACGAACCCCTATACTTCCTTCCTGGAGCCGGGGCCCAGAGTCCGAGTCGCCAGCGCAGACTGCGTTCCGCGCCGCGCCTCGGCGGTGGCAGAAGCGGCAACTGCGGAGCCTGCGATCCCGGACATGTACACCGCCTTCGCCGACTCTGGGGCCAAGTGCCGCGATGCCGATAGCAGCAGCGGTCCCTGCGCCGCCGTGGCGGCAGCGGCCAGCCTGGATGCGGAAGCTGCAGAGTCACCCGGCTCGAGGGCGGTGGGAACGGCGGCGTCTGCCGCCGCCGACGCGGCCTCCGCCCTGAAGGGCGCCGCTGCTTCTGCAGCAGCGCGAGCGGCGTTTGCGGCGCGGGCGGTGCCGCCGCTGTTTTCTGACGACCAGCCCGCGGACCGGCGAGGCCGCCGCCACTCTGTGGACGTCGCCCGGGCGCCCGCGTCCCGGCGCATCAGCAGCAGCGCCCTCCCGGTGGCGCCGCACGTCGCCGCGCGGGACCGCATGGCATCCGCCGAAGCCCTGCAGCCCTGGCAGGCGCCGCCCGCCGGCAGCGGCGCCGACAACCCGGCCGCCGATGCCGCTGCGGTGAAAACGGAGTCGACCACCAGCCGCCGCCGCCGCGCCAGCCCCGACGGCGGCGCCAGAGCCGCCTGCTATCTTAGCCGCTCGGTGTCGCCGCCGCGAGTCCTCAAGGGCCCAGCCTCCCATCCGCTGCAGACCGTCAGCGAGCTGGAGCCCACCGCTTTCACCGCAGCCGCCGCAGCAGCTGCTGCACTTCGCCCAGCACAGAGCGACGCGCTGGCAGCCTGCTCAGTCGGCTCTGCTTCCGCGCCGGCTTTGACTGCTATGGGCTAGGTACTGGGGCACCCACCCACGGCCGGAGCACCAACAAAAAAGCTGCAGGTACCGATGTTCGTGCAAGGACAAAGGCATCACTAAACCCTCCTCCACTAGGCACAGGGCGGGGTTAGCACACGCTGCGCTGATGCTAACCCTCCGCTTGGCGTGAACTTGCGGCGCGCACCGAGCCCCTTGCACGACATGTAATGTTAGGTGCCTGACACTCTGTTGCGTACATCTCCGGACAAGCCTGCTGGCGACAGCCGTGTCTGCCTGTTTGTCATGGCTTCGTCCAGGGCCAGACACCACAACGCTTACGCTCAAGTACTGGTAGTGCCTCATGTTTCCGGTCGGCTTCCAGGCCTGCTTGCACAGACAAAATCCTATGTGCAGATTCGGCAGACATATCTGAACTACCACCGCCAGCGGAAAGACACTCCGCGGCAAGCGATCCACTGCAGGCGGTGGCCGCATCACTCGGCGTCTTTGCAAAAGCCTTCGATGCAGCCCGGCTGGCGTGAGGTTGCACGTAAAGCTGCAATAGCTGACCGGCCGCCCTCGGCATCAGCCCCGGCGTCGGCCGCCACAGCGCCCATCAGCTGCGAGCTGGCGTCCGAGGAGCTCGCGGCGCGCACGGGGCCGCCGGAGCCGGAACCAAAGACGCTCCCCGTTGGCAAAGTGCAGCAGTGGCTGCATCACTCGGCGTCTGTGGCGGCAACAGTTATGCCGCAGGCGCAGTGCTGCAACAGCTGGTGGGCCGCGCTTGACGTCAGCCCGACGCCGCGCCGGCTTCAGCCGCGATGGCGTCCATAGGCTGTGAGCTGATATCCGAGGAGCTGGCTGCCTGCGCGGGGCCGCCGGGCGTTGGCGCCGCCTCCGCCGTCTTGAACTCCCAGTGCCGCCGGCAGAAGGGGCAGCGCTGCTCCTCCTGTGTCGCCAGGCACTTGTTGATGCATTGCAGGTGGAACGCGTGGCCGCAGGTGCCCCACACCACCGGCGCGTCGTCCCCCGGCACCTGCAACGATGACATGGGATCATGGTTTGAGCCGATGACTGCACTGTGCCGGTTCGCTCTGCAGGATAATGCCGCAGCTGCACCAGGCGCGGGATGCATGCGGATTGTCTGTTGCAGAGCCACTTTTCGTGGACATTGGGGCCTCTTCAGAAGCCTTGGGCAAGGCAAGCACTCTAGCAGGGCATGCAGGGGCCTATCAGGGCAGTTGCGCGCCTTGCAGTCCGGCGGGCAGCCGTCAAAGGGCATGCGGCAGATGGAGCAGACGTCGTCGCCGGCGTCCCACGTCCAGTTGGCTACTGCATGGTACTCCTTTATCTCCACAGTCCATGTCATGGCAGCGGGGCCTGCGGTGCCGTCAACTTGATCGATTCAAATTCAAACATAAGTTGCGGCAGGCCTATCCAGGAGAAGTGACACGGCGCGAGCTAGGCACTGAGCTCGGGGAGACAGATATTGACATTGTGTCCAGAACTGCAGTGACCGTCAGCAGGGCGCATGTGCATGAGCATGGCATACCAATGAAAATTGGGCCCGCACAGTTGCTGTGTCTTGAGTCTCAGCGATTTTAAATGCCACTGTCACATCTCGCACAGCGCTTCTGACTTCGCGAGGCCCGGCTGCAGGGCCCACGCGTTTGCTTCCGGCTCGGGCGGAAGCTCTGGTTCCCAGCAGCAGACCGCCAAATCGACGAGTGGGCAGCCTTACAGATCTGAGATCGATTCAGGTGTGTCAGTCCATGATTCTGGCTGCGGTGCTGCTGATAGAGTCACCTTGTCGGTGTCGGATATTGACTCAGACGCAGTCAAGTCAAAACTGATGTTGACAAGCGGATAGCTGCGATGCGTATTCGGCCGAGCTGTTGTGATAGTCAAGCAGACAAGAGCTGCGAGTTGTGGGACTGCAAAATGTAGTGCACACCAAACGCACACAGGGGTGATAATTCTTAGGGGAATCAGGGGTGATAATCATGCGTAGCGACCCTCGCGTTGTCGATCTGCAAAGTTTGATCGTCGCCACCGCACGCTTGACGTTTGTGCAAGCAAGGCTGTTGCAAGCGGTAAATTCCGTCTGTCTGGTGGTGTTGCCGAACCTCTGCTGTGCTCGATCCGACAGGGCGTCCCTGAAATCTGAATCTCGGAAGCTGCACCATGGCCACAGCTCGCGCCTCCTGCACAGGTGCTGATCTAATCTGGATTTGCTGTTCTGAATGCGATGCCGGTCGGCGGCGCAATCACCTTCTCGCGGCGTGCATCCTGGAATTCAACCCTGACGCCGCGGCGGGTGTCTCTGCAGGCCTGGCTGCGCCCACCGCCCACAATGTCCGCTCGCTGACAGCACAACGGCAGGCGTCCTGGGGTGGCAGCGCCCGGCCGTGCCTCGCCGCGCAGCAGCGGCAGGGGCGGCTCGCGGCGCGGTCTCGCTGCATCGCCGTCAGGTCAGTACTGCTCTACCTCGCGCCTGCCGCTGCATGGCAACCAGATCCGGACATGACACCCCTACCAACGGCCAGCCCCCAGGCAACAGGGCGACCTGCTCGTCTAGCAGCTGGCATCCCTGCCCATGCGGCACAACAGCCTTCCGACCTCACGCATCTCAGGCCTCGATCGCGCCGTCGGCAGCTATCGTCAGGATGCTGCAAACATATTGCCGGTCGACTTGTTCAACTTTTGCCGCAGGGCGGAGCGCACCCGAATTCTGTGCATGTATCGATGAGTTCAGTACGGATTTTGCCGTCCATCTTGTACCACATTGGCTGCAGGGTGGAGTGCGACTTCAGCGGCAGCTTCTTCACCAGGCCGGTGGCGGGCGGCGCCATCTTCGGCGCGCTGTTATCTATCCGGATACAACGTTTTCTAGCACCTTCTCGCACCGACCCCGCAGGGCAGAGCGCAACTCCAGCTGCGGCTTCTTTGCGGGGCTGCTGTGGGCGGCGCCATCTTTGGTGGGCTGGTATCTTCTCAAGACATACATTATCTTCCAACAACATCACGCACCGAACCCGGCAGGGCGGAGCGCGACTCCAGCGGCAACTTCTGCGCGGGCTGGTGGTGAGCGGCGCCATCTTCAGCGCGCTGTTCAATTTATGATACAAGTTGTTTCATCAGCTCCCGCGCTAATCCCCTGCAGGGCGGAGCGCGACTCCGGCGGCGGTTTTCTCGCGGGGCTGGTGGTGGGCGGCGCCATCTTCGGCGCGCTGGGCTACCTGTTCGCGCCACAGATCAGCAAGGCGTTGCTGAGCGACGATCAGCGACTCAAGCTGCCGCGCTTCCTGGAGGAGGAGAAGAAGTCGCCCGAGGCCACCAAGCAGGTACATCTCGGAACCAAGCAAAGTTGAATGGAGCTGCTTCATACAGCTCCCATGTGTATCCATGGCGCTGCCACGCTTCCTGGAGGAGGAGAAGAAGTCGCCGAGGCCAGTATGGAAGTGCCTGCGACATGACAATTCGGCTGGAAGATCGAGACATATGCGACGTCGTGATGCAGCGTTGCCTTGTCTTGCCAGCTGATTGTGATACGCGGGCCTAGGCGATGATCAGAGCTGCTGCCGCGCCCCTGGCAGTGGTGAAGTGGGGCAGTGGAGGTCTAGCATGCAGATATGAGCCAGGTCGCAGTGCACGAGCTGCGGAGCAACCTGCGGGTTGCTGCCTGCAGTGCGTTTCTGGTCGCGTGCAAAGGCAATCAGCAGGTTGCGCCTCCGGAAGCCTGAATGCATGCTGTGCAGAGTGGGAGGAGGCAGTCGCCTGGTCCGCTATTTTATCTGACAATGAACCTTCATTGGCTGATAATATGCTGCAGGACCTGGCGGAGAAGATCGAGCAGCTCAACGCAGCCATCGACGAGGTTTCGTCCCGGATTGGCCAGGACGGCGCGGAGGTGGAGGAGGCGGCAAGCGTCGCTGCATGAGGGCATGCGGCGGTTTTAGGATCGAACTGGCGGCATTCATGAGCCAGCCTGCTCAGAGCTCCCTGCCGACCCATGACTCGGGGCCTTGAAAGTATCTGGGTCGATGAGGCATTGGTCCTAGCGGTGTGCTTGGGGTGTGGAATACAGACTATTTCTGTGTCACTACGCGCAGCATTGAATCGTGCTCCATAAGACGGTGCCATGCTGATGGAGGCTGCTGTGCGTTGCTGACGCTTCTGCCATGATCTGCGCATGCGGTGGCATCGAGGCGCTAGGCACCGAGATGGCATATGTGTCACTTGGTTCAGGGTTGAGAGAGATTGGGCAAATAGCACCGATACTGGACCTGGCCGCGCTCTGCCACCCACATCGCCGCCCTATAGGTACGGTGGCGCCACCGTGTTACGTGCATCATTAATGACAGCATTCCTATTGCGCTTGCTTCCGTATCAACGCTTACTTCCTTGCTACAGGATTGCTGGGAAGACAGCTCAGCGTGCTGGCCTTGGCAAAGCTGTAATTTTTTGCCTGTACAAGGCACGCGAGTGAGGATCCCTGGGACGAGATCCTGTATCTCCGCTCGTTTCTGCGACCTCCGTCACTGCAGTTTCGTAAACGCATTGGCACTTCATCACCCACAAAGCAGCAGCTGTAGGTTCTGCCGTACAGCCCAGTTGGAGATTGTGAGCCTGTGCTGAGAACACAGTCCCGAAGCTTGCTGCACAGTTTGCTGCTCATTCCTCGCCACGACATCCGGCGGCTGTCGTTGCCGGGGTGGTGTGCATACCGCTGCCGCTGTTGTGGGCACCAGCGTCGCCGCATCATTGGGCTGCCGGCGCCAGCGGCGGCGGGAGTCTTGGCTGTGAAGGTCATTGTGCACGAAGCTGTCAGCGGGCAGTGCTGTGACCCTTCCTGCTTGTCGTCAACGCTGCTGCTGCTGAGCTGATCAAACTGTGATGGTGGATCGTTAACGTCGTGATATGGGACGCGGGAGCTCTTTCACCGCAGCTGGGGAAGACTGCGATTTTGCATTGATGACTCCTAAGCCCTAGGTCAAAACAGCCCTCGAGCCTCGATCCTGTTCGGTTTTCACCCCTTGCTGCATAACATGCACTGGTTGGTGCGCAATTCCAAGATAGAAAACTCCTCCTGTTGCACCGCCGTTGAATCTTCCTGCATCCCATTTCGGATCAGCCGCCGGCGCCCACCCCTTGTATCGCGCCGGTGCTGCCCTGGGGAGGTCGTGCTACCTTTTGCGACTTTTTGGGTTGGTCGCACGCCAGCGAGGCAGAGCCGTTGCGAGCCTCGGCGGTGAACGCGCAGCAGGCAATTCAAAAGGTAAATTCGAGGTTCGTGCCTCCTCAATTCACATGTTTGCCCGCATGCGTCTGCCGCTGCGGAGAACCTACCCCAACCTCCGACTAAGGACCCTGCCCTTCCGGAATGGAAACTCGCGGTTTGACCTGAGAACAGTTGTTCATCTCGAAGCCAGGCTGACCAGCCAGGTATCGATGCACCCAGCGCTGGCGCCTTGCACGGCACTGCGTTTGCGTTGTGCAGCCTTTGTCAGTCCTGGCATTCACGGCAGCAGGAACCTGCCTCACATGCACTGGACTGATTTGTGCGTGCGGCATGTGCAAGTCACCACTGCTCTGGATGCAGTCTGCCCTTATTAATCCTCCTGCTCGAACGTGCAATGTTTATCAGGCGTAGATGTCTGTGCAATCCTGTGTGCATGCTGCATGCGCAGGTCCTGAGCCCTGGGCTGCTAGCGGTGGGACCATGGCGCTGCTAGGCTCATCTGTGCCTTTAAATGAAGGCGGCAGCAGCTTCGATGATGTCGAGGCTCCGCGTGACAGCGTGACATCGCGAGACCGGCATGGGCTGCCGGTGATGGGCAGCCCGGAGCTTGGGGAGAAGAGCACGTATGTGGACACTCGCACGGGGCAGGCGGTGGACGTCGATAAGGTGAGCGTCGCTGCAGAAGTGTTTCTAGGCTTTCGGCATCCTTTCGAAACTGCTGCAGCGCACCAGCCGCCGCCGCATGCCGCCACAGTCCACATGCATCCTCGGCAGCTCTTGCATCACTACCCTGCATAACGGAGATGGGCTCATTGGGCACAGCAGGCTGCAACCTCCATGCTGTCCTGCGACAGGGCTGTCGATGCTGCCAAAGTCTAACAGCTCATTCCCGCTGGCTTCATGGCAGGTATTTCCGGGAGTGTCGCACGACCAGCTGCCCGAGCACCTGGTGCAGCACCAACACTTTGACAATATCGGGGAGCGCTTTGGCGTCGCCACGCACGGCGGCATCAAGGCGAAGCACCAGCGCGCGGTCACAGTGCTGGGTGAGCCTCTGCAGCATCTCGCGTCTGCTTGCATCTTGAGCATACCAGGAGCTCGTGGGGTCACGCCAGTTTTGATATGACGTGAAATATCTCTCGACTGCAGGCCGCATCGGTTGGGTGGCCAAGGCCATCGTCTACTCCCTCATTGGCGGGCTGTGCACCCGCGGCGCCGCCTCCGAGAACCTCAACATCGACGCCTCGCCGCAGGTGAGCTCATGTCAAAGCCTCTCGTCACGTGCTGCAGGACTAGCATTGTGAACAGCCGCGCTGATGATGGCACGAATGGCTTGTCTGTAGCGCAAATCCGCCTTGCTTTTCTCGCCTTTCGCTTCACTTGGATATAGTCCTGTTCTTCAGATATGATCGGGGCATTCTCTGCTTCTGCAGGGCGTGTTTGTGCTCATCGGCAAGGGTGCCGCCGGCATCTACATCCTGATTATCATGGTGCGCCTAACGCTCCATTTGCGTAAGTTATGCATATGCTCATCATGTGGGCGGTGCTGTGTTCTCTTGCAGCGCTGTGGACGCGTTGGACATAAAATGGCTGGGATTCTTGACATGCAGGCCGTCGCGCTTGCGACCTATATCATCTGGCGCTTCTGGGAGGGCATCACCGCGCAGGGCAGCCACCCAGCCTACACCAAGGCCAAGAATTTCTTCACCTTCCGGTGCGGCCTTAGCACAGGATGCTGAGGTCATGGACATGCAGCGAATCTCAAAAAACGTTGCTGAATCAGTGCATGTCGTCAGCGTTGTCCTCGAACAACGCAGCAGGATCCTCGAAGCTTGGGGAAACATGTACGGTGTGTGACACGTCTGCTCCTCTGAATCTCAGGCTGAGCCCGCTGGTGTCTGGCGGCGTATATACAGCTTATCTGGCGTATATTTTGGTGCTGCTGCCCAAGGCGTTTGACTACCACAACAATGCCGTCGGCAAGGTGAGCCACCAGGCCTGGCTTCTCTTTCGACTTGTAAATCTTCAACGTTTCAGGACCAACAAGGTACTCCACCTCCTGCCTCTCCTGTATGCGTATGCACTACCTGCACGTGCAGTGCAGTCTGCGGTTCGCTGTGAGCCAGGCAGTCTTGCGAGATTGCGCATCAGAAGCGGTGAAACGCTTGTCAGTTCATCGCAGTGGAGTGACGACAACGACCTGTCATGGCTTTTGTTCCAACCCCTATGGCCAACCTGCTAGGTATGTGTGTCGCTGCTTCTAGCGCGTAACCACCTCCTCCCCCGTGCCGTGCAGACCAGCGGGAGCGACTTCACCAAGAGCTGGCAAAAGTCGGGCCTCGGGCGCTTCGGGCTGGTCGTGCTGGGTCTCGCCTTCCTGGCGGCCGCTATCGTCATGCTCCAAGGAGTTTTGACTCGCAAATTTCATCGGGAGCTCAGGCTGAAGGTGAGCGCCCTTGCCAAACAACAACGCCAAGCAGCTTGCAGCCGTGGGGCACAAAAATGAAGAAATGCCGTTTCTGGCGGACTGTGGCCCTTCAAGTTCTGGTGAAGGTGTCCAATGCCGAATGCACTGGTCTGCTGCAGCCCTGCAAGTGCCGTAGTATATTGGGATCATAGGGGGTGCGGTCCTGCTCTGGCGCCTTCCCGCAGCAGGGGCGGCGCCTCTGCCAGCGCTGCAGCATCAATGCACGTCTCCGCATGAGCAGCGGGCTGTGCTGCTGGGCATGATCTGACATGCATGATTGCGCCGTAGCTTCCAGTCGCGCCTCTAGTCGTTGCTCAGGAAAGTTTGGGGTGAAAGAGCGCCGTTTTATGGGAAATCCCACATCTCCCCTGCCTGGTCCCTGGAGCACAAGTGCGGTTGTCTGTTCTGCACTCGCCTAGTCTGTAGCAGCCAAGCAAGTGCCATCATCGCATGCATCAGCTGGGGTCCCCACGCCATGCCGCAGCCAGGTAGTGCACATCCATCAGCTCTGAGAAGTGGCTGCGCGTCTCTGCTGGTGCAAGGGGCTGTGGTCCCGGCAACATGTAAAGATTCCGAGGACACTGTCAGGACTATGAGACCCCTGCTGAAAACCTGCGCGCGAGCATGGCGTTCAAACGCCTGCGGCAGTGACCGCGCAATACTTCTGCCCGTAGTTGAAGTAGACTATGCTGTCGGAATAACCCGAAACACCTGCTGGAGCAGTTGTGGGCCCAGTGGACGGTGTTGACTCCAGGGGCAGTCCAGTGACTCCGCCCACAAGTCTGACAACCCTTATCTGTCCTTATGCAGGAGGTGCGGCTGTGAATCGAGTTGACGGCGCTAACTTCGTGGGCGCCCATCCAGTGACTCCTTTCAGGGAACTACCCTGACAATCCTCACTTGCTCATCACAGGAGCTGCGGCCGTGGGTCAAGTGGACGGTGCTGATTTCGGGCCACCTGGGGCAGCTGGGCCGCTTCGGCCTCTTCCTCATGGTCTCCATCTTCATGTGGCGCTCGCTGGAGGGCCAGGATACTGACAACGGCAACCAGAACACGATTGGCGCCGCCCTCAGCTCGCTGCAGGTGCGCCGTGATACAGGGGGATTTGCATTGCCTCCTTTCAAGCAGCAGCATACCATCGGCGCTGCGCTCAGCTCGCTTTGAGCCAACCAGAACACCACCGGCGCCGCGCTCAGCTCGCTGCAGGTTCGCCGCTGTTGTGCCTGAACATCTCAACAGCCATCTGAACCCGCATGAGGGGCTCGTGGGATAAGAGCGAGGAGAGTTCATGAAGGCAAAGTTGCTTTCCCTCGGTTCAAGAAACACAAACCATGCAGCGCTCAGCTCGCTGCAGGTGCGCCGCCTGGAACCTGCGTTGCGGGTGTGCAAGAAACCGAAAGGAGACCTCTGAAAGGATGGTGGCGCTGCCTCGTGTTGAGCAGACAAGCATACTTGCACCCAGACTGCAGTGCTTGTTGCCGGCTGAGGCAAACGCTCCCCGTTGCATTGCGAGTCCAGGGCCTGAATTTGAGGCGCGAACATGCCATCAGGAATGCTTCGCGCTTATTTTGTAGCTGTGCACCGCTCCCAATAGATTTGTGCACCTGATGCTCTCCGTGTTTGTGCAACAGAGCAGCCGCTGGGGACGCTCCATCCTGTTCATCATCGGATTCGGGCTCATCGTCTACGGCCTGTTCGCCTGCCTCAACGCGTACCCTGCCAAGATCTTCCCGACGCCGCTGCCGTCAGAGGTGTGTCCCTCGATCCTCTCCCAAGTGGCTGCGATCTGGTGAGGGTGCTGTTGCTCCCTCATCATTTGTCCTTCTTCCTTGATCGCTGCTGGGCCGACACCTGATCGCTGCCCGATCGACACCATACACACAGAAGGCACTGGCGCTGCAAGCCTGCCAAGCTCGTTGTTCGACAGGCAGTTGCTCAGTTGGAAACGTAGTATGATGGCATTTTCATGCGCCAGTGCAGTCGCGGCGTGCGCAAGCGCACAGCCGAGTGCAACAGTCCCGCAACACTGATCACTGCCATATTGATGAAGAGTTCAGCAGCGGTTGCAGCATACAGCATGGTCAGGCTGTCACTGGCCGAGGCCCCCTCGCGTATCGATGTGCGTGCAAGTTCAGGCGGAGAAAGGTGCCACGATCAAGGCCTGTGAGCAACCAGCCTCGGGGCTGCACAACATTTCAACCCCCAGTCACGCTCCTCACGCGCAAGCAATGCGCTGCATGTACAGGCGGTGGGAAGTCACGACCCAGGCAAAAAGCGGATTTTGAGAATGGCGAGTCACACTGTGCAAGACCCGGCTTGACGCCTGATCTTGTTCCAACACATGCAGGCGGAGATCGACGCCATGATGCAGGCGCGGGGAGGAGCGAGGCTACCTTGTGAAAGCACCAACTGCCTGAACAAGCGTCTCATGATGTCACTCGCTGCATGCCCTCAGGTGGAGATGGACGCCATGATCAAGGACCGGGAGGAGAAGGCGGCGAAGAAGGCAGATGCCAAGAGCCGCACCAGCATCCTGACGGACAATCACGTGCCAACAGTGAACTCTTCGGCGCCCGGCGGCGGCGCCGACGGCACCAGGGCAGCCACTGGCGGCGTTGGCGGGCCGGTCATGGCGAACGCCGTCTGAGGCGGCCAACGGACACGGCACCAGGCCCGCCGCCTCGCTGGCCGCAAACACCGTCCGAGTCACGCGGGGTGAGCGCTGCACCCCGTCAGTCAGTCAGTCAGTCAGTCAGTCAGTCAGTCAGTCAGTCAGCGCGGTGGCAGGCAGCGGCTCGTGGCGGCTCGGGCCTTCAGCAACTGCGGCAGCTTGGCGGCAACCGCGTCAGGCTGTCGGCGGCGCGACCCGAGGCGCTGACCATGCCGCTGGCTCGAAACGCGGCAGCGGCGGCGGCGGCGATTACACAAGTCGCCTGTGTGTCCTGGGGACCTCGTGCCCTCAATCGACGCCGGCGCTAACCTGTCAGCTTACTATCAGGAGACGACGGTCACGCGCTGGCGTGCAGGGCAGTCCTTGCACATGGGTGCAAACCAGGACGATTCACGGCGTGCGTGTGGCAACACCAAAGCTAGGCATGCATGTATGCAAGGCGCCGCTGCACGGGCATGGTGCTGCAATCGACTATGGCGAGATTGCATTGGTCCTTTGTGTACGGTCGCCTGTCGCAAACACAGCATCCTTCTTCGTCTGAATGGTGTTGGCAGCGCATCAGTAGTTAGAGCCGTGCTCCTTCACGACATCCATGATGCTTTATCTTGCGTGTGTTGTTTCGAACTGTGCGCCACACAGCACTTACTGGGTACTTTGTTCTGTGCCTGCGAGCTGATGTTATGTGCATTGGGCCCTGCTAGCGAGTATCTCGCAGCAACTTTGGTCAAAGCAGTTGTGGACAGTGGTTTACAGTACAATCACATTCCGACGAGTACCCAATGCGCTATATCACCACAACTTTGCCGATACCAAGTGTCAATCCAGCACCCTCAACGAACCGAACACAGACAAGAAAGGCGTATTCGCTCCAGCGGGCGTCAGCTGAATCCCTGACCCAGGGCTTCACCCCCGCTCTGCACGTCCGGAGGTGACTTGCTTCCTGATTCTGCTATCGCGCCTGACGAGTTGCTTGGACCCCTGGAAGCGCTCCAGAGGCCAACAGCCGTCAAAATCGGACCCGCTAGATGCCCACACAGATTGGGCGCAGCCACCAATGCAAGCGCGGCGAGGTAGGCGTTTGGGCTGAAGCGCAGCACGTAGCCCTGCACACAGTGCACGGCGCGTGTCAGCAGCTGCTTGACCACCAGACCAAGCGCGTGCTCAAGGCTCGCAGAGGCGGCTGCTGACTGCGCCGGCATCAGATGCCATTAGGGTTGCTCGGGCGCGAGGATCTGAATGACATGCGAAACGGGGCCGGGAATGCATCGCCACGGCGCTGCATAGCTCACCGCACAGATCTGCAGCGCCATCGTGCCGAAGGCGCCGGCGGCAACACCCGAAGCAAAAACCGCGGAGTTGACGCCCAGAAAGCCGGCCACCAGGCACAGCGGTCCCCTGAAGCCCAGGGAAAAGCGCTGCACTAAACCTGCGCATGTCAACCCAGCCGCGCACCGTCAGCCAGGTTCAAAGTACATGTCGAGCAGCATGGAACGGCAGCAGGGCCCGCAGATTAATTGGCCGGCTAATCCACCAAGCACGCTGCAACGCGGCTGCACGCTGCGCAGCATGCTCGTGTATTTGCTGCACCGAGGGTCATGCACTGTGTCTTGCACCTAGAGTATGCGCTGCATCTTGCCGCGCACTGTGACGAACACTCAGGCTGCACAACAGTAGCGCGACTCGCCTATGGCCTTGCTCCATCGCTGCACTTGGCCCTCAGCTCGCTCCACAACCGCAGGGTCCCTGAAAGCAGCACCAAGGGTAGATAACAGAGTGTGGGACAAGTAAGGCGTGAGAACCTTTGCATGTGCCTTCACGCGTCTGGAGGGCCTTGGGCATGGACCTGGCAGAGAACACTGGACACCGCATCTCATCTGTCCACCAGCCAGGCTCACTTGAACAGGCGCTGCTTGAGGGTTCGGAACAGACCCCGCCGCAGCGCCGATCCCAGGAAGAAGGTCACCATGTCACTCACGGTGACGCCAATGTACACAATGGCCAGCACCTGCACATCGGCACACTGGCGTCGATGACATTCACACTTCAAAATCACCCAGACGCAGCCAGGCGCCAGCGTTGCAATCCTGATGCACCGAGGTGACTGCAATGCAAGCCTGGCAACGTGGGCAACTGTTCAGAGCGCAGCGCAGCTACCACGCGAGCCCACTGAGAGGCGCTTGCACCCGGCGGGTCAGTGCACCACATTAAGCGGCATCTAAACCCTGTGTTTGTCCAGGCCATGATGGCATTGAACCACCTCATTGCGTAGGTGAGCCCGCTCACCTGCGCAATGCCGGCGGCACCGCCGTACCGCCCCGTGAAGATGCCAGCGCCCACCCATACAACCAGTGCGTCCTCGCTGCACTGCAGGGCAGCGCCGTAAATCGCTTGTCATGATTTACGGCCAGCGGCTGGCGTGACAACATGCCGAGGAAAACCAGCTGCAAATGACGGAGGATGCTAGGTGTGTATTATTCAATCGTGTGTAACAGCACGGTGCTCACCGGCAGGCCGAAGCCAGCTGCGAGCATATATACCAAATACATCAAGGGCGGCGCCGTCTCAAGGAAGGCGCCGATGCTCGCCGCGCCGCCCTTCATGGCACATGGTTGATTGTTGCAGCGATCATACTACGCAGCTGTGTGGCCAGTCTTACTGGCCACACTGACATAGCCTGGCGCTGTAATGTGACTGACGTGCCTGTGGTATCTGCTCAAGGCGCACGAGCTTGAGGGCGTGGCACATATGCAACGTCGGAAAGTTGCAGCAGCACGGCGGCGGCCCACCTGAAATCCGGCCAGTGCTGGCGCGGCGGCTGTCGTCTGCACTGCATGCTTCCGCTGCCTCCGATGCCGCGCCGGACCGCTGCTGAGCTGCCTGTGCGCCGGCCTGCACGCCCTGCGGCAGCGGATGGCGCTGGGGAGCGGCTGCTGCCTGTGGCAGTTGGTGCTTGTTGGCGACCGGGACAGCACCCTCATCCTCAGGTTTCAGCGGTCTGCGGTGTCGTACTCAGCATGTGAAGTGATATTGGCAACGATCACTGGATCAAAAGAATTCAAATTGATGATCGACTCGAGGTGCGCCGTTCAGGCGGTGTGAAAGCCCATAACAGCTTGTGCGATCACCACGGTGCTTCCACTGCATTAACTCGAGCCAGTGAGACTTGCCGCTGCATGCGGAGGGTTTGCGAGCCACAAAGCAGCTGGTATCACGTGTGCTGCTGACAAGATCCAATCCGTCCGACTCACACACATGTGTGGGCCAGCGTGAACCGGCTCTTCCTTCACACGCCTCACCCCATCGAGTCTAGCAGCCGGGCCCTGTTAGTGCTCTCTTTGAATTTCGAAGCGGCATTTAGACCCTGCGCTGTGCAGCGGTGTGGCGGGCCGCGTTGCCTTCGGTGCCACAGAAGGGTCCAGTAAACTCAGCGCGGGCAGCCTTGGACACAACAGTGACGGCGACAGACGTTTTGGATGCCCCCGATGAAACGTCCGGGGGCAAAGGAGGGCGGGAAGCGGCGGGTGGCCGGGCCCGTGTTCGGCCTTGGCCTGAAGGTCAGCACCCTGTCGACTCTGCAGCTCGGATCGACCCGTATTTGCCATCGTGGGCTGCTGGATCCATTCGGTGAACAAGTTTGCACAGTCGGCCGTGTTGGATGTACGCACGCGCTTGCGGATTGAGTCAAAAATTGCATGCCGATAGAAGATTTGCCTTGGCCGGAGATACGCTCCCGGACGGCGTTGCTCAGCGCTTGGGAACGTTCCCCAGACTGGATCCGGCTCAAAACAGTAGCGCCACGCATCACGATCTCCATCGGCTGCAGGATCCGGCGACATGTCCGCCAAACGCCCGAAGAACTGGGGATGTGATGTATCGCAAATTCGTGACATACGCGATCCTCTTGGCCGCAGGAGCTGTATGAAGAGGGAGGTGGTCTGCCGCCAGTGTTCTGGGACACGCTGCGGCTGCTGTCGCTTGAGGGCCTCACCACGCCCGGCCTCTTCCGCCAGCAGTCCGCTGGACGCTCGCCATCCAGCGGCAGCCTCAGCCGCGGCTCCTCCAGCGCCTCAATAGCCTCCAGCGCCTCTGGCGGCAGCGCGAAGAGTGACGGCAGCGGCTCCAGCGGCGGCCACACCGCTGCGGCCGAGCAGTCCGGTGGCGGCGACGAGGCAGAGGGCGCCAACAGCGGCCACAAGGTGCTGCTGTGCAAACGGCTCTACGACAGCGGGCAGGACGCGCTCAAAGTGCTGCCCAGCACCACCAAGGACCTGCACGCGGTAAGTCTTGCATTGCTCGCTCCATTTTGTGGTCTATTTGTCATTTCGCAGACAGGCAGGCGGGCGAGCGAAACGGCGTACATGCCCACTACTGAGAATCTGGTAACCCAGCATCAGCAGTAGCTGAGAAACCGAGAAGGCGAATCAAGCACGGTCACCGCTCGTGTGAAATGGGGCGCCGGGGCTGACTCGGCAGCTCATCTGAGGCATACAAAACACGAAGATTTTGAAATTCATCTGCGCCACTGCAGGTCGCGGGCATCCTAAAGCTGTGGGTGGCCAGCCTCCCAGAGTCGGTGCTGCCGCCCGGCCTGTACAGCGCAGCTATTGCGTCACAGACCGAGCACGCCAGCCAGGAGGCCAGGGTGGCGGCGCTGCACGTGCTGCTGCGCTCGTGCGAGCACCGGGTGCTGCAGGTCCTGTACCCGCTCATGGAGGTGTGCGCGGCGGCGCTTGCTGTCTCCTGCCCGTTATGTAACGCTTGAATCCATGTTTCGTTCCCAGAGCCTCTGTCCGTCTCTGCTGCGGGTCACAGCACCTGGGGGGGCATTGCGCTCGATGGCGGCGGGCAGGCATATCAAATCAGCTGCTCGGCAGAGCTCAAGGTTGCTGCATGAAACCAACCTTGGCATGTGCATCGATCGGCTGAGAGGTGCCGCAAATTCTCAAAAGTCTTGCCTTGTCCCCTCCCGCGCAGTTGCTGCACCACTACTGCCTCAACCAGCCGAGCGCGCGGCGGGAGCGACAGGAGCTGGCGCGCATCTTCGCGCCCCTGGTGCTGCGCCCCGCCAGCCGCTCCGTCATGGCGCAGCCCGATGTGAGACACCCGCCATCACACCCCTTTCTATGCTCTGTTTCAGTTTGTGCTCTGTTGACATATCCTTGCACTTGCGATGCCAACTAAGAGTTCTGTGAATGCCGGGTCACGGAGCTGACGCCGCAGAGCCTGCTTTTGGGAACTCGCGGCGGCAGTGCCGTGTTGCTGAGGTCCTGCTGCCGAGTTCGCCAATGGCGCTTGACGATGGCAGCTATCTTGTTGCTCCAGGAGGGTGGCCACGCAGTGGAGTGCGTGGAGCACATGATCCGCGAGTACCGCACCCTGTTCGTCGCCCGCAAGCGCGCCGCAGTGCCGCCGGCGCTGCCTGCTGCCAAGCCCGCCGCCAAGCCCGCGGCGCTCGGTGCTGCCTCTGCGGTCGCCGCCGCCATCGTGGAACCAGCTGTGGTGGTCGACACGACGCCCGCTACACAGGCAGAGACCCCTGCGGTCAGCGGCAGCAGCCGAGCGCTGGCGCCGCTCAAAGTGTCGTGCAATGGGGCGGGCTGCAACGGCAACGCCCGCGGCAGCAGCGGCCAGCAAGCCGGCGGCGGCCACACTGGTGGCGGCAGCGTCCAGGCGCACATCATCGACGACCTGCCGGACAGCCCCATGGCAAACGCAGACGGCGACGGCGGCGCGATGTTTGCCGAGGACAGCACGGCGGATCCGGCGCTGGATGCGGCGGTGGCGGACCTCCTCTTCAGCTCCACGTGCGCGCTCTCTGATGTGCCCACAAGAATTCGAATTGCAGAGTTTCCTGAGGCCTCCAACTGCAGGCGCTCTCACCATGGTCTGGACGACCTCCTTGGCAATTGCTGCAGGTTCATAGCTGCAAGCTCCGCAAGCCTTCTGTGATGAGACACTGCTTGCAGGGTTGTGGTGCGCGGTCCAAAGCTGCAGGTACTGCCACTGACTCTTCAATCTGCTGCCCTGCAGGTGTGCGCTGTTCGGCGACCTGGCGGATAGCAGCAGCTGTGATTTTTTCGCCATCAGCCGCGAATCGTCGCCAGAGGCCAGCCCTGTGCGCAGCTCGGCGCTCGCGGCGGCTGACGGCAGCGACAGCGCAGACAAGGCAGCCGCAGGCGTCGGTCTGCAGGTGAACATCACATCATGGTATATATAGGTTTCCGAAACCCTCTGTAATCGTACATTGCTTGCAGCCTTCGCTAGTACCCCATCTACTTTCCATCGAGCTGACCCACAAATCACAGGTTCCCCTTGGCGAAGATGCTGACAAGGTTGCACAAAACCGGAACTGCAGGACGTGGACATGAGCGGCAGCAAGGCGATGGTGCCATATGACGATGGCGCCGTGAGCCCCACCAGCACCCCCGGCGGCTGGGCGGCGATGTCCGACGGCGACTCCTACTCCGGCAGCTCAGCCGGTGGTATGAGTGGTTCTGTCGCGGTCAAGTTCGTCTCGTTCTGCTTGTTTGCCTGTGTTGAAGCGGCTTGTACTTCCGAGACCTTGGCGACCTGGTTGCGCAGTCACGGCCACGCACAGCAAAACGCTTTGGCAAAGTGTGTCTAGCGCTCTGTGCCGGCTTTCGTCATCAATGGGAGCCATCGCAGGTGAACAGCAGGCTCAGATATTGCGCGCACATCGTGCTGCGCAGGCTCCGGTGACGAGGCACTCGCGGAGGCGGAGCGCACCTGCTCGGCCGCGGCGGCATGGGGTGCCTCCGCCGGCGCCGCGGCGCAGCTGTTTGCGGCAAAGTGCGCCCGCGTGCTCGTGTGGCGCGCGCCGGCCACCGCCCGCTACAGCTTTGGCGGCGTCGGCGGCGCCCCAGCGGCCTTTGGCGGCAACGCGGGGCACCACAGCGGCAATGCAGGCAGCAGCGCTGGCTTGGTGAACGATTTCGCCGCCGTTGACAATGACAGCGATGACATCTACCGGCAGCCGTCGCTGGGGCCGCATAAACCTGGCGGCAGCGGCAGCGGCCTGCTGCAGGAGCCCAGCCGGGAGGTGCAGTATGACGCTGTGCATGCCGCCGCCGCCGGCTTCGTGCCGACGGCGGCGGCGCAGCTGGCGGCGGAGAAGGCGGCGCTCAAGCAGCAGCTGCGCCAGCTGGACACCGACTTTGAGGTGAGGATAGAAACTGAAGAGTCACACGAGATTCATTGCAAAAAGAAAAGGGATCGCGGCTGACAAGCGGAGAAGGCGGCGCTCGAGCAGCGGCTGCGCCAGCTGGACACCGACTTCGAGGTAAGACACAATAACACAACTCGCCTCGGACAGTGCCTGCAGGTTGAGCCTGTGTGTGGCAGACGGCGTTGCCGCCGACAAGGACATCAACATGCATGTTGGTGTTTGCGTCGCAGGCAACGACGCATGCGTGGCATCGATAATGGTCACAGACGTCGGCGACACCTCATGCAGCGAGCTCGTGCAGCTGGCCTCCACGCATTGTGCTGACCGTTTGGACTGCTCACCTTGATTCACGCCTGCTGGATGGCTGTTTTGGCCTGCTACAGTCAAGCACGGGGCGCACGCTGGGCTGAATTTTATCTGTAGCGTGTTGCCTCTACGCAACTCCTTATCACTTTCTTCAAGTTGCTCCTTCGCATCCCGCAGGCAAGCACCGGGCGCGCCCCCGGCCGCGCCGATAAGGAGGCGCTGCGGCCGCTGTATGTGCGCTACTGGCGCCTCAAGCGCGCACTGGCCGCTGCGACCGGCGGCGCCGGCGGCGGCTGCAGCACAGGAGGCGCTGCGGCGTCGGCCGCCCGCCCCGCCATGATGATTGCGGCCTGATTTGGAACGTCGGCACAGCTTGACGGCATGGGTGCAGCACGCCTCAGATCGGCTAGCGGCGGCGGCTGCCGCTAGGCGCGGCGGCCACCTTGTCGGGCGCCGCCTCGCACCAGCTCATGTGCTGGAGGTTGCGCAACAGAAAGCAGGGAAACGGGAGGCCGGCAGGCGCCGCAGGGCGTGCCGCTGACGGGCCTGCGCCTTGGATAGGGTATTGGGGGGCGACGCCGCCATGGCAGCAGTGCGGCGTGCGGTTCGGCTGCAATGGTACGGTGGCATGGGAGGGCAGTGCGGGAGGTACTGCAGGCAGCAGCAGTGTCCCATGATGTGAGGGATCGTGGGCACATCGAAAGTTTTGAGACGGGCGGCAATTTCGCCTTCAGATAAGCACTGCACCGCTCAACGCGTTGAGCCGCAAATTGATGGGGGGCGGGTTCCTTGGAAGGGCGGCTGCCGGCCGCACAGGAAGCATCCAGCAGGTTGCGCATGGAAGGTGGCAAGCGCAATGCTACGAAGATACATTTTGCAGAGCCGCGCAATGCCAGCTCGTCAGCACTTTCGGAGAAGAAGAATACAATGGGTTTCATGCTTTGCATGTTTGTTGGTCAGTCTCAGGAGATGGTGTGAAAACGTGTCTGCAGCTGACATGACATGTGTCAGGGTGTGTATTGGGCAACTACGGCGATCGAGGTGAGCCGCTCGGGTTTGACTGTTCTCTGCTGACACGTGACAGCCTTTGGCGCTTTGCTGGGCAGCAGCAATTGTTGCGTTGCAGTGGAGTGGACTTCGTTGCCAGTCAAAGCTCATGAGTTTTTGATAACAACTGCTATTACTGATATCGAAAACTCGTGAGTTTTGGTACTGAATGCGTGCCTCATGCCGAGATTGCGCACACATCAGATCACAAATGCCCCGGGCAACTCCCGCACAATTCCCCTGCAGGGCTACAGCCATTCACTCGCTCTCCACCGGCGCGGCTGGTAGCCCCGTTATTGACGCCGCACACACTTGCGTACACTCGCTGAGGCAGTAGGCCCTGTGCGGCGCCAGCCACATTGTCAGCTCCATGTATAACTCGCGGAGTGCAGTGCAGCGTGGAGCAGAGCAGATCCCAACTGATCGATGCTCTGACTGTCTCGTGTCTGGCCTGTCTCCTACAACTGCAGAGGTGCAAGACAAACGCCCAGCCAGCAGGGTTTGCACACGGTAGGTAAGCGCACCTGGTGCGAAATCCGTCTTTGAACTTGACAAGGTCCTTGCGCACTGTCAAGGGTCCCAGGCCAGGTGCGCCTGCATGGGACACAAACGAGACTCGAGCACAGTTCTCAGGGTGATGCTTACATTCATATCTGCACCGCCACACACACGCACGACCAGGCATCGCCACCAACTCGTGCATTTTTGCTTCCAGACTCGCTGTAGGTATCCATCGCTGGAGAAAGGATGGAAACCTTTAGGCAGCACCTTGCGCGCGGCCCTGCCCCATGTTGCGACCTGGCAGAGGATCAGACGCGCAAGAGAGTAACACAAGGCAGCCTTGGAAGGCGCGCGACAAGAGGTCACCTCCTCCGCCGCGTATGCACGCCGGCATGCACTTGCGCGTGCAGTTTGTGATCTCAGCCTTCTTCGGGCCCTTCAGCAGCTGCCCCAGACTGGGACCCCGCTTGTCTGCACGTCAAGCGCTCGAGAATTGGCACGCCAGAACACTGGGTGTCACCCCGCCGCATGGCAGTTGCCCTGCCGAAGTCATGTCCAGCACGCTCTCGAGAGAACACCACACTCCGATCAGCAGCGGATCCTTGCAGCCGCCACAGGACACGAGCATCAATGACACGAACGTTTGATCGATACCTGATGAACCGTCTGCATGGCGTTCGTCCGCCAGGGCGGCCGATGCCGGATGCAGCACCTGCAGGCGTATGCGACGGACCGTCACGAAGCTGGATGTCCTAGCTGTAGCTGCAGTTGTTGAACGATGGACTTGAACGATCGACACTAGTTGGCGTATGGCTACCGAATTCTGAAGGCAGTGCAGAGGATTGGGCCTCACCAACACGGCGCCACCCAACAGTGCCGCAGCACATACACGTCTGCAGGCCTGCAGCGGCCGCTCCCCGTCGCCCCGGGCTCTGCAGCTGATCTGAGGAGATCAAGACATCTGGATCATGTTCTGCAAGCGCGAATTGGGCTTCCACCTCAGAGGCGCTGATCTTGCACGCAACCAATTCACTAGGTTCACACCCACCTGATTGCATGACGCTGACTGTGCATGATTCCTTCTGTTGTGTCTCGATTTGTGATGTGAGGGCGGTAGGCCTGTCATGCTCGAATTGTTGGGTGCCAAGGGATTTCTCGTGGGCATCATCGCGGTGAAGTGATGACGCTGCAGTAAGATTAGATGATTCCAGAGCCTGACCAGCTGTGAGGCAGTGGCTCTGGCGTGAGCAACCGCAGAAGTGCAGAAGACTGACGCGCATCTCGTCCATGCATGAAGCGAGTCAGCGGTCAATCCGGCGGTCACTGTCACCGCAGCAGTATTGGCGGCATTTCGGGCTGTGAGCCCTCATGCTGCACTGTGTGATGGCAAGACGCTGTATATCCTTCTGACAACCACCCGGTGGCTGACGCGATTGCGGTCAGAGTGACTCACAGGACACCCAGATCAACAGTTCTGCCTCACACTGCTCACGGAGGGGTCCAACAGCGATGAGTGCCAACATGGAGCGCATCCTGACGCTCTCCACTGTATGGGGCGTGTTGCTGCAGTCCTGACAAATAGGGCGTGCCGCCGCGCACGCTGACGGCCGCTGCGTTTTGGCGTTCGACTTCGGTGGCACTCTAGAGCTCGTAGGTGCATTGCCTCTGCCTGTGAAGCACGCCACTGCACATTTGTTTCATTGGCTTGCCAGGCGCAGCAGGTCTGAGAGCGATTGCTGCCTACTACGGGACGTCGCTACAGTGTACGGCGCTCCCGAACAACAAGTCAGTCAGCAAATAATTTTCTTGTTGGACATACCCTTGCACCAGCCTGCCGGTTTGGCGTCCTGATGCATGTGGCAGCGCCAATCTGGCCTGGCACCCAATTGGGAATGAAAAAGCACCCTCCTGATGCGCTGAATCTGACTCATGTGTTGTAATGCAGCGTTGACTACCGAGGTCTGGTCGACAGCATCGGAGGGTTCTATCAGGGAGTAGACGCCGCTTCCGGCGTCAGCAGCCGATATTGCTGCAGCAGAAGCTGGCATCGCGAGGAAGCTGCACATGCATTTTGTGAGATTGCTCATACCAATTGGCAGGCGATTCTGCGACTTGTTTGGAAGTGCCATCCAAATGGCAGTTCTGCCCTGCACGCCCGAATGACATTCTGCCGCCGCTGCGGCATCATACATTTCACCATGTGCAAGCTGCAAGATCGCTTGCACCATCATCGCGGCACAGGCTTGCAACGTCTGTAACGCCGTATGTAAGTTGTGCGTACGTTCAGCATCCATCACGCAAAAGCCACTGTCGGGGCGTGGGATTGCTTTCAATGGTTCAGATCGGGCTAGTCCAAAACTGGCCCGCACAGTCTCCAGCGCGTGATCTCCGCAGTAGCTCGTCTTGCTGTTTCAGAGCTTCAAGGTCACCAAGATGGCGCGTGGTTGCTTCTTCGATCGTCTGCGCTCATGAGGCAAGCCTGCGCTGCGCTGTGCATTCAGGTGCATGATCTGTCACCTGCAAGGTACTTACGAGATGCCGTCAAGGATGAAGAATACCGCATCCTGTGCGACGCTGCAGAGCGAGGAGGCAGCTCTCAGCAGGAGACATGTGCTGTGGGCGGCCGGTGCGGCGGGTGTGGCTTGGCGGCCCGCCCGTGGCGTGGCGCAGCCAGCTGATGAGGTCGGCAGTAAGCAGAAATCGACTGCTCAATAAATATCTCAGTTTCATCTGTGCCCTGTGCACTGTACTAACGCAGTCCACTACACACAGGTCTTGCATGTCGGCGGCAGCGCGGCATTCGGTTCCATCAGCGAGGCAGTCGCGGCGGCGTCGGACGGCGCTACAATAAGCGTCTCACCAGGCATGTGCGTAGCATTGTCAGCATTTCAACACCTTGTCCGCCCCCATCGAGGTCAGCTGCACAGTGATCAGCTGCATATTGCACGCCCGGTGTGTCCGGAATGCGGACTTGAGGCAGCAGTCTGCCGATTCTCTGCAGGTACAGCGAGCGGCTGCTGCTAGACAGCCGGGTCAGCATCGTGGCAGAGCCTGGCGCCACGGTGTCCTGGAGCACATCCCGGCCGTATGAGTACGCAATCGAGGTGTGAGTTTTTCCCTTCGTGCAGCTATGTTGCGGCTTTTTTTTATTCTGTTCTTTCACAGCTTTGTTTGCATGCCGCACATTGCTGCGGCTGGAGGTGTGGCTTGTCATGACGTGAATTATGTTTGCACTCGAGGCCCGCGGCACGCGCGGCGCAAGAATCAGCGGCCTGCGCATCCGGCACCGCAGCCCGTCCGTGGCTAACAACTACGCGGTCTTCCTCCAGGTGCTCTTTGCTTCCTGAATCGCACACCTCCCTGACGCCTGCTTCACCATTTCTGTGGCTGCAACTTGTGACTTCTCGCCACAATGCCCTAAACCCTAAACCCCAACCTCCTGTGGCTTCAACCTGACCAAGAATGCTAAATAGCGGCAGAAATGGGCCTTGATGCCATTCTCGCCTGGAGGCATCAAACCTTCCATTTGTGCTTTGTTGTCTGCACTCAGGGCAGCGACCTGGTGCTGGAGGACTGTGACATCAGCAGTAGCACGGGCTCCGGCGTCGGCATCGAGGGCGGCAGCCCCGCGATCCGGAAATGCGCCGTACACAACTGCGAGCGCAACGGCATCGCAGTCTTCTCCGAGCTCGGCGGTGCCGCGGGTGAGCCAGCTCATCCGCTGCTGTATCAGGCGCCGCATGCTTCTGTGCATGCAATTGCCTACTGGCTCTTATGCGCTGTGGCAGGGCACAATGTCGGCGTTGGCGCTGCGCTTTGTGTCTCAGATTTCAGGGCTTCAAAAGCGGCTGTGTGTTGAAAGCTGTTGTGTAACGAAATGGTTGACCTGGCGCTGGCAGGCGGGGGCACCCTGGCCGGCAACAAGGTGTCCGGCAACAAGCTGGACGGCCTGCTCATTCGGGACGGCGCAGACCCGGAGGTGTTGGACAACGAGGCGTCACAGAACGGCGGATACGGCGCCACGCTGAAGGTGAGGCTTGCGCAGAGAAATGCTGGCAGAATTCCCTTGCCTGCTTGTCTGGCCTTCCGTGCACACTGCATCTGAAACGAGAAGCCAGGCATCTGCTGCGATCACGTGTTCATGTGCATGCAGCAACGCTGAGCGCCGCTCACTGGATCACGCACAGGGCTGCGCGGGCACATACTTTCGTAATTCGTTTGCCGGCAACGGGAAGGGCTCGGTGCTGGTAGATGCGCTTGCGGACCTGGACACGGACAGCTTGGCATCGTCCAACAAGCTGGACAGGCCGGCAGTGCTTCTGTGATGCTGAGTTGGTGTGAGGTGACATGATTGGAGTGAATTGCGATCTTTGCAAGGAATTCCGCATCCACGTGCGTACATCGAAAGCCGGGAATTTCAAACCACATAGCTATACCATCTGAATGATGTTGCTGGATGCCACGTCCTGCAAACCTGATCTGCCTTTTACTATTGTACACACATCCACTTGGGCTTCCGCTAACAGGAACAGCCATGTGCTGTGGCTTTCGCTGCACCCGAGACCTGCAAGCCAAGCAGCACTGCCTCAGTCACCCTTCAGAGTTCGCAGCATCTCGAATTCTGCTTCGATGATGCTGTGGGCATCATGAAGCTAACAACAGATGCAACATCACCACGCAAGGATTATCAACAACGGCACCTGGGCAACAGCGTCCTGAGGTGCTGCAGCAGCATTTCCGAGGCATGCCTGGCATTCGAGACTGCATCGACACAGCCGGACATCTTCTTGCGCGAAGAGAAAAGATGCATGCTCACCTGTGACTGTTTAGTGGTTACTGTTTCCCAGGTTTCATGTCGTCCTCGTCAAAGATGTCGCCGAAGGAATTGAAAAAGTCGGCGTCCATTTTCTTCTCCTGGCTGGCGCCCGGGCCATCGCCGTCCAGCCCCTCGAAGCCGTCCATGTCCTGGAAAGGACACCAGAACATTCATGAGAGAAATTGTACAGTAGGTGCCTCCCCGATGCCACAAATGGCGTTGGCTGCCGCGGACGCGAGAGGCGCTAGGGCGCATGCGGCATGCGGGATGCGCTTGCCGTTGACATTGAAGCCATCGTGTGAAGCATGCAAGGCAGCCGCAGGGTCAAGAAAGCAGTCAGTTGCATGCAATCGATGGCAATGTGGAAACAAGGCAGCACCGTGAACACGCCGCTGAAGACGTCATCGTCATTGATGGGGCTGGTGGACCGCTGCTGCTGCGCAGAATCCCGCGCCCTGGCCCAGGAGGCACATGGTATGAGCATCATGTAAAGACGGCAGGCACCCCTAACGAATGTCCGCCTCGACAGCGCACGCGATCTCAATTGTCCCAAGCGGATGTGTCGCACAGCAACAGGAGCAAGCTTGATCGAGCTCTCGCGACATGTACTGATATCCAATGATTCGCCTGCACCTGTCTCGCCTCGAGCTGCCTCCCCTGTCACCCCTGTCGCCCTTCGACATTCGACCAGGTCGCTCTGGTCGGAGCCGGTCCGCCATGGCTGAGCTGTGAGTTTCAGCAGCCTCCTAGCATCGGCCCTGTGACTTGAGTCTCGGTTGTATAGGCCGCAAATCGCATACTGCCTCGCCCTTTGGGCTGAAGTAGTTATCGTCACCAGGTTTATCTTTGATTAGCATTCGCGGCTTCCGTACAACTGCCAGCAGCGCAACTGCAGCGTGTTGCTGACCAAATTTTGCTCTGTCACTTCTGCTTTCTGTAACGTATAGACAATTCAACAGCTGCAGGCGATCAGCGTGAACTGATCGTGTAACAGAGGTAGGGATGGGGCTATATATTTGATTCTTCACCGTGATATATTAAGCAAGCCTGTCAGCCTCGCTGACTTGCGTTCAAGAGTAACCGTTATCGATGTAAAGAGTCTGGAGCTTCCATGCGTCACAGGGCCCGCTTGATTGGTACTCTTCAGAAGCATGGGGGACGCTGACGGCGGCGAGAGCTTCACCAAGCACAAGGGCAGGGCCTATGAAGGTAAGGCAGTACTCCTGATGCTAAACCCCATGAAATCCGACGTCCAAAGCAGCGCACAGTCTTGCATGGGCTATTTGCATTTCTGAGGGCGCCACGGGCCTTCACTTGTGGCTCTGCGCCCAGTCAAGTTGACGCTGCCATCTTGATGCTGACAGCATGATGCTCACTTCTGTCGTTTCCAACGTAAGATGGCAGCATCGGCGAGACGGGCGGCTACGTGGCAGAGGGCACACAGGAAGGCTTGAAGGGCAGCGGCAAGGGTTTGAACCCGCAGGAGCTGACGGAGGGCGACACTCTGAAGCCTCAACAGGGCGAATCAGGAATGAGCGTCAAAGACCTCTCAGGTGCTAACCTTCAGACCTCGCGTGCACGACAGCTTGCTTGATGTGCACCGTGTATGCGAGCGACTCCGGTCATGCTGTTGCTTCAAACTCAGCTAGTGATATTAACGTGCCGGCTAATCTGCATGTCGGCAGGCGGCGACAATGGCGGCGGCGTCAAGGAGTCCCTCAAGGGGCTGACAGGAAACAGCGGCGGCAAGGGCATTGTTGACAGCGTCAAGGATCTTGCCAGCGGCAGCGGCGGCGAGGGCCAGTCGATCAAGGACCTCACAGGTGCGGTGTGGCCGGGAAAGCAAGGGCTGACAGCTGCCGCCAGCTTGCTCTTGCTGCAAAGCCCCAGGGCTCGACCAAGTAGCATAAGCTGACGCAGTGTGGAGCCTTGTATGTGCAATACGTTCCCCATCTGCAGCTGCAAGTCGTAATGACTTGGAACTGCATTGCGGTCTGCAGGCGGCGGGGCCGATGGTGGCGGCGTGATGGACAGCCTCAAGAACCTCACTGGCGGCGGCAGCGAGGGGCAGTCGGTGAAGGACCTCTCAGACGACAAGTGGGGCGGGAAGTGAGTGCCAGCTGGAGAAGGACGAGACCGATGGAGCGTTGAAAGTGACGCACCGGGTCCCATAGCTGAAAAACTCGGGTGGCAACACGAGCGCAAGAGCCGCTCGCACCATACCGCGTTGATGCCTTTGCCACACCGAAATTGGGATGTAACACATGACTATTCAGGGTACATTGTTTGGGCGTGGTCATCTTGAGGCATGTGCAGCCTGGAGAGTATTTGGACTTCTGCATGCTTGATTTGATGCCTACTTTGAACACTCCAAGGCATCACTGCTGCAAGTCTGCACGTTCACACACAATTCCCCTGCATGCACTTATCTGTCTTCACAATGCACTCGGCGCAGCAAGTTGAGACACGCTGACCGCCATCCCTACAATCTGTCATCCTGACACCCCAACCTCCTCAAGCCACTCATGCCTGGCCAACCGCCGCCGTTGCAGTCGTCTCAAGGTCGATCATATAATCCGTTAGCCGCTCGAGCTGCTCCGCATGCGACGGCAGCGCGGCGTCTGCCGCTTGCTGGTGCACCTGCAGGTGATCAATCACACTGAGTTGTCAAGCGATGTGTTTCGGCATCAGCAAGCCGCCGTCGTTAATGATGTTTCGCACGCGGCCAGGAAGTGCAAGGCATGAATGTGCGCATGCAGACCTCAGGATGGTATCCTGATCACCGGCAGGTCATTTATACCGACCAGGACGCCTGTGTTCACCTTCAGCAGCCCGGACGACGGGTCGTGCTGCCACCCTGCCTGTTGCACCACTGCGCGCAGTGGAACGAACGAGGTAAAGCGCATGCTGAACAGAGGAAGAATTGCCACAAGTGCGGGCGCCAGCTCACCGCCGGTTGAGCACACAAAAGGCCAGCCATGCCAACGCATCGAAAGTGCCATTCCAGGGCACATATGCCAGCTGTACCACCCAGCATGATGCAATCGACATGTACCGCACAGGGGGCAGGGTCAAGCACTCACAATCACGTGCGACGGCGTCTGCCGCGCGGAGAGGTGCTGTATGGTGGAGGGGGATTCAGGATTTCCTGTCTCAAGTTTTTCTGCAGGGAACAGGGCATCATGCGTGGAAGACCCTGCTTACGTCCGACGGCGTCTGCCTCCGGCCAGGCTCAGGAAGGAGGCGGCGCGCGGCGCGGAGAAGGTGCTGTATGACAACAGTGGGACTCTCAAAGAACAGCGGGCGAGTCACAGAAGAGATTGTTGGCTCACGTGCGACGGCATCTGCCTCCGGCAGCCCCAGGAACGAGGCGGCGCGATGCACGGAGATGGTGCTGTACGCCGCCGTCAGGACGCCGAGCGTGCGCTCCCGCACGCGTACCGCCAGCGCCGTCACCAGCGGCGCCGCCGCCGGCTGCCAGGCGAACGCCGACAGCGCCGCCCAGGTGCCCTGCAACCGCACGAGGGAAATCAAGTGTAAGTGGAAGGGGGTGAGCGGTGGGCAAAGTTCGTCACAAGCGGCCCGCGCCGCCGCTGGCCGCCAGGCGAACGCAGCCCGGGTGCCCTGCGGTGGCATGGCAGGCTTGCGATTTCAAGAGAGGATTCAACAGAGCTTCCGACGGAAAGTAGGTTGGGAGGAGCTTTACACGTGTTTGAACTGAAGCGGCGGAGCCTCAAGCATCAGACACACGGGAAGGCACAAGAGAAGGAAAACAACAGGGCATATGTGCAGATCTTACACGGATACTTTTGAAAGTTTGCAGGGAGTGTGGGACGCACCTCGTACTCCTTGTTCCATAGGTGCTGCAGGATGGAGAAGGCTGCCTTCAGCTCGGGGTCCTGTGAAGGGGAGTCGCATGATTCGCCCACATCATCGGCAGCATGGAGGCGGTAGTCAGAGCATAACGTTCAGCAGTGCGATGTCTTGCAGGTGTGTCACTTTCCCTTGCAGCATGCCCATGTGCAGGGACGACAGCAGCTGCAGGTGCTATGCGGTGCATGACACGCGGCAGCAAGGCCGGAGCCGCGCCTGTTTGCTGGCGCTGGGGATACGCTTCCACAGAAAGCGGGCGTCCTCTCTGCATGCAACCAGGCGGGAAGTCAGCTGGTGACTTGAGAGCTTTGCCAATATGCCTTGACCTGCAGGCATGCGCACAAGCGCAAGAGCCACTGCGCCGACGGTGTGTCAAGCAGAAAGGGTAGCAGGCACTGCAACGGCAACCTGAGGTGGCATGACGGCTGCACGATAGAACAGGATTGCAAGGCAGAGCCAAGCTGGAAAGCGCACAGGTCAAAGTTGAATAGGTGGCCCAGGAGGTGAATTGTGTGCGGCCAGTCCTGTGGCAGCTGCGGCGTCACCACCTGCGTCAACAGCGATTGCATGCGTATGGCATATTGCTCGGTGTTGGGGCCTACGTCGTGATGCAGGGATGGGGCATCAAAGCAGCATGGCTTCGCTGCTACATCGCCGCGGCTGGTCCCCTTCACGGCTTAACATATGTGACCCTGACAGCGAGGTGATGTACATATGTGACCCTGACAGCATCTTGTTTAGATCACGGCCCGCTTCGAGCAGTGAGTGGCAGTGTTGTCTGACAATTCACGGGCTTGACTGCAATAAAGCCAACACTCGTGACGGTGGCATCCAGCTTCAGCTATTGTGCGGAGGACATGGCGGAGAGGCTCGCCTGAAGCTCGAAGTCGTCTAGAAGCTTTCCAACGTGATCGAAGCGACCGTTCTGCAGCACTTCGTGCAGGGGAGCTTGTCCAGGGGCCTGAAACGTGGACATTGATCGGCGCTGAATATGCTTCGAAAACGTAAGGATGGCACTGTCCACACGACAGTCTGGCTGCACACTGTCGCTAAACATGCAATATAGTTTGAGAACGAAAAAGGCTCGCAAAAAGTTCGAGCTGAGCGATTCAGCCTTCAAGGTTACGTAAGGAGAGATGTCCGCAGACTGCGGACTCCGCAGGCAGCAGGAGAGCAGGCCGCTGCTTCGGTTCCTGGTCATTTCCCACTTGCAAGCCCTATCGGCCCACACCTGTCCTGGCTTGTGGCTTTCAGCAGGGTCCGGCATGAACAAACGGTTTTGTTGCACGCCAGCGCGGCACAGCATGCAGCCTCTCATGAGGCACAGCATCTGATGACGGTCCTGCAATTCGGTGTTCATCGAGGCTCAGCCGGTAAGCATTCAGTAGGAGCCCATCGACAGCGCGGTCCGCCCAGCATCCTGCCAAGGTGGCGCTGCCACTGCTGACCCGCTGCAGATGGAAATGCGTCTCTCAAACTCATATTGGAGGCCTCAAATGTTGTCGACGGCCATCAAAGTTCACGTGTAGCACTGAGTTCCGTAATATACCTGCAGCCGGAGGATGAGCTTCGTGTGTAGGCCGAGCGCCCTTTGAATGATGCAGCGCAGCCGCACGAGACGATCAGCGAGCGACTCGGCGCAGTGAGTGCACGTCACGGACGCAGCTTGTTCAATACGTATCCCGCATTCAAAAAACGACACCTAGTATTGTTGCAGACTGTCCGGCTCAAAGGGAGCAGCCTGAATGCAGGTTCTCTCCAAGATCAATCTTGGATCTTGGTCGACGTACTGTCCGTCATTGCTGGCCTGTGTCACCATCACGCTGCAGCTGGCCTTCCCAAGAGACTCCATGCGCTGCTCGGATATTGAACCGGCAGATACTGACAGGTATGGTGCCTGTGAAAATTCTATAAAAATTACAAAAATCGAAGCAGAATTATGTGCTCTCAAGCTGCAGATATGCATCAGCAGAAGCAGTCGGAAAATTGCAAACTATCTGCAGGCACGCACAAACCAGGGCGTAGAGCCATCATATGCAGTTTCTGAGTCGTTGGCACCTGGGAAGCACAATCAGATGTGGCAAGAACTTGAGGGTCCCAGCGCTGAGGTTCAGCTGGGACTCGGATGCGAAATGACACGCGCTCGTTGCAAGGCACCGCAGCCGCAAGGCGACGAAGGTGAGGAGCACATTTGTGACTGGTGCTCGTGTTGACGACACGAGCAAACACAGTCGGCCCGAGACGGAAGTTAGGTTGGCCACAGTGCGACGGTCAAGGCTGCGCTGGGCCTCCGCATTTGGGCCGCATTTCTGCAAGGTTTTTCCGGCGGCGCAGGGCATGAGCGGCGGCAGGCATCGCTGTCCGTGAACCGTCCACCGTTGCTTGATCACAGCAACCCCTGTGCAGCAGCTGCTGCGAGGAAGCTTGTCAATGGTGTCGACAGTTGAAGCGTTTTGTAATCAGCCGGGTGTCCTTCCAGGTGCATCCAATGTCCGTTGTCTCCTGCTGCCAGCGCATCTTTTCCAGACTCTGGAGTTGCTTTTTAAGACAACGGCGGGCACGAATATGCATGTGCCCAGCAAATCACCTACCATTTAGAGGTACACTTCAAAAGAATGTGGTGTGGCTATTCGACCTCTGGGAGGGGTGCGCATGTGCAGGTGTCGCTGCTTGCTTGGGGACAGTCCACCACATGAACTGTGTCGACTCCAAGTCATGGATGGGTTTACAATCAGCTTTGAAACCAACAGGTGGCCGTCATTTCAACAACACGCTGCCCCGCGTTGAGGTTGCGGATCATGCTCGAGGCGCCACGCTCGCATGACCTCACAGTTCGACAGCTACAGAAAACCAAAAACAAATTGTTGTCAAACAGGCAAACGACATGGCACAAGTCCAAGTTCCCAATAATGCGCAGCGACTGAATGATGATGAAACCAACACGCAACCTCTGAAAGGGAGGGGTGTCCCCTTGCCCGGGGGACACTTCAATTTCGCCGCAGAAACTGCGATGCCGCCCGCAATCCCAACGGCGTGTCACGACGTCGCAAAGCGGCAATTGCAAACCATGCCGCCTCACAACCTGTGGGTGCCCCCCTCGTAAAATGTGCCCTGCCACAGCACGTGCTGCGCTTGCAGCTGCCTTGGTGCGCGGCCCACACAGGCCCTGCCACGGAGCGGCTTTCAATGCCGCTGAGTCTGGGTGCCGCTGAGGTGTTTCACGTTGCTTGTAGATTCACAAATTGAGCAAGCCCGCAGCGCGTCGGCGCCACAGCGCCGGTGACTTGCCGGCTGTTTCTTCATGCTGTCTGCGAGGGCTCCTTCTGAAGAGATGGCAGCCCTCCACAGGCACCCAGCCGGGCGGCCGCTGGAAGGCCGCCCGCAGAGCACCTGAGGCATTTGCCGCCGTGCTGCGTCTGCTGGCTAGGCGGACGCGCCTTGCGCCGCCAATTCCGCGCTGCGCCCGAGGCATGCGGCGCCGCCCACGGCTCCCGAGCCTTGCGCCACCGAGTCAAAGCCGGCCCAGCGCGATTGCGGCTGCGCCGCACCGCTCACAGGTCCATGTCGGTGGCCATGCCGTAGCGCACATCGCTGTCGTCGTCCGAGCCGTACTTGTAGTCGGAGGACTCGTCCGATGCTGCAGCGGTACAGGAAACGCGCCCGTTGGCACGTTGGGCAGGGGTAGTAAGAGCCATCGTAACAGCACACAACACTGAGCCGTCAGATCAGGCTGAATGCCATGGAACATTTCAAACGTGTCGTTGCACGGACATGCACTGCTGCTGACAGCAGTTTTGCAGCAGGACGATTCTCTCCAATCTGTACCTGCGGTCTTGGAGACGCCGCGGCAGGAGAAGTATAGCACGCGCTTCTGCTTGCGGTTGTACAGGAAGTAGTTGAAAGACCAGATGTTGCCCGCCTCGCCTGCGCAGAGCACAGGCACTGTCCGTCAGCAGGCTGGAAGAATTTCGCATCGATGCGCAATGCACTGTCCGTGTGTTCCCCCTTTCCTCCACACCGCAGGAGCTGGCACCAGACATTGTGCCCTGCGCGGCAAGGTCGTTGAGCACAGATGGCAATCGTTGCCAGCCGCACACTTGGAAGCCTCCAAGCTGCTCAGCTCGTCGTTTGTGCCATGTATGTCATACAGGGTGCACAACTCACCAAAGGGGTCGTCCTCGCCGTCGGACTTGTAGGAGTAAACATCGCAGTCGGACAGGCCGATGGCCTCGTCCAGCGCGGACCACAGGGTGTCCCCAAACGGCCGGTCGCCGTAGCCCGGCGTGCTGTCCCAGATCTGCAGCATTCAGAAGGAAGATGAATAATCCGTTTTGTGGTATGTCGAGACCACAGGCTGTCGCCAAACGGCCGGTCGCCATAGCCTGGCATGCCGTCCTGCGGGTAGGCGATATAGCCATCGACTTTCCACTTCTGCTGCAGTATCTTTGACGAGGTGCTTTGCGCTGCCATGCTCCCACTTGTCGCACATGATGCTCTAGCGATGGTTGCAGCACTGCCGGACGTCAGTATGTTCAGCTGAAGCCGGGATAGTGCCTCTGCCATTTGCCGCCTTAGTGCCCTCGTCACCTCCAGAAGCGCGAGAACATAGCCGCTGCCGCCGTTCGCCGCCAAACGCGCCCCGCACCATTTTCGGAGAAGTCTGACGGACTCACCCTGCTAACCGAGATCACTGGCACTGTAGTACAAACAACGCACCCGGGACACCTCCAGCAGCGCGCTGCCGACAGTCTCCTCAATGGCCTTCACGCCCGCCTCCTTGCGGAAGTGGTGCGCGCGCAGCAGGCTGAAGTCGTAGTCCGGGTACGTGTGGTTCAACGTCAGGATGAGGTAGATCAGCGTCTTGCGGCTGCGGCGTGCGGAATGGGTGTGAAAAAATGAGATGCCCTTGTCTTGTGGAGGATCTTAGCATGCGCAGCATGCACCGTGGCGCCCAGGTGGGCAAGGACCCCAGTCCGGCAAGCCAATCTCCATGCTTGCGAGCGTCTACTGCACTTGTGGGCCTGCACGGCTGGCTTTCACGGGCGCAGCGTCCCACCTGCTGGCCTCGCTGAGCGGGCCCATGGGGCTCTTGCCCATGTCGGCGGGCGAGGAGCCCTCCGCGACGTCCGCCTCCAGGCTCCGCGACAGCTTCTTGTCCAGCCCGGCGAGCTTGCCTGCGGCGCGAGAGGTGCAAAGTCTCAGGCCGGGTGTCGCGGCCCAAGATGCCACAACAGCAGGACTTGGTGCCAGCCCCCCGCTTCACGGCTTTTCAAATGACTAGATAATGTGTCTATGTGCAAAGCACGGCACGGATCGCGGCGAGGTGAAGTCAGTGGCAGCATTTGACTCGACATCCAATCTTGGGGTAAAGTGCAGAGCATAAACCCACATGAGTACGCTTCCAGGTCGCCATGGACGACATAATCTCCGACGTCCACGTGAGACAGGAAGCCGTTGAGTCTGCGTGCACAGACAAGACATAATTGAATTTCAAGGTCTCAGAAGATGACATCCAGGTGGGCTGTGCGTGCCTCAGAGCGTGGCCCGCGAGCTCGGCGGGGCCGAGACGGCGCACGAGCAAGTACTATAAGTTCATTGATGAGGTGACAGGCCCTCCGATGCGCCGCAAGCCGCCCAAGGACCGCCGCAGCGAGACCAGGGCGAGCCCCGCAACAACGGCGTTCTGCAGCTCGTGTGCAGACCCCGCAGGCAGCCGCTGGGCCAGCTTTAGGATGGAAGCTTGACGAAAGAGGTCACTGCAGCAGGCATGGCTCACCTAGCGAGAGACTGCTGGTCAAGGAACTTCATGAGTGACGAGCTTAGTTGCCGGGCGGGCAAGCGTTGCAACCACGCTGGGCGTGCCACTCGAAATTATCCACATTCCCCAGCATCATGTTCTGTCGTGAGCGGCCTGCTGGTGCGCTGCTAGCTCTAAAGTCCCTATTAGGCCCAGGCTCGAAGTGAGGATTCGGGATGTCGACTTCCAGACACAATCTGGCTCTTTGGCCGCAGGAGCCGACACGCGCTTGGTCAATGAGCAGGAAGCTAAGCCTGAGACGGGACTTGTGCGCGTACAGGTCCTTTGGCCAGCAGCGGGAGCTCACTGTGAGACAGTGAGAGGATGCGAGCATCTGTGAATCTGCGATGCAATTCGTCATGGGAATCCGGCTAATGTAGGTGCTTTCATCGGAAATCCGACATGCGTTCCGTGCTGCGCAGCCGCCCTGGGCCGCACCTGTGGATCCAGAAAGGTCTCTATGCTCGTCCCAATAGTCTTTCTGCGGCGCACTGACGCCTCTGTGCATCTCAGCTGTATCGATCTGCAAGGACCTAGTCACTGCAGCAGCCGAACAGGACGCTGCTCTTGACGGCTTGCGTGAAACCAGCGATTCTGGAAGCATTTGAGATCATCAATATGACCAGGACCTGATCGTACCGGCGCATAACAGCGTGCAGAGCGATGCGCACATGCCAGCAGCCGGCGGCGGCGGCAGAGTCGTCGCAGCGCATGTGCACGCTGCGGCATGGCTGCCCAGGGCAGCCAGCAGCTGTACCGACGCAGCGGTGTCCATCTGTTTGGCGCAGCGCTGCCACGCGCATGAGCTGGCGCACCCGTCAGCGGCGGACCGGAACATGTGCCGCACAGCCGACATCAGAACAGTTGCGGTCTGTTGTTTCGGATTTCAGCCGGTTCCAGACAGATGCAGAGCAATCTGCAAGCGGCAAATTTGATGGCGACGCCACACGATCAGGCATGTGCTGGCTGGTCGGAGCGGGGCCAGGCGGCCTTGAACATCTGACGGTGCGGCGCTGGCGATTTGAGTGGATGCGAGGCTGCAGTCCCTGTTCTCGCAGTCCCGCTGCCAGGAATGACTGCTTGCCCACATGCTGGTAGTCTTGATCTTGCTTACAAAGTATTGCATGGTCACCATAGGTGACGCCCGCCGTGTCATGCAGTGCAGCTGGGTGCGGCGGCACTCATCCGACAGGCTGAGGTGATAGTCTACGATGACCTCGGAACCCAGGTAGGGTTCAGAGAAGGCATGACCTTCCACGCCTGTCCTGGCTTCATACGAACGTCAGATGCCATGCAAAGCTGCGGGCGGATCCCGCAGGCAGCGGTGGAGGCATTTGCGCCGGCGGCCACGCGGGTCTATGTCGGAAAGCGCGGTCTGCAAAAGAGCTTCAAGCAGCACCAGATAGACGCGCTGCTCGTGGAGCACTGCACAAAGGTGATGCTTGCATTGAATGGCGCTGCATGGTGCACGCGTCCGGTATTTGTTCTCGGATCGCCTGAGGAGAGTGGCATGCATGCTCAGCCGAGAAGTGCAGGACCCCTCAGTCAGAAGGCACTGCATGACCCTGCACTGTCTCACGCAGGGCAAGAGAGTCGTGCGGCTGAAGGGGGGCTGTCCGTCCACCTTTTCACGGGTGTCGGGGGAGATGGCGGCGCTGGCCGCCGCAGGAGTCCCCTTCCGGCTCGTGCCGGGCGTGTCATCTGCGCTGGCAGCCCCGCTGCTCGCAGGCGGGACCCCACCAGCCGCTTCAGACCTTTCTTAATAGCTTCCCACTCACGAGCAAGCACCTCATCCGCAGCTGCACCGTTCGCAAATCCAGAATGCTCAAAGGGCTCTACTGCCATTTGGCGCAGGCTTTCCGCTCACTGACAAGGACCTCAGCCGCAGCTTCACCGTCATCAGCGGCCACGACCCGTACACCATCGACTGGGAGTCGCTGCGCGGCCTCGACACACTCGTGTTCCTGATGGCGGGCTACTCGCTGCAAGGCAAGGCAGCTCCCTCCCTGCCTGCTGCGCCTTTTGAGAACACGCCAAGCCCACGCAAGTTCAGCTCTGCAGCGGACAGCAGGGAACACGTAGTGAGCGCCAGCGGCGCCGCAATGTAGCAGCGGCACGAGGGTGTGTGTTAATTGCCTGCAGCAGCTTTGATGTCATTCATTTACGGTGGGCGCAGGCATCGTGAGGGGGCTGCAGAGCATCGGCGCCGCAGAACGGCCGGTGGCGGTGATAAAGGAGGCCAGCAGCGCGCAGCAGCGAGTGTGGAGTGCGACGGTCAGCACCCTGGTGGGGGCGACGGAAGGCGAATCGCTGTCGCCCAGCATCATTGTGGTGGGCGAGGTCGTGCGGCTAATGCCGCAGGTTCAGCTTGATAAAGCAAACGACGAGAATGCTGCAGTTTGAGTGCGACCTGTCAGGAGTCTGAGTGTCAAGGGATTGACCGAGTGACGTGAGGAGTGGGTTGACGGTGCATTCTTTGACAAATCAAGAGCCGAACTTTGAGCATGGATTTTTGACCAGTCTAAACACAACAGGCTCTCTAGTTTCGAAAGAGTGACGACATTGCAGTTTTAGCCACTGTCGGACGTTTTGCAATACGCCGCCGAACGCGGAGTTCGAGTTCCATGGCAGTGATGTCATCTACCTATGCATAACGCTGCAACTCGGGGACACACTGCCAGCACAGCTGCACTAGCTGCACCGCCACTGCGCATCTCAAGCGGCTGCTCTCACTGCAGCTTGTCGGCAGCAAACTTCTGGGCCGCCTCCAGTGCCGCCGGCAGCGCCTCCACCTGCGCGGCAGCAAGCAAGCAGGCTCAGCATCTGACTGGTGCCCTGTGGCAGGCGTCTTGATGGGGCTGCGAGTAGTGAAACACGCTCGAGTGCTAGAGTGGCAGTCGGCTCATGTGGCACAGGGTGTACGGCTGACTCCACCCTCGCATGTCTCACCAAGTCGGCCCCCAAATGTGCCAGCAATGCAAGTGTGGTTTCAATGCATTCAACTGACGAATCAGCGCACCTTGGAGCCCGGGCCCTGCGCAGCGGCGGCGGTGGGCTTGCCGCTGCCCTTGCCGCCTGTCCACTCTTCCCTCGAAATCCCCGCGTTTGCTGGAAAGCCCCGCATTTGCGCATGCAACTTTCCATCACTGCTTCACATCACAGCGGCCAGAATGGCACACCTTGGGGCCCTGTCCCTGCGCAGCGGTGGGCTTGCCGCCGCCCTTGCCGCCGAGCACGCCGAGCGCGTCGCCAGCCCACTGCCCCGCGTGCAGCGCCTTGCTCAGGCCGGCCGGCACCCCCGCCCACACCAGCACCTTGCCCTTGCCTGCACATATGCTGTCAGGTTTGGCACTTTGCGTTTGGACTTCGCATTTGTTGCTCTGGCCGGCCGGCACACCCGCCCACACCAGCACCTTGCCTGTGCATGTCTGGGCAAGAAACGCTCGAGGCTCACTTGCCTCGAGTTGGCCGAGTAAATCGGCCCTGCGGGTGACGCGCTGAGAGTTGTGCACCTTCTGCACCGCTTTGTCGCAGATTGCATGCAGATACATGTGAGCTGTGGGGAGGCAGTTTCTGTGTTTGTGGACACGAAGGTGCCGGCAGGCGCGCACCGACGTCGGCTGAGAAGAAGATGGCGGGCAGCGAGTCGTGCACCTTCTGCACCGCCGCGAACGCCTGCAGCAGTGCCTTGGGGTCCAGGCCCACCTGCATGTTTGTCAGACCACGACACTGTCACTTGAATCAAAGGGCGAAATTGGCAGATGATTGCTAATGCTTGAAAAGGGTGATGTCAAGTACAGCATTAGCAGCGGGGCCTTCTGGCGAAAACGGGCCAATTGGCGCCAGGGCCAACCCCGTTCCATCACGTATTTAGCACCCTCACGCCATTTAGCACGCGGTACAGCAAAGGGGGCCCGACTGTGTGCAGCGCACGTCCAGTTAAAGGCATCAGTTTCTATGCCGGAAGCCTGTGCCGCCTGGCAGGCACTTGGCGAGGGCCCAACTGCAATTTTGAAGCGTGTTTCAGTTTGTTTTCTGACTCCATCTGACTGAAAGCAGCTCACGTCCACTTGGAGGGCGATAAACTTCGCTCCCGACGCCTGCGCCGCTGCCGCCGCGGCCACCGCCTCGCCAGCGGCCTTGTCCTTGTTGCCGGCGGCCGCCTTCTTCTGTGCCTCCAGCGAGGCCCGGGTGAGGGCGCTGATCTCCGCGCGCAGGCCTGCCTTGACCACCGCCGGGATGACTGTGTTGTCCACCGCCTGCGTCAATGAGAAGCGCGTCGATCAGCACAGGCATGTGGTATGGCCTTCCTCTTCGGCGCCTCCAGCGACGCCCGGGTGAGGGCGCTGATCTCAGCGCGCAGGCCCGGCTTGACCACCTCCGGGATGACTGTGTTGTAAACTGCCTGCAGCAGTGAGATCGCAAGGTCAAGTACACACAATTCGCAGTGATGGGTACAGCTTTCCGATTCTGCGCCTCCGGCGACGCCCCAGTGAGAGCGCTGATCTCCGCTCGCAGGCCTGCCTTGATCACCGCCGGGATAACCGTGTTGTCCACCGCTTGCGTCAGTGAAAATCGCAATGTCAAGTACAGGACATCGCAATGACGGATTTGTGACTCTGCGCCTCAAACGACCCTTGGTGAGGGCGCTGATCTCCATACAGAGGCCTGCCTTGACCACCGCCGGGATGACTGCGTTGCCCACCACCTGGCTATGCATTTTTTGGCAAAAATACTGGTTGTATTGTTGTCGGTAAACTTGAAGTGTGATTCTTGCCCAACCGCCTTGAGTGCGGCCAGCTCCCTCCCCACCTGCAGCGGTGGCAGCTCGCCAGCGACCGTGATGCATTCGGTGAGCAGCATATGTTTTTTGTTGGTAACCATACGCAGTGTGATTCTTACACCGTGATTTCTTGCACTGTGATTCTTGTCGCACCGCTTTGAGCGCGCCCAGCTCCCTCTCCAGCTGCAGCGGCGGCAGCCTGCCGGCTATGACAATGCGTTCCGTGAGCAGCTCGCCGGCCGCAATGGCCTCCTGCGCCTCGCCCGCCGTGACCGCGACCACACGCCGGATGCCCTTCGCAATGCCCTCCTCGCTGAGCAGCGCGAAGGCCTTCGCCTCTGCGCAGCCAGCCACATCGACGGCCGGTCAGCCACGCACAGGATACCCTTCGCGATGCCTTCCCCGCTGAGCAGTGCAAAAGCCTTCCTCTTTTGGGGGCGCATGTGGGCGGACGAAACGGTGGGCTGCTGTGTAATGACTGCTGCTGCGCCGTCTCAAGCTGGTAGTTGGGCACGTCAGTCGATCGCAAGAGTGTGCCAGTGAAGCCCCGAGTCGCACCCGAGGTGTCAGCGAGGTGGGTTCCGCCGCAGAATTCCACGCTGTAGTCCGCGTTGCTGGGCTCCGTCGGGCTCTGCAGCAGCTCCTCCACTGGCCGGCCGATGGACACCACCCGCACCGGGTCCGGATACACCTGCAAGGGTTGAAAAAATGGCTAAGTGAAAGAATGAGAATTGCTGCGAAGATGGTTCTATAGCAGCAGCTCCTCCAGCAACACCACGCGCACCGGGTCCGAGTACACTTGTCTACGGAAGGCGATAACGGTTTCAGCGACTGGGCTGATACCACTGAAAGGAGGGTCGGCTGGCAGGGTACGAAGGTTGGCTGGCAGGCAAAGCCAAACCGCGCCTGCCTGACTTGATCAGGCAGCAGGAGAAGACCACAATGAATAGCAGAATCCATCAGCTGCCGGGTGTCAGAGGTGCAGTCGCACGCGCACCTCGCCGAAGACGGCGCGCAGGCCGTTGATCTTGCGCGCCTGCGCCAGCGGCACCTCCTTCGAGTACACCATCAGCGCCTGCCCCAATTGCGCCCGGCACATGTCCTCGATGGCCTGCGGAGGATGACATGATTTGCATATGGAAGACAGCATATTACTGCAAAAAGGCGCAGCACAGCTCGGCAAGTCTAACTGATTCTGGCTTGGAGCATGTCGGTTCACGAAGCACTGTGCACCAGAAGCTGGCCGCGCGCCCAGTCTCAAGGGCTGATAGTGTATGAGGTACCCCATCTTGAGCTTGAGCTGCGCACAAGCAGCGGCTCGATGGCGGCCGTGTGCAAGAAGTCAAGCTGCAGCATTGGAAGTCAGCAGGAAGAAGGGGGAACAGGACGCTGAGTGTTGGCATCTTGCATCCGCTTGTCTTTGACGCAAAACAACTACCCACACCTTGAGCTTGATAGGCTCGATGGCGGCAATTTGCGAGCATCTGATCAGGCGCAGCTTATCGAGCAACATGAAGAGGGAGAAGCAACAGCTTAGCATAACTCCTGTCCGCACCTCGTGCATGTTCCTGCAAGCAACCCCAAGGCCATGACCCGCACCTTGAGCTTGGTCGGCTCGATGGCGGCGATGTGCGAGAAGTCAAAGCGCAGCTTGTCGGGCAGCACGATGCTGCCCTTCTGGTCTATGTGATCCCCCAGCTCGCGCTTAAGTGCCAGGTTGAGCACATGGGTGAAGGTGTGGTTGGGCAGGATGCGCGCCCTCCGCCCCGGGTCCACCCTGTGGCACATTAGTCTCCACGTCTGAGCTCCTGCCTAGGTGTCTGCATTGCTACCTGGTCCTGGCAGCACTGTGACAGCTTTCCGAATAAGTTTCAGTTGCTTTGGCAGTGCACCAGCTTCTGCATGGCTGCGGCAGGGGCATTGCCGCATGGGCGTCGCCGCATGTGCGTTTTACCGCATGGGCTTTCAGCAATGGCGAGCAGTCAGGATCGTCGTGATCGTGACAACGAAATACGCACCGGCTGGTGACGCTGTCGCCGACATGCAGCACACCCTGCGCCACACCCTTGTGCAGCACGTAGCCCGCTGCCACCTGCGCAAAGCAGGCAGGATGAATCGTGGCTTGTCTGCAGGTGTTGCAGTCCCATGAGTCGAGCCTGTCGTGTGTTTCCTCATGTCCTGCAGCACGCCCTGCGCTGGTCCCTCGTGCAGCACGTAGCCCGCTGCCACCTGCACGCAAAAGTTTGCGGTGTCGGCCGAGCGAATCGTTGGTCCTGTGTTGTGTGTCTGCACGTGCCTCGCTTCTGGCAAGCTGCTCTGTCGAAGTCTCGAGTTGCGCGACAGAAGTGGGCCTTGATCTCAGAGTTCTACCAATACGTTTGACCTGTGCCACAAAGCAGATTTCATGACTGGAGATAGACATTAAGCCTGGGTGTCCTCCACGGCAAAGGAGGCACGATTGAGTCCGTACAAAGCATAGGATTGCCTTTCCCAGGGCTTCAGGTCGCTGTCCGGGGCCTGTGAGCTGCGTTCTTCAAATTTTTCTCTGGACTTGTGACGGGTGCTGAGTGCCCAAAGCGCACCTGGGTGTCCTCCACGGCAAAGGAGGCGCCGCTGGGGCCGTCCACTGCGCCGGTGTCGGCGACCTGGCCGCCCTGCTCGGCGTAGAAGCTGGTTTGCCGCAGCACCAGGCCCACCGGCCCCGAGGTGCCCTGTAGCGAAAAGCAGCGGTGGCAGGCGTCAGGCCACGCTACGCAACAGCTTGCCAGCTCGACGAAAGAACATAGCAGGCATGCCGCGTCTCTCCATGCCAGCATGCCCTGAGCAGCCAAGAGAACAACTGCGCCCCTCTATGCCCGTGCGCGCGGTTCATCTGCTGCCCAGCTGCACTCTGTCTGAGGCACGCAACCAGCTTGTATTGCTCCGGCGACAGTTGGCGGCACCCCACCTCCGTGCTGTCCACGAAGCCGTAGGAGGACAAAATGGCCAGCAGCTCCGTGGCGCAGCCGTCTCGCTCTGGCTTCCGTACAACCTTGCAAACTATGTTTCCCACCCACAGCAGAATCTGCAAAACAAAACCCACCTCTGTACTGTCCACGAAGCCGTCCGAGGTCAGGATGGCCAGCAGCTCCGTGGCGCAGGCGTCCGGGCTGTACTTCGGGCTGTCGTCTGTGAGCGGCACCCCGCTGCGCTGCAGGTGTGCGGTCGCCTCCGCCTCGAATTTGAGGCCTGCGGCGCCGCCCTTCTTCTGGCCTGCAGTTGGTGAATGTAGGCTTGCAATATACACGAGGCTGTTGAGCTTCCTGCCTGTTTGAGCTCGTTTCCATGGTTGAGATTAATCAGGCACGTTGCTGTGGCCACAGTCACGACATGGGCTGCTCTAGTGCGTGTGGACACTGTCATGCAGGCGCAGTCAAATCCACAGCAGTCAAAGTTCGCCAAGGTGTCTTGCAGAGGGGAGACACCACAGGAAATGATCGGAATGCGCGCACCAGCACGCGATTTTTCCCGCGCCGCCTCCATCGCCGCCTGGTACCCGGGCATGTCCACCTGCAGGCCGTCCTCCTCCGCCATGAGGCCCGTCAGATCCACCGGGAAGCCGAATGTGTCCCACAGCTCGAACGCCGCCGGCCCGTCCACCAGGCTGCTCTTGCCTGTGCAACGTCGTCGGCAGGTTGCACAGTAGGAAGCAACAGGCAGCAGCACCCTTGATTGCATACAATGTGTCCGGCGACGAGCATCCACACACGATGGATCTCTGCATGCATGCATGAAGTCATGGGGTGCATGAAATGAACGGCATCACAGGCTGCGTGAGCAGGTATGTGCGCACCCGACTTGGCGAGGGCAGCGGCCTTCTTATAGCGCTCGATGCCCTTGACAAGCGTGCGGCTGAAGCTGGCCTCCTCCTCCTGGATGATGGAGAAGATCTGCGCAGCCAGACAGGGGTTTCTTGTTCTTGCACCGGGAAGACAGGGCGGTGTTTTGTATCGGAACAAAGGGAGGTGGACACAAGGAGGGACGATATTCCTGCGGTGCAGCTGAAACGTGCCGGCCCATGGCAGCGGCTGCGCTGTTCAACATGTAGCTGCCGACAGGTGTGAATCTTGCAGCAGATGCGAGGCAAGCTGTTGCAAGAGCTGGGATTGTCGGGTTAGAAGGCCACAAGAAGGAGGCGGAGTGCAGGCGACTGACCTTATCGCGGTTGGTGCGCAGCTCGGGGTAGAAGCCCCCAAAGTTGACCACCACCGCATCCACCAGCTGGCAGAAGAAGCCGTTCTTTGCGCCTGCACAAGAAGTGACCTTGGGTCAAAATAATTTCCCGAGAGCAACGTGCCATCTGGCACTCTCGACCAATGACGCAGGCACGACTCGGCAGCGGGCCTGCCGGGCGCCGCCCCCAGCGTGTGTTGCCATCATTTGCGCACCCTGGCGGCAGCATGCGCAGCCAGGCCCCGGCGCTTGCTACTTGCTGTGCCAGCAAACGACTCGAAACTGTAACTTACCCAGCGTCTGCTGCCCGTAGCGCACGGCGCGGCGCAGCACGCGACGCAGCACGTAGTCGCGGCCCTCGTTGCCGGGCCCCGCGCCGTCCGCGATTGCAAAGCACAGCGTGCGGATGTGGTCCGCCACTACGCGGTAGGCCATGTCGATGCCGTCGGCGTCGGCATCGCCCACTCGATCCTGGTAAGCCGGCGCGCCGCTGATGGCCTGGATTGCTTCGAAGATGGGCGCTGCAGGGCAGCCACAGGGAACGATGTTGTTCCGACTTATCCGGATTGATGTGTGTGCCTTTGTGGAGTTGGCGTTGCCGATGCGATCCTGGGACGCCGGCGCTCCGCTGATGGCCTGAATTGCCGCGCAGATGGGCGCTGCGGGGAGGGCAGCAAGCTGTGAGAACAGTTTGGTCGAGGTGTCACATCTCCGGCGCCGTGCTTTGCTGCTGTCCCCAAAGCTCTGGGCAGACAGCCTTCTTGGGAATGATTGCAGGCTGCAAGCTGGTGCGAGTTCTGCAGGCAACTCCACCTGCACCCACCAGCGGCCCCCACCGCGTTCCACTGTTCGAATGAAGAGGGTTTCAGAGTTGTTATAGGACAGAGGGTTTGGGTGAACCCCGCACTGAACATGTCGGTGGCGTGATTTGAGCGCATGGCCTAGAAGGTTAGGTTTACGAACAGGTTTATCAGGACGGGGTCTGCCATGGCAGCAGGAAAAGGCCCGCACCAAAGATGTCGGTGGCGTAGTTGGAGCGCTTGTCCTGCAGGATGCTGGTCACCCGCTCCATGCCCATGCCCGTGTCCACGTGCTTGTTGGGCAACGGCCTCAGGCTCGCGTCCGCCTCCCGGTTGTACTGCGGAGCGCGGCATATTCGACGGTCATTTGTGGAACAAACACATGACCCCGCTGCTGCCTGGCACGGCATCCGAACCTGAAGTCGGCAGTGCAGCAGCCGCAGGTGGTGACAGCCGCGGCTGCATGGTCGAAATCGTCTGGAACATTTCTCTTGTCAGCAGCCGCGCTCCTCAGCCACACTTTCAGTCCGGCACCGCACAGGGCACATCATCAGAAGGTAAGGACGCTGTGCCGCACCTGGATGAACACGATGTTCCAGATCTCCAGCACATCGGGGTCGTCCTCGTTGACGAGCGCCGCGGCGTCACGTCCGCCGATGCGGTCATAGTGCAGCTCTGCAGCGGCGAAGTCAGACGTCGAATGCCGCTATTCTACCAGTTCGGAAGAACCTCAGGAGGGCGTGATATATCAGCATCAGGTCCCGAAGGACGGACAGTCGTGATGAGTCATTGCAGCAGTGCAATAACGTGCATTGACGTGCATTCCGCAGAGAGGACGCACCAGAGCAGGGGCCGCAGGGACCCGGGTCCATTGTTGCACGCCGTTTCTTCTTCCAATAACTAAGCAAAGGCCAAGAGGTGTATGCTTTCGAGCCACATATTCTATGACTCCTAAACATTTCGGTTGTAGAATGGACCCACCAGAGCAGGGGCCGCAGGGGCCCTGGTCGCCCATCTCCCAAAAGTTGTCCTTGCAGCCGAAGGGCAGCACGCGCTCCGCCGGCAGCACCTGCAGCCTGCGAAATGCAGAAAGGCACACGATGCACGCGTTGATGATCTCCTCTGTGACACTGTTGCATCCTACCCCAAGCGGATATCGCACCCTGTGCATGGCGCACTGCAGCCAGCAGCGGGCCCAGCAAGCAAGCACAGCCGGACACGCAGGTACCTCGACAAGAAGCGCAATGCATGTCAACTCGCCCAGATCAACAGCAGATGCCAAGCATGCGGCGCACCACATCTGGCGCGCCTCCTCGTCGGGTTCCAGGCCCTGCTCCTTGTCGCCGCCAAAGTACGTTGCGTATAGCCGCTCACCGTCCAGCTTGTACACCTGCACAATGGAGGGTTGGGGGGTCTGGAGTTGCTGGCGCTGAACTACGATGCCCGATGTATTGAGCGTCAAGACTCGCCGTCCAGCTGGTAAACCTGCAAAGGGGAGGGTTTAGGGTTGTATGGTTGCTGATGCTGAATTACACACACACTCTTTGTTTTGGGTGTCAAAGCGTGCAAGGAAACAAACCAGGAATGAGGCGCGGCGGGCAGGTGCTGGCTGCTGGTGCGCTGCCGTCATGAGCAGGCTGCACCTCCTGGCGGCAGCAAAGCTTTGCATTGCAGCTGGTGCCGATGACACTGACGTTCTGTGTGTCCCCTCCAAACATTCCGCCGCACCGCACCGTGGTGAGCAGCTCCCAGGCCCAGGTGATGGCCTCACGCTTGAAGTAGTCGCCGAAGGACCAGTTGCCCAGCATCTCGAAGAAGGTGTGGTGGTAAACATCCCGCCCCACATCGTCCAGGTCGTTGTGCTTGCCGCCCGCGCGGATGCACTGCAAGAGCATCCGGAACGCTGCTCGTCAATCAAGTAGAAATAGCGGTGTGACTGCAATGCATGCGTTGCAAGTGGGATGTGGGCAGCACAGCGGATCAAAACTGCAGCGCCGCTGCCCGTCGTTCTGCCATACTCAGTGGGCGGTTCTGCCTCCCACGCCAAATCCCGCAAGATCAGGTAAGGAACGGGAAGCTCGCAACTCGTTTCAGGGCTCAAACAGAACAAGCACATCCCATCTTCTGCGTGTCGGTCGGCTCAGTCACGCGAAGTCGCGGTTAGAGTCCCTGGTGCCCAGCATGATCATTCAATCTGATCAATAATCCCCATTTCGACCAGATTCCCACCTTCTGGGTGTCGGTCGCTCGGCTGAGCCGCGGAAAGTTGCTCTTGGGGTCCGCCGTGCCCAGGAAGATGGGCGCGAACACAAAATTTCAATCAGGATGCTCGTTATGACCGAAACCCTCAAGAATACCTACCTTCTGGGTGTCGGTCGCTCGGCTGAGCCGCGCAAAGTCGCTGTTGGGGTCCACTGTGCCAAGGAAGATGGGTTTGAACTGGTTCATGCCCGCGTTGGCGAACAGCAGCGTCGGGTCCGAATGCGGCACCACGCTGCTGGACGGCACGACCGTGTGCCCCCGGTTTGCGAAGAACTCCAGGAACGCCTGCCGCACGCGGTTGCCTGACGGAGAGAAAACAAGAGCTAGGTGAGGAGGTGCAACAGTGAGCGTGGGTGAACTGCAGGGATGCTACAGTGCAGCAGTCGCCTGTGGGGAGATTTGAAAGGGTTCGTTGTCAGGCGCGCAAGGCTTGCAGTCTCAACAGTGCCAGATCGTCCGGCCGCCGGGTCCTTGCGCAAGGGCATCGAGGATGCCACTTTGGCCGGCTCAATCCGGAATGAAGCTGTGATCAGGATCCTAGAAGCGCTCGAGCGCCAGGGCGCCCTTCAGGTCACAGAGAAGCGAGCTCACCAGACCAGGGAAGGGAGCCATACACCTTTCGCAGCTCCGGCGAGATCGGCGGCGTGCCCTCGCCCGAGAACGCCTTCGCGGGGCGGCTCACGGGCGCGATGCCCGCAAAGGTGGGGTTGCTGTACAGCGTCTTGAAGTAGCGCGCCGCAGCTGGGTACTTCTTTGCCGAGGCGTCGTCAAATCGCTGTAGTCAAACAGCAGGCACAACCGCTCAGCATGCGCCCAGCAATGGCATGGGCTTCCTGTGAGGGTGTGCAGGTTCTGTCTCTCGGCTGCCAGAGGCGTTGACGGTGTGATTGTGATGTCAACGAGCATGTCGGCGGTTTGTAGACCACACTTGGCGACTGACTGAGCGCCAGAGGGTGCTGAAGCGCCTGGCGCTGTGGCATCAGATCGTAACGGGTGCGCAACTAGAAGAATACGCCCCCGCTATTAGTAGATGCGGTGTGTTTGAGGGCGCTGGTGAGTCGTCAACCAGAGGCGACATCGTACACAGCTGAGGTGCGATGCAACTCACCATGGCGTACAGGACGATGAAGTGGAAAGCCACCAGAAGGTCCGCCAGCGTCAGCGCATCGCCCACCTGTACAGACGCACGCATTAGCTGTCCAGCAGTCAAAACACATGTAGATCAATGCTGCCGGCGGTCGTCACGGCTGATCCATCTGGTGCTAGCGTCATGGATCCTAAGGGAAGAACCAGCTTGCAGGCCGCCAATGCATGCTGTGACATCCTCGAGAACGGCCCGTCCTCACCAGATATGTGCGGCCGCTGAGGTGTACATTGAGCGCTGTGAGTGACTCCTCCAGAAATTTGAGGCCCTTGTGGAAGTCCGCCTTATCAAGGGCGCCGTGCCCCAGCAGCGGGTTGGTCACCTCTCGTTTCAGCCTGCTGTCCACACCTGTCCGGCATGTCAAGAGACATTGGAAGCAGGTATCGCAAGACACTTCAGGCACAGGTATTGCTGCCGCTGATCATCAGATTGCTGATTGAGAGATTGGCGTGTCTCCCTGCATTGTGTTGCCGAGCTGCCCTGCATGCCCGACCAGCAGGCTGACCACATGCTTGCCTTGCATATTTGCATGCAGCCTTCACGCAGCTGGCCACAATGGTGCCCCTGACCGACTGCATGCATGCCGCGGCTTGACGGCGCTGTCAAGCCATGTTATTTCAAGCCAGGGCAACCCGGCGCACGCACCCTGGGACCAATCGACCCAGGCGTCGATCTGACTGCGAACAATGTCCCCGCTTGGCGTTGTGGCTGCGGGATAAAGGCCGCCACCCAGGGCGGCGATGTAGCGGCAGATGGCCACGCTCTCGCGGATGGCGCCGCCGGGCGTCTCCAGCACCGGCACCTGCATGCAGTTGAAGCGCGCCACTTGGATGGCGACAACTCGGTGAATGCTGCGGAGTTACTCACGAAGGTGACGGCTGTGGGGTGGCACCCAAGCATGTCGCATGGAGCGGCAACAGGTGCACACACATCTGAGCTACGAAGCGAAGATGCCACGCAGAGATCGTTTGCGAGCAACCAAGTGTTGCAGAATCGCCCGCAATGGTCGAGTGTTTTGTTTGGCTCTGTGCCGGCACGCAAGTGCATTTGGCGCCGCAGCAGAAAATTGAACAAACGCGATCAATGGGACTCGAATGACATGCGGAGTGCTATTGCGCACCTTCCCCCACTCATTTAGCGCCAGGAATTGCGCTGTCTTGTTTGAGGTGCCGTGCGTGTAGTTTCGGTTCTGCTCGATGGGCACGCCGGCGAAGGCCGCCACCAGCTGCACCTTCAAGGTGCCGAAGCCGGCACCCCACAGCTTCATCGGATGCTCTGCCATTGCTGCAAGGCCTCGGCAGGCCTTCGCGTGCCTAGATCAATATTGAGACGACGGCCTTGTATGACTTCGAGGAGCGCTGCAACACCCACAGCCGGCGGTCGCTTTGTTCGACGGATAGATGCACTCACACAGCACCCCTCGCGCAAGGCGGAGTGCAAATGAGCCTCGCTAGCCTCTGCGGATTGTTTCACGCACGGCCGCGATATGCTACTGGGCGGGTATTCTGGCGGGCTGCAAAATCGTCGCCTCGAGGGATTTTCACAAGTTACACGTCGTCGTGGCTTCCGCACCAGTCTCATGCATCCGATTGTGCAAGCAGCGCGCAAACATCACTATTGCTTCAGTAATTAAACTCAGTCTTGAACGGCGATCGTGCACTAGGAACCAGCGTCTGTCACTTTGGCAACTCACTGCACTCGGGTTTAGCGGACTTACAAATAGCAACACAAGATCGAAGGAGCAGGTATCAAAATGGTGGCTGAGAACGTGGCTGAGAACAAGTGGGTGGTAGTCACAGGTGCGCCGCCATGCGGAACACAGACTCTGCAGTGCGTGATGATGACTTGCACTCGTGTGCAACTGCAAGCATATGATACAATATTACGATCGGGCATCAGTACATTATATGAGTGTCATGCAGGTGCCAACAAGGGGCTGGGCTATGAGCTGTGCAAGATTTTGCTGAAGCACAAGCACCCCGTCATCGCAGCGTGCCGCACCCAGCAGAAGGGTGCGAATAAGCATGCATGCATGCGATCGTGAATGCTAATCGCGGACGTTCGATACGCTCACACGTGCATGTATGTAGCTTTCATGTCACGAACTTCAAGCAACGAAATCGCGAACTTCAAGCAACGAAACGTAGCAGATGCAACTTCTGAGGCAACTTCTGAGCGGGTAGTTCCGTCCCCGTCTGAGCGCATGCATGCATGTGTCATTTTTGCTCTGCAGCTGAGGACACTGTGGCACGGCTGCGGGAGGACACGGGCCACGACGTCATTGTGCAGCCGCTGGAGCTGAACCCTTCCTCAGCCGACAGCATCGCCGCCGGCGTCGCCCGCCTGCGCGAGACCCGCGACCAGAAGGTGCTGCTGGGCAACCTTGATGAGATGGCTGTTCGGGTGTCGCTGCCATCCATGCAAGGCCGGGACCTGAGACATGTGGTCTGCCACCATTAGACAACCACAATAGCAAGATCAACAATGTTGGTGTCCTCCTTTGTTAATAGGTGGGAGTGCTGGTGAACAATGCTGGTTACATGGCGGATGGGTGGGACCAAAAGACGTGGGATGAGATTATGGAAGTGAACTACACTGGAGCCGTCAGCCTCGCCGAGCAGGTGGCGCCTGTGCTTGCGGAAGGTCTGTCCCTCATTCCATTCCGGCGAGCACTCACCTTTGAAATTCTACCGAGCAATCGCATGTCTCATACAATTTTTATGGCGATACCGCCAGCTTTCAAACAATTGGACTATGTGCAATCTGCTAACTGCAGGTGGCCGTGTGGTGAGCGTGTCCAGCGGGCTCAGCCAGTTCAGCTTCCAGGGCTGGCCGTCCGAGGCGTATAAAGCCAGAATTCAGGCAGCAGACAGCCTCGAGGCGCTGCGTGCGATCAGTTTTGACGCATCAGATGAGGGTTGCCGGAAGTCCGCAACAAACCCTGGCGGCATGCCTGGCGTGCCCGCGTACAGGTGAGATTGCTGGAGTAGAGCCTGCCCATCTGGCTGCGAGGCACTCCCAAACCTCACAATGCGAAAACAGTGCAATGTTGCCTCGCTGGGCAGCACTTCCATGCATTAACCATCATTACTTTTACTTATCCTGGTGTGTTTACTTCGTTGCAGGATCAGCAAGGCCATGCTCAATCAGGTGCTCGGTCACGTCCTGCTTGGCAATTGGGCATCACATCTATACACCCTGTCATCTTCGCCACAGCTCCTATCTATACGTTTCCTCGCATGTTGGATGCCGCATGTTTTGGGCGATGCAGGCGACCGCAATCCTGGCACAAGATGAGCGGTTCGCATCGCGCAACATCAGCGTGTCCGCGGTCCGCCCTGGACACTGGTACTTCCTTGAACATCTCGTTCCAGTCTGCCATTTGCTAACTTGTGAAATGGGTTGGAAATGCGCCTGCTGGCATTTGCCGCCGCATGTGTGCGTACTGCATCCTCAAGCGCCCGGCGCACACTGCATGCAGATCAGCATGCAGCCCAGGCAGCTGCCTGAAAGCGACTCTTCTTACCTATGCAGTCGAACATCACTCAACCAGGGCCAGGATCATGCTCCGCTTTCGGCGGAGGAAGGTGCCGGCAGCATCGCGTGGAACGTGGAGCACAAGGACGCCGCAGAGCTGAACGGCAAGCTGTGGAGTTTCGGGAAGGAAGGCAGCTTCTGAACGACAACTTCGATTCAGAAGTCACATAACGAACCAACGTATTGTTGCAGCAAAGAGCCTAGAGGACAATTGTGATTGAGCAGGCTCGTGAAGCTGGCGCCGTGATGATGGTCGTCAGGTGAAACCGGACGTGCGTTGAATTGAAATGAAACTGAATGCCGGTGCGCAACCGTGATATGTGACTGTATTAAGGTCGAGCACATTCTCCACAATTTTCGCATGATGGCTATGAGCCTGACAACATCTATCTGTTCGTCACTTGGCTGTCAGTCTAGACTGACAGCCAAGATCTGGAGTCATGCCTTCTGACGTCATGATCTTACACCATCACGTTCCAGCATGCTCAGTCGATCAAAAGGCTCTTTTACTGCTCGAACACATCGCTTAAAGTTTGTTCACTCTCATATGTTGATCGGCGTCTCCCGCTTGCACAATATTCACAGGCATATCGAAGGCGTCAGTGTCAATCCCCTGTCTCCAGTTATCTCAAGCCCTTATTTGGGGGCAAAGGAAGGCAGTTGTTGGGGGAAAGGCAGTGCAAAGGCGACCAAGAATTGGTGCTTCTTGGTCCAAATGTTTGTTGCAGCAGTGGGAAATCGCCCAACACCCGCGCGCCCCGTTCTCCTGCCACACAACGAGACGCACCGTAAGAC